>Ga0307986_10001286_pt1 | contig 18279 bp, 17 predicted proteins | sample EllFjometageno82_FD_203170 | JGI IMG/M metagenome (GOLD analysis project Ga0307986, IMG submission 203170) | Marine microbial communities from Ellis Fjord, Antarctic Ocean - #82 | ecosystem: Environmental > Aquatic > Marine > Unclassified | place: Southern Ocean | collected 2014-10-09
ACCACCTGTATCAAAACAAACACCTTTTCCCACAAAAGACAGTGGGGCTTTTTTATCTTTTTTATTTCCATTCCACTCAAGAGTTACAAGAAATGATTCATTTACACTTCCTCTTCCAACTCCTAGTAAAGAATGCATTCCCAACTTTTTCATTTGTGATTCGTTGTAAACAGTAACTTTAATTCCTAATTTTCTTAATTTCAAAAGTCTGTTTGTATACTCTTTTGGATTAAGAACATTAGGTGGCTCGGAGACAAGATCTCTTGCAAAAAAAGTGCCTTCTTCTATTGCCTTGAATCTTAATTCATTTTTAATTGTTGCTTTATTTTTATTTCCAATCACGTTTATTGAAAATATTTTTTTTTCTATTTTTGATTTGTAAATATTAAATTCATAAGATTTCAATTTTAAACCATGCAAGAAATAACCTATAAAATCTGCTATATTACTTTTTACACCATCAGAGTTTATAGTAAACTCAGCTTTGTTACCGTAATTAATATATGAATAGAAATCTGCTCCTAAATTTTCGACATCAGAAGTTTCTAAGTTTTTTTTAATAGATATCAAAATTATCTTTTTTTTTGAACTTATTTCAAAGACTAATAAGTTTTTTTTCAAATCACTTTTTTTTAATAGGTCATTTAAGTAAGAAAACTCTAAATTAGAAATGTATCCTTGTAAGTTGCTTATATTGAATTTTTCATCAGTGAATAAGACAAGGTTGGTTGACAGGTTTTTAAAGCCACTATTTTTATAATTAATTTGAATAGACATAATTTTTAAATACACTCAATGCGTGTTCGATGCTATATAGGGATAAAAATTAGCAATTTCAATGAAAAAAATCATATTTAAAAAATTATCAAATGAAATTTTAGTTTTTTTTCTAATAACTGGCTTAGCATTAACACTAATTATTTGGGTTATTCAGGCAGTAAATTACCTAGATATAGTTACAGAAGATGGTCACAGTTTTGGGATTTATTTTAGTTATACAGTTTTGTCTTTGCCAAAAATATTCTCTCAATCATTACCTTTTGTATTTTTCTTGTCTGTATTTTATGTTATCAGCCTTTATGAAGAAAAAAACCAGCTTCTAGTATATTGGACTCATGGAGTTACAAAAAAACAATTTATTAATAAAGTAGTTCAGCTTTCATTAATTTTTTTAATTTTACAACTTTTATTATCAATAATTATAGTTCCTTACACTAATAATAAATCTAGATCATTTATTAGAGCTTCCACATTAGATTTTTTTCCCAATTTAATTAAACCAAAAAAATTTATAGATACTGTTAAAAATTTAACAATCTATATAAATTCACAAAATAGTGATGGAGATTATAGAAATATAATTTTAAAAGACGATACTAATAGTGATAATATTCAAACAATTATTGCTCAACGTGGAAAAATAATTTCAGTAAATAATAAAAAAATGCTGTTACTTAATGATGGTAAAATAATCCAAACAAATTCAAAAAAAAAGATAACAACTTTTAATTTTGAAGAAACTCAATTTGACTTAAGTAAATACTCATCAAAAACAACTACCTTCCCAAAGATACAAGAATTGGAAACTGCTAAATTAATTAAATGTACAAAATCTTTATTGAATAACGCAAGAGAAGAACTGTTATTCAAGGATCTAATTTGTAAAAAAGGTTTTATTGATAATTTAATTCAAGAGTTATTCAAAAGAATTTACTTACCTTTTTATATAATATTGATGGCTTTGACATCATCGTTGTTAGTTTTAAAATCAAAAAATACATCGAATTACTCTATTTTTAAAACTTCAGTGTTTTTAATTGGTGTGATGTTTTTAGTGATTCCAGAAATTTTATTAGATTTCACAGGTAATAAATATTCAAGTAATTTAATATTTATATTGTTTCCAATTTTTTCTTATATTGCAATTTACCAATACATTAACTTAAAAGTTAGATTTAATTAAAAATGTTTTTAAAGATTTATCAAAAATATATTATTAAAAATTTTTTACTAATGGTGTTAAAAATTTCTTTTATTTTTTTAAGTTTAACTATTATTACAGGTATTTTTACAGAATCATCTTTTTTTGCAAAATTAGATGTAAACTTTTACCTGCCAGTATTACTGGTTTTAATGGACTCGCCATCAGTTCTATATGTAATATTTCCATTTATTTTTTTAATTAGTACTCAATTTTTTTTCATTAAAATTTCAGACTCTAATGAATTAATTGCTTTTAAAAATTATGGCTTGAGTAATAACAGAATTTTAAGCATTATTGCCCTAACTTCTTTTTTTGCTGGGATTATTATTATTTCTATTTTTTATAACATTTCTGCTATTTTAAAATTCAAATATCTTGATATAAAAAATACTTATACCAATGATAACAAGTATCTCGCTACTGTTACTGAAAATGGCTTGTGGATTAAAGATGATAATGTTTCAGAAATTTATTTTATCAATGCAGAAAGAGTTTCTAGTAATAAATTACATAATGTAGATATACTTGTTTTTAATAAAAATTTTAAATTAAACAGAAGTATTTTTACAGTTGAGGCAGATATTTCAAACAACAAATGGTTAATGAGCGAAGCAATATTAACAGAGCCGAATGGAAATAGAGAAATTATAAATAATTATTCTTTAATCTCAAACTTTAATTATACTAAGATTAATAATCTATATTCCAATTTATCTGCTTTAAATATTTATGAATTAATGAAGCTTAGAAATGATTACAAAAATATCAATTATTCAATCACTGAGGTAGATATCCATATTAAAAGAATATTTTCTTACCCTTTTTTTTTAACAATTATGACAATTTTTTCTAGTATAATTATGTTAAATATTAAACATCAAAAACCAAAATTATTTTATGCAATAGGTGGGGTTTTAATGTCAGTTTTAATTTACTATATGAATTTTGTTTTTGGTGCATTAGGAAAAAATGAACAAATTCCTATTGTACTTTCAATTTGGCTACCAATATTTGTTCTTTCAATTATATCTCTTATAGGAACTGTTAGGTTAAATGAAAAATAAGATAATAAATTTTTTTTTAATGATCATTTTTGTTATAGGTTATAACAATCAAGTCAACTCAAATGAGTTTGTTTTTGAAAGTGAATCTATAGAAATTAAAAATGATGGCAATACTATTAATGCCAAGAATGGTGTTAAAATTATATCTAATAACAATGTTGAAATTACTGCAGACAAATCATTTTATAATAAACTTACTCTAGAATTACTTCTTAAGGGCAATGTTATACTTATTGATAAACAGAGAAATATTAAGATTTTAAGTGACGTAGCAACCTATAATAAAAAAAATGAAGAAATTTTATCGAAAGGAAAAGTTACTGCATACTTAGCTAATAGCTATACACTTTATACTGAAAATTTAGAATATTTTAAAAAGGATAAAATTATTCAGTCAGACTTTAAGAGTACTTTGGTTGATAAATTTAATAATGAAATTATTTCTACGGATTTTAAATATTCAGATAGTAATAAGTTATTTCATGCTAATAACGTTGAAATGACAGATGTAAGTAAAAATTATTACTTTTTCAAAAATTCAATATTTAATTTAGATAAAGAAATTGCTCTTGCAAAAGATGTAGAAATAAAATTTGTGAAAGATGCGTTTGGAAATTCTGAGAATGATCCAAGACTAAAGGGAAGTGCGCTTTCTTTAAACAAAGAAGAAACTATAGTTAAAAATGGAATTTTTACCACCTGCAAAATTAATGATACATGTCCACCATGGAGCTTTAAGGCATCAAAAATCACACATAATAAAGCCAAAAAAACTATTAACTATAAAGATGCAGTCTTAATGATTTATAATAAACCCGTTTTATATTTTCCAAAATTTTTTCATCCAGATCCAACAGTTAAAAGACAATCAGGATTTTTAATGCCTTCGTTAATGAGCTCAAATTCTGGAATAAATGCCTTTAAATTACCTTACTATAAAGTTTTATCTGAAAATAAAGATCTAACAATAACTCCTCGTTTTTACTCCAACCAAGATTTGTTAGCTCAAATGGAATTTAGACAGCAAGAAAAAAATTATGAAAATATTGTTGATCTTAGTTTAAAAAAAATCCCTGGAAAAACTAACTCTCATTTTTTTTCTAATTCCAAAATTAACTTAGGTCTAAATACATTTGATTATTCAAATTTAGAAATTAATTTAGAAAAATCAAATAATGATACATATTTAAAAAAAAATGCTATAGAAGCTGCTGAAAGTTATGATTCTTCACTACTCAATTCTTTTTTAAACCTAAATGCCAGTAATGAGGACTTGGATGTATCTATTGATTTTCAAGTTTATGAAGATCTATCTGTGGGAAAAAATAGTGACAAATTTGAATATGTATATCCAAATTTTTCAATTTCTAAAAATTTAAATACTGCATTTAATGAATATGGAAGTTTTAATTATCAAGCTAATGGCTTTCAAAAAAAAAATGCTACTAATATTTCGGTAACATCCTTCTCCAATGATATAAGTTTTTTATCTAAACCATTTTTCACAAAATCTGGAATTAAAAATGATGTTAATTTCTTTTTTAAAAATACAAATCTTGATTCAAAAAATTCACCTAAATATAAAGAAGAATTAAGTTCTAGTTTGTATACTTCTCTTGTTTTAAACACATCCTTGCCACTAAAAAAAAGTTTTACCTATTTCGAAGGTCAGTTTGAGCCAAAACTATCTTTAAGATTAAACCCTTCCAGGTCTGAAGATTTAACAGACCTTAAGAGGAGAATTAACATTGTGAATATTTTTTCAAACAATAGACTTGGTTTAAATGAATCTTTAGAGGGTGGTCAATCTTTAACAATGGGTGCTGAGTATAATTTAAATAAAAAAAATGGCTCCAAAATTTTAAACGTAAATTTAGCTCAAATCTATAGAGATATAAATGAAGAGAGACTTCCCACAAATTCAAAAATGAATACTAAAGCTTCTGATGTGGTTGGAGGAATAAAACTTATTCCCAATGATTATATAAATCTTGATTATGATTTCTCGTTAGATAATAATTTAAAAACTTCTAATTATAATATGTTAAAATCAACCTTCTCTGTAAATAATTTTGTTACTAAATTTGAATTCTTGGAAGAAAATAATGAAATTGGGAGTGAAAGCTATCAATTAAACGAAGCTAGTTATGCTTTTAATAATAGTAATAAATTACTATTCAGGGAAAGAAAAAATAGAAAAACGAATTTGAAGGAATTTTATAACTTAATATATCAATACGAAAATGATTGTTTAGTTGCCGCTATAGAATACAATAAAGATTACTATTCCGATAGAGATATTAATCCTATTGAAGAACTTTTTTTTTCATTAACTATAGTTCCTTTTGCTAATGTGGGATCACCTCAAATTTCAAAATAATGGTGAAAATACTAACATTAATATATTTGTTTATAATTTTATGCTCTAATAATATTTCATACGCGAATGATGGCTATAAAATTATAATTAAGGTGGATAATGAAATTATTAGCAACCATGATATTAATAAAGAAAAAAAATATTTATCAGCTCTAAATCCAAAAATATTAAATATTCCAGAAAATGAAATTAAAAAAATTTCTAGACAATCTTTAATTCGTGAGATTATTAAAAAAAATGAAGTGGATAAATATTATGATGTAAATTATGAGTCATTACAAAAAATAATTCCATTAGTAAAAAACATTTATACAAGACTGGGTATTAACTCAGTAGAAGAATTTAAGATTTATTTGAAACAATATGATTTAAATCTAGATGATGTTTTAAAAAAATTAGCTATTGAGAACTATTGGAACACTTTAATATATCAAAAATATAAAAACCAAATTAATATCGATGAAGATAAGATTAAAAAGAAATTAAAGTTAGAATCTTCTACTATCGGGAAAGAAGAGCTTTTTCTACTTTCAGAAATTGTCTTTACTGCAAAAGATAAGAATGAGTATACCAATAACTATAAAAAAATTTTAGACACCATAAAAACAAAGGATTTCAAATCCGCAGCAACAATTTATAGTTCATCAGACACAGCAAAGTTTGGTGGTGAAATTGGGTGGGTAGGTAAAAATGATATCTCAGAAAAAATTTATAAAAAATTATCTACTTTAAAGATTAATGAATTTACCAAACCTTTGAAAATTGGGACTGGTTTTTTACTAATAAATCTTGATGATATTAAAAAAGTTGATAGAAAAAATAATTTAGAGGAACAGTACAAAAGAATTTTGGAAAAAGAAACAAATAGACAGCTTACCCAATACTCAACCATCTATTACAAAAAGCTAGAAAAAAAAAGTTCTATTTATGAAAATTAAACCGATTCTAATAATTGCTGGTGAGCCTAATAGTGTATTTTTAGAAATTTTTTTTAAAACTTTAAAAAAAAAAATTATTAATAATCCTATTATCTTAATTGTTTCAAAAGATCTATTTTTAAAACAAATGAAACAATTGGGTTTTTATTACAAAATAAAATTAATAAATAAGAATAATATTAATTTTAAAACAATTAATAATCAAAAAATAAATATCATAGATGTTACATATAAATTTAAAAATGCCTTTGAAAAAATTACAGATAAATCTAATAAATATTTAACAGCTTGCTTTGCCATAGCATTACAACTACTAAAAAAAAATAATTTTTTAGGTTTAATTAATGGACCCATTTCCAAAAAAAATTTTTTAAAGAAAAAATATTTAGGAATTACAGAATATTTAGCTCTTAAAACAAAGAGAGAAAATAAGGTTGCTATGCTCATATATAATAGAAAGCTTTCTGTTAGTCCTTTAACAACACATTTACCCTTAAAGCTTGTTCCTAAAATGGTCACTAAAAAGAAAATAATTAATCAGGTAGAATTAATCTATCAATTTTACAAAAAAGTGCTTAAAAAAAACCCTAAGATAGCAGTTACCGGTTTAAACCCACACTGCGAAAGTAATTATGAATCCAGCGAAGAAGTAAAAACAATCTCTCCTGCCATTAAATTTCTAAATAAAAATAATATTAAAATTAAGGGCCCATTTGCAGCAGATACAATATTTCTAAAAGAACAATCAAGCAAATATGATGTTATTATTGGCATGTATCACGATCAAGTACTCGCACCAATTAAAACTTTATTTGGCTTTGAAGCTATAAATATTACTCTTGGATTGCCTTTTATAAGAATTTCACCTGACCATGGTCCAAATATTCAAATGTTAGGTAAAAATAAATCTAACCCTGAAAGTCTAATTCAGGCAATAAAATTTTTAAATAAATAAATGCCTATCAAAACAAAGAGGAGTCTTGGTCAAAACTTTTTAATAGATAGAAATATACTTGAACAAATTGTTGAAACAGTTGATTTTGAAAATAAAGAGGTGTTGGAAATAGGACCCGGTAGTGGAAATTTGACTACTTATATACTTAGAAAAAATCCTAAGAAACTTCATGTTATAGAAAAAGATGATGATTTAGTTTTTTTATTACGAGAAAAATTTAATGGTGAAATAAACATTATTAATGATGATGTTTTGAAGGTATCTGAGAGCAATATTTCAGTTGAAAAATTAACTGTCTTTGGAAATTTACCTTACAATATATCTACTGAAATTCTTTCTAAATGGATTGTAAATTTAGGAAAAAATTTTTGGTTTGAAAATTTAGTGCTAATGTTCCAAAAAGAAGTCGCAGATAGAATTATTGCTCAATGTAATACCTCTAAATATGGTAGGTTATCTATTTTATCAAACTGGAAACTTAATATTAAAAAAATAATTGATATAAAGCCTGAAAGCTTCTCTCCTAGACCTAAGATAGACAGTTCATTGCTATTATTTACTCCAAAATTAGATTTTTTTGAACTTGAAAACCCTAAAAATCTTGAAATGATTACCCGCATTTTTTTTAGTCAAAGAAGAAAAATGTTAAAAAAACCATTCAATCAAATATTTAAAAATTCAAAAAAAATTTCTGAAAAATTTGATATTAATTTGAATTTAAGGCCTCAAAATTTAGAACCCAATATGTACTTTAATCTTGTTAAAGAATATGAGAGTTTAAGAGGTTAACTTGTTAACATGCTTTCTTATATATTCTTTATCATAATCCTTAGATCCATTATTAATTTCTGCTTCAATTAAATTATTAATTTTAGAATAACAATCTTTGAGGTTGTCATTGATTATTACATAATCATAATTAATCCAATGCAAAACATCTCTATCAAATTCTTTCATTCTTTCTTCTACAATTAACTTATCTTTCATATCTCTGTTTGATAGTCTTTCAAATAAAACTTTTTTACTAGGTGGTAATATAAAAAAAGTAATTAATTTATAATTTAATTTTTTATTTTTAATTTGGTCAGCTCCTTGCCAGTCAATATCAAATATTACATTTTCTCCCTTATCCAATTTTTCTATAACTGGTGTTCTGGTTGTGCCATAAAAATGATTAAATACTTTTGCATATTCAAAAAACTCTTCATTTTTAATTAAATTTTCAAATTTTTCTTTTTTAACAAAATAATAATCTTGTTCAGAAACTTCGTTGTGTCTTGGTTCTCTAGTTGTGTGAGATACCGATATATGGAAATTTTTATTTTGTGATAAAAGTTTAACGAGAGTTGTTTTACCTGCCCCAGATGGGGATGATAAAATCACCATTATCCCATCTTTTTGTATGGACATTTAAATTATTAGTTAGCTTTGCCTTCAATAAATTTAACAGCATCACCAACTGTTAATATTTTTTCAGCCTGGCTATCAGAAATTTCTGATCCAAATTCTTCTTCAAAGGCCATTACTAATTCTACTGTGTCTAAGCTATCTGCACCAAGATCATCTATAAAGCTTGATTCATCTTCAATTTTTGCTTCATCGATACCTAGGTGGTCTGCTACAATTTTTTTTACTTTGCTTGAAATATCATCTGACATATTGTTCCTTTTTGTTATATTTCGTTATTAGTTTAAAAAGCAATTTTGTCAACCCAAATACATGCCTCCATTAACATGTATTGTTTCTCCATTAATATAGTCAGAATTATCTGAACCTAGGAATACTACAGCATTTGCTATATCTTCAGGTTTTCCTAGTCTATTAGATGGGATTTTTGCAATTATTGCTTCTTTATGCTTTTCATCAATTTGATCCGTCATTGCTGTGCTTATAAAGCCAGGTGATATGCAATTCACATTTATATTTTTTTTAGCATACTCAATTGCAAGACTTTTTGACATAGCAACAATACCTGCTTTTGATGCAGTATAGTTTGCTTGGCCCACATTACCAGTGTGCCCAACTACCGATGTAATATTAATAATTTTTCCAAATTTATTTTTTAACATCTTCTTTATAGAATATTTACACATTAAAAAAGTAGAAGTTAAATTAACATCTATGACCTTAGTCCATTCCTCAAGACTCATTCTAATTGTTAGGTTGTCTTTCGTAATACCAGCATTATTAACTATGCAATCAAGTGATCCACCCAATTCATCAGTTGCTGAATTTATAAACTCTTCAATTTTTTCATGTTGGGAAATATCAAACTTGATTATTTTAATGTTACTAAATTTTTTTTTTAATTCATCTAATTTTTCTATTCTTGTTCCTGTTGCCAAAATATTAGCACCATTTTCATAAAACTTTTCAACTATTGCATTTCCTATACCTCCAGAAGCGCCAGTAACTATTATGCTTTTATTTTTTAAATTATTCATCAATATTAATTAATTTTATATCTTCCTCTGTATTAATTGCACTAACTTTAACATTTTTATCAATTCTCTTAATTAAACCTGACAAAACTTTACCAGGCCCTATTTCAATAAATTGATTAACTCCTTTGTTAATCATTAATAAAACACTTTCTCTCCAACGAACTCTATTCTCAATTTGCTTAACTAGTAAGTCTTTTAATTCATTTGAATTTGATATTTCCTTACCTGTTACATTAGAGACAAGGGTATTTCTAGGTTCTTCAAAATTTAGTTTAGGAATCTCTTCGTTCATTACGTGGGTTGCTTTATTCATTAATTTACAATGAAAAGGAGCACTCACAGGTAATTTAATATTTTTAATACTAGCAGCTTTTAGGTCTATCATCATTTTTTCTAAATCATCAATGTTTCCACTTAAAACAATTTGCCCCTCAGAGTTATCGTTTGCTATAAAACATTCGTATTTAGATTTATTTTCTTGAATAATTTTTTCTATTTTTTTAATTTCAGAACCAAGTACAGCAACCATTCCACCCACACCCTTTGGAACTGAGCTTTGCATGGCTTTTCCTCTAATCTTTAATATTTTGAGAGTGCTTGCTAAAGATAAGGATCCAGCAGCAGTTAAAGCTGAATATTCGCCCAATGAATGGCCAGCAAAAAAAGATGCTCTATTTAAATCAATATTAAATTCCTCTTTAATTAATTTGAATATTGAATAACTAACTAAAAATATTGCAGGCTGTGTATTTTCAGTTAAATCCAATTCGTCTTTAGGTCCATTAAGTATTAGGTTAGAAAGAGAAAAGCCAAGTGTATCATCGGCTTCTTTGAATAAATTTTGAATTAAGCTATACTTGTTGTGTAAGTCTTTACCCATTCCTACTAATTGAGAGCCTTGACCGGGAAAAATAACAGAAAACATTTAAATATCTAAATTTTATTATGGTTTTAAGTGTTGTAATTCAATTATTATAATAGTATATCCTCACTTTTTATTAAAGAACAATTATGAATTTATACGAACACACAATAGTTGCTAGACAAGACACTAGTCCAGCTCAGATCAAACAATTAACTGAAAAATATTCTAAAATAGTTGAAAAACATGATGGTGAAATAGTTCAAACTGAAGAGTGGGGATTGTTAAATCTGGCGTATGATATTAAAAAGAATAAAAAAGGCACCTACATACACTTTAAAATTAAAGCTTCTGGAAAAATTATTGACGAATTAGAGAAAAATGAAATAATTGATAAAAACCTTTTAAGATACATGACTGTTAAGGTTAAAAAATTTGATTTAGAGGCTAAGTACTTTTCAAGAAAAGATGGGTACGAAAAAAAAGATTATAAAAAAGACTATAATAGAGATTAATTATGCCATCAAAAAAAAGAGCAGGAAGTAAAAAAAAAGGTAGCCAAAGTAACTTTGCAAAATTAAGTATATTTCAGCCTAATAAATACAAATTCAAAAAATCATGTCCTTTATCTGTTAAAGGAGCACCCACTGTAGATTACAAAGACATTAGATTATTAAAAAAGTATATGTCTGAGAATGGCAAGATCTTACCCTCAAGAATTACAAATGTTTCTCAAAAAAAACAACGTGAACTTTCACTCTCAATTAAGAGAGCTAGAAACTTGGCTTTAATTTAATGAAAGTTATACTTTTAGAAAACTTAAGAAGAGTTGGATCTATTGGAGAAATCATAGAGGTAAAAAGAGGATTTGCTAGAAACTTTTTAATTTCAACTAAAAAAGCTCTATACGCCTCAAAAGAAAATATTGCACAAGTGGAAAAAATTAAAGCTGAATTAGGCAAAAAAGATAATGAAAAAAAAAAAGAAGCTCAAAAAATTTCAGAAATAATTAATGGTAAGGAATATGAAATTAAAAAATTAAGTACTGAAAATAAAGAGCTTTATGGTTCAGTTAAACCAACAGAAATTTCAAAATTAATACAAGAAAATGATAAGCTTGATATCAAGCCTTCGATGATACAGCCAGTAACTGAAATCAAATCAATTGGTAAGTTTAAGGTCAAAATAATTTTACACTCAGAAATAGAATCCGAAATTACTGTTAATGTAGTTACGGCTGATACTATTCAATAATTATACAATTTTTTCCCCAGCATATAATTCTTATTTTTTTAAATCTGCTTTCAGATAGTATTTAAAAATGGAAAATAATTTAAGCATCGTTAAAGATACCTTTAAAGAACTTCCTAATAATATTGAAGCTGAACAAGCTGTAATAGGATCAATATTAGTTCAAAATGAAATATTTGATGAAATAAATACTATTATTTCAAGCATTAATTTTTATGATCCCATGCATCAAAATATTTTCTCAGCAATAGAAAGTCTTATTTACAAGGGTATGCTTGCTAATCCTATTACTTTAAAAAATTATTTTGAAAACGAGAAAGATGAGTTAAATGTTCCTGAATATTTAGTTAAAGTTACTAAGTTTTCTACACCACCTAGACAAGCAATTGAGTATTCAAGAATTATTTATGATATGTTTGTTAGAAGAGAATTAATTAAAATATCTGAAAATACAATTGATGCTGCAAAACTTAATGCTTTAGATGTTAATGGACAAAATATTATTGAAAACTCTGAGAGACTTTTATTTGATCTAGCTGAAAAAGGATCTTTTAATTCATCATTAGTTAAATTTGATGAAGCAATGAAACAAACTATTGAGATGGCTTCTGCTGCATATCGTAATGAAGAGGGAATTGTTGGTGTTCCAACTGGCCTTAGAGATTTAGATGATAGATTGGGTGGACTTCATAATTCTGACTTAATTATTATTGCGGGAAGACCTTCTATGGGAAAAACAGCTTTAGCTACTAACATAGCTTTCCATGCGGCACAAAAATTACAAGAAAACGGTAAAAAATCCTCTGTAGCTTTTTTCTCACTAGAGATGTCATCAGAACAATTATCAACTAGAATTTTGGCAGAACAATCTAGAATCAAGTCTAATGATATTAGAAGAGGAAGAATTTCTGATGAACAGTTTGATAAATTTATTGAAACATCAAAAAATATATCAGAGCTACCACTATATATAGATGAAACTCCAGCAATCAGTATTGCTGCAATGAGCAATAGAGCAAGACGTATTAAAAGGCTATTTGGTTTAGACTTAATTGTAGTTGATTATATTCAATTAATGAGAGGATCAGGAAACAATAGAGATGGCAGAGTTCAAGAAATTTCTGAAATCACTCAAGGTCTTAAAGCAATGGCTAAAGAACTTAAACTTCCTGTAATTGCACTTTCACAATTATCTAGAGCTGTTGAGCAAAGAGATGATCATAAGCCAATGCTTTCTGATTTAAGAGAATCTGGATCAATCGAACAGGATGCTGATGTTGTAATGTTCGTTTATAGAGAGGCTTATTATCTAGAAAGAAAAGAACCAAGACCAGCAACTGTAGAACATGCAGAATGGCAAGCAAAGATGAATGAGGTTTCAAATTTGGCTGAACTTATTATTGGAAAACAAAGACACGGCCCAACTGGTAATATTATGGTAGAATTTGAAGCAATGTTTACTAAATTTAAAGATACTCAAATTAACTAATATCCAATATATAGTATTATTAAATGCTACCTAATTTTTACCAAAACATAGTACTCAAAAATCCTAAATCAATTTTTTTCCTCTTAATAATTACATTATTAAGTTTTGGGTATTTTACTAAGGATTTTAGGCTAGATGCTTCTTCAGAAACTCTACTAATTGAAGGAGATCCAGACCTTGAGTATTTAAGAGAAATAAATAAAAGATATGGATCGAAAGATTTTTTAGTTTTAACCTATACTCCGAATGAAGGAATGGTGACTGAAACTTCAATTAATAACCTGTTAAGTTTAAAATATAAGATTCAGAGTTTAAACTGGGTTCATAGTGTCATTACATTACTGGATATACCATTGTTAAATAACTCTGAAGCACCTCTTCAAGAAAGACTTGAAAGCTTCAAAACATTAAAAGATGAAGATGTGGATAAAGCAAAAGGTTTTAAAGAGATATTAAACAGTCCTGTATTTAGAAATTTTGTAATTAGTGAAGATGGTGACACGAGTGGTATTATTGTCTATATCAAAAAAAATGAACTTAAAAATATTAAAAATAAAACCCAAAAAGAAATTGAAAATTATAAAGACTCTTTAAAAAAAGAGAATCATGAAAATATTCTTCAAATAAGAGAGATTATTAAAAGTTATGATGATGCTGGAAAAATATATCTAGGTGGAATTCCAATGATAGCAGATGATATGATGTCATTTATCAAAAGTGATATTATAGTTTTTGGTCTAGGAGTTCTCTTATTCATTATTGCTACTCTATGGTTTGTTTTTAGAAGATTAATATGGATTATTGTTCCAATTAGTAGCTGTTTTTTTTCAGTCCTGATTATGACTGGCCTTCTTGGTCTTCTAGGGTGGAAGGTAACGGTAATCTCCTCAAATTTCATAGCCCTAATGCTTATTTTAACAATGGCTATGAATATTCATATGAGTACTCGTTTTTTACAATTAAGAAGTGATTTTCCCAATTCAAGTAACTTTGAAATTATTTCCATGACAACAAGTAAAATGTTTTGGCCAATTATTTATACAGTGCTAACGACTGTGTGTGCGTTTCTTTCTTTAATATTTAGTGGCATTAAACCTATTATAGATTTTGGATGGATGATGACTTTTGGATTAATTACGTCCTTTATTATTACATTTACTTTGTTACCTACACTTTTGGGTTTTGTTTCGAATAACAGTATAAAAATTAAAGAAGACAGTGATTCAAAAATTACATCTTTCTTTGGAAAAATTTCTATTAATAATAGAAAAACTATATTTACACTAACAGGTTTCGTTATTGTTCTTAGTTTAATTGGTATAAGTCGTCTTGAAGTAGAAAATAGTTTTATAAACTACTTTAACAAAAATACTGAGATATACAAAGGTATGAAGCTTATCGATGAAAAACTTGGTGGAACCACACCATTAGAGGTTATTTTAAAATTTCCTAAAAAAGATGATGTTAAATCTAGTGGTGATGATGAATTTGAAGATTGGAGCGAAGATGAAGATCAAAATGATGAAAGATATTGGTTTACTAAAGACAAAATTGATAAAATTAAAGCCATACATAACTACCTAGATGGATTGCCCCCAGTTGGTAAGGTCTTGTCTTTCAGTTCAATTATTGAAGTTGCAACACAATTAAACAATAATAAACCTTTGGGAAGTCTAGAAATGGGAGTTCTGTACTCCAAAATTCCAGAAAGTATTAAAAAAGATATTATTGATCCTTATATTTCAATCAAAGACAATGAAGCCAGAATAAGCTTAAGAATTAAAGACTCACAAGATGGATTAAGAAGAAATGATTTAATTAAAAAAATTAATTATGATTTAAAAAATAAACTAAAATTAAGTGAAGATGAATTTAAACTTGCTGGAGTTTTAATCTTATTTAATAATTTACTTCAAAGTTTATTTAAATCTCAAATACTTACATTGGGATTAGTTATGATTGGTATTTTTGGAATGTTCATGATTCTTTTTAGAAATATAAAAATATCTTTAATTGGTGTTGTTCCAAATTTCATTGCTGCTTTTTTTATTTTAGGAATTATAGGTCTATTAGGAATACCTTTAGACATGATGACCATAACTATTGCAGCAATCACTATTGGAATTGCTGTGGATAACAGCATTCATTACATATATCGATTTAAAGAAGAATTCTTAAAGCATAAAGATTATGAAAAAACACTTAAAATTTGTCATTCAACAGTAGGTGTTGCTATCCTCAATACATCTATAACTATAGTATTTGGTTTCTCGATCTTAGTTTTTTCTAAATTCATACCTACTATTTATTTTGGTGTATTTACTGGTATTGCAATGTTGCTGGCTATGATCTCTGTCTTGACGTTACTTCCGTCACTTATTTTGATTAGCAAACCCTTTGGGAAGTAAATCCTAGTATGGTTGACGTTTTAAATAATTTTTATGAAGCAATCTCTTTTATAGATTTAATATATTTGATCATTACGATTTTATCTGTAGTCAAATGCTATCATAAAGGGTTTATCCTTAGTCTTCTAGCAGCATCTAAATGGCTTTTAGCTTACGTTGTAACTTTAATTTTATTTTCTAGGATTAAACCTTATTTCAAAGATATGCTTGATAGTGAGTATGTATTAGATATATCACTTGGTATCATCATTTTTATTTTTGTTGTTTTTGTTATCCTAATCATCAATAAAGGGATCAGTAAGGCTGTTAAATTTGCTGGTTTAGGAAGGCTCGATTCTATTTTTGGATTATTTTTTGGCTTTATAAGAAGTTACGTGGTTTGTGTTTGCTTATTTTCAGCCATAAATATTGTCTATAATTATAATAAATGGCCAATTAACCTTGATAAATCATACAGCTTTCCATACCTAAAAAAAGGTAGTAATTATCTAGTACAAGAATTTCCAAATGAAGAAACATATCAAAATTCTAAAGAAAAAATTAAAGATATATAATCCTAAAGTAAAAGAAGAATGTGGTGTATTTGGCATTAGTAACAATAATGATGCTGCTGCACTTACTGCGTTAGGTCTTCATGCTTTGCAGCATAGAGGTCAAGAAGGCTGTGGAATTGTAACTTTTGATGGAGATAAATATTTTTCAGAAAAAAGATTCGGCTTGGTTGGTGATAATTTTAACAAGGAAAAAGTATTAAAAAGTTTACCTGGCAATTATGCTGTAGGACACAATAGGTATAGCACTACTGGAGATAATACTTTAAGGAATATTCAGCCATTTTTTGCAGATACTAATGCAGGAGGTATTGGTGTTGCTCACAATGGAAATTTAACAAATTCGATCACTCTCCGAAACAAACTGGTTCAAGACGGTGCTATATTTCATACAACATCTGATACTGAAACTATTGTTCAATTAATTGCAAAATCAAAAAGAAATAAGACAATTGATAAAGTGATAGATGCTATTTTTCAAATTCAAGGTGGTTATGCACTGGTAATGCTTACACAAAATACTTTAATAGGTGTAAGAGATCCTTATGGAATAAGACCTTTGGTAATTGGTAAAATAAAAGATGGTTATGTTTTTACCTCTGAAACTTGTGCTCTAGATATAATTGGAGCAAAATATGTACGAGACGTCGAAAATGGGGAAGTTGTTTATGTTGAGGGTAGTAAACTAAAAAGTATTAAACCCTTCCCTGCTAGAAAAGTTCGTCCTTGTGTTTTTGAATATATATATTTTGCAAGACCAGATAGTTTATTGAATGGTAAATCAGCTTATGAACACAGAAAAAATTTTGGAATTGAGCTTGCAAAAGAAAATAAGATTGATGCAGATATAGTGGTGCCTGTTCCAGACTCAGGAAATGCAGCAGCACTTGGATTTGCACAACATCTTGGAATAAACTTTGAATTAGGGTTAATTAGAAATCACTATGTGGGTAGAACTTTTATTGAACCTAGTCAAAAAATAAGAAGCCTTGGTGTAAAACTGAAGTTAAATGCCAATCAATCAACAATTAAAGATAAAAGAATTATATTAATAGACGACTCTTTAGTTAGAGGAACAACATCTCACAAGATTGTTAAAATGCTTTACGATGCTGGTGCAAAAGAAGTTCATGTTAAAATAGCTTGCCCAGAAATTAGATATCCAGACTTTTATGGTGTTGATACACCTACTAAAAAAGAACTTCTTGCTGCAAATAAAACCAATGATGAAATCTGTGAATACATAGGAGCTCAATCTTTAGATTTTTTAACTCTAGAAGGTATGTATAGAGCAATGGGTTTTGACAAAAGAAATGAAGAGTATCCTCAATTAACTGACCATTACTTTACAGGTGAATATCCTGTTAAACCTATTGATGAATTAGGTGATAATAAAATTACTCAATTATCTTTATTAAGCACAGCGTCTAACAATTAGCATAAGTATATTAAAATTTACTGAAATTAGCTAATTTTTTTATTGGCTTTAAAATAATTTTTAAACCATTATATAAACAGTAATGATTAATCATAAAGAACATATAGTCAAATACTTTGAGTCTGGGATCAAAGATTCTAAAAACTTTAAAATGGGTATCGAGCATGAAAAATTTTTATTTGATCAAAAAACAAATAAAAGAGCTGACTACACAACTATCAAGAAAATGTTTTCATTATTGAATGAATTTGGCTGGAAGCCAATAACAGAGAAACAAAATATTATTGGTCTTCAAAAAAAAGGGAAAAGTATCACTCTTGAGCCAGGCAACCAGATTGAATTATCAGGTGATATATTAAATAATATTCATGAAGCATGTTCTGAATCTCATGATTATCTATTTGAACTACAGCAAGTTACAAAGAAATTAGATTTAAAAATTGTCAGTTCTGGCTTTGACCCAATATCAAAGCTTGATGAAGTTCCAAATAATCCAAAACAAAGATATGAAGTGA
>Ga0307986_10001287_pt1 | contig 18276 bp, 11 predicted proteins | sample EllFjometageno82_FD_203170 | JGI IMG/M metagenome (GOLD analysis project Ga0307986, IMG submission 203170) | Marine microbial communities from Ellis Fjord, Antarctic Ocean - #82 | ecosystem: Environmental > Aquatic > Marine > Unclassified | place: Southern Ocean | collected 2014-10-09
TTGCACAAATAAGGGAAAAAACATTTTTATTCACAAAAAGTAAATATTGTAAATTTGTTTAAACAGCAAGTTTGAATGCAAAGTCTTTTCCAAGACTTTGACTTAAATGTACACAAAATCTAGCACCCTCTGCACCGTCAATAAATCTATGATCGTAAGACAAAGAGACAGGTAATATTTTTCTAGTTGTAATCTGACTATCTTTTTTAATAACTTTGTCATATGCCTTACCAACCCCCAGTATAGATAGTTCTGGAGGGTTAATTATTGGGGTAAAAAAAGTTCCACCAATACCACCTAAACTAGAAATTGTCATTGATCCCCCAAAAAATTCCTTTTTATCAATTTTAAGTTCTTTGCATAGCTTACTAACTGTTCTAAGTTTTTGACTTATTTCCTTAATATCTAATTGATCAACATCTCTAATTTTTGGAACCATCAAACCATGTGGAGTATCTACAGCCACACCAATATGAAAATATTTTTTATAAGTAACTTTTCCACTATCTGAATCTATCGAAGCATTAAAATTTGGATATATCTTGAGAGCATTTACCATTGCTCTCATAATAAAAGCTAATGGAGTGACAGATATTTTTTGTCCAGTAAATAAATCTCTAAGAGAACTTCTAAACTGCTCCATTTCCGTAATATCTATTTCTTCATGTTGGGTAACGTGTGGAATCTCAGTCCAAGACTTAACAAGGTGAGGGCCAGAGAGTCTTTTTACTCTTGGAATATCTTTTACTTCGATCTCACCAAATTCACTATGTTCATATTCATTTTTTGTAATTATTTTTTTTTCAGCTCCCAAAGATGGAATGTCTATTAATTTATCTTTTACGTAATCTTTTACGTAATCTTTAACATCACTTTTAGTTATTCTGCCAGATCTTTCAGAGCCAGATATTTTAGAAATATCTACACCTAATTCTCTAATAAATTTTCTTACATTTGGACTAGCTGGTTTTACATATCCCTTCACACTCGAAGAAGGTAATTCCATATCTTTTTTTTTTTGATTTTTAGGAAAATCTATAATTTCATTTTTATTTTCAATATTATTATTTTGATTTTTCGAAACTTGTTGAGTGTTTTCTTTGCTGTCTTCCTCACTATTTAGTAGTAGGATTGTAGTTCCTTCAGAGACTTTATCGCCTACGTTGATATTAATTTTTTTAATTATTCCGTTGAAATTTGAAGGGACTTCTACAGATGATTTATCACTTTCTAAAGTAATAATTGATTCATCTATTTTAATTTTTTGTCCTTCTTTTACCAAAACTTCAATTACTTCTACTTCTTTAAAGTCACCTATATTTGGAACAACAATTTTTTGATCAGCCATAATTATAATTTTGTTGGAAATTCTTTATTCTTATCAATATTATATTTTTTGAAAGCTTTCTCTGCACTATCAGAGCCTAATAATTGTTCTTTTGCTAAAGCACTTAACGTGTAAGCAACTATATGCTCTTTATCTACTTCAAAGAATTTTCTTAAATTTTTTCTTGTGTCACTTCTTCCAAAACCATCTGTTCCAAACGAGTAAAAAGGTTTTTCAGTATAAGGTCTTATTTGATCTGAGAACGCTCTAACATAATCTGTAACAGCTATAACTGGACCGTCTCTTTTTTCTAGACATTTTTCAATATAACTTTTCTCTTTTTTGCTATTTGGATTTAAAAGATTTCTTCTTTCAACTTCCATTCCATCTTTTCTTAATTCATTAAAACTAGTAACACTCCAAATATCAGAACCTATACCATATTCTTCAGATAATATTTTAGCTGCCGCTATAGCTTCTCTCAAAATTGTACCAGAACCCATTAATTGAATTTTAATTTTTTCTTTATTTTTGTATTCTCTAAACAAATACATACCCTTTAAGATTCCCTCATCTGCACCTTCTGGCTTTTCAGGATGTGTGTAGTTTTCGTTCATTGCCGTAATATAATAAAAAACATTCTCATTTTTTTCATGCATTCTTCTTAGACCTTCTCTAAAAATTACTGCCATCTCATAAGAAAAAGTCGGATCATAAGAAACACAATTTGGTATCATAGATGCTAAAACATGACTATGACCGTCTTGATGTTGCAACCCTTCTCCAGCAAGCGTTGTTCTTCCTGCTGTTGCCCCTATTAAAAAACCTCTAGCTTGTGCGTCTCCTGCTGCCCAGGCAAAATCACCAACTCTTTGAAATCCAAACATTGAATAAAAAATGTATACTGGAATCATTTCTATATCGTGGTTAGTGTAGGCAGTTGCTGCCGCAATCCAAGAGGACATGGCCCCAGCTTCCGTAATGCCTTCTTCTAATACCTGACCACTTTTTGTTTCTTTGTAAGAACTTAATTGCTCAGAATCTTCCGGCTCATATTTTTGTCCTTCATGTGCATAAATTCCTATTTTTCTAAAAAATCCTTCCATACCAAAAGTTCTTGCCTCATCTGGAATAATTGGGACTAGTCTAGGTGCAACATTTTTGTCTCTAAGAAGATTAGTTAGCATACGAACAAGGACCATCGTTGTAGACATTTCTTTTTCACCGGTAGAGTTCATAAAATTTTCAAAAATGTCTTTAGGCGGAGCTTTGATAGGTTGTGAGAGAGAGGATCTTTCAGGAATAAATCCACCAAGTTGCTTCCGTCTTTCTTTTAAATATTTTATTTCTGCAGAGTTTTCATTAGGCTTGTAATATTCAATATTTTTTACCTGTTCATCAGTAAGAGGGACGTTAAACCGATCTCTGTAATACAGTAAATCTTGTTCATCTAATTTTTTTTGTTGATGCGTTGTGTTTATACTTTCGCCAGATTTACCCATTCCATAGCCTTTAACGGTTTTAGCAATAATTACTGTTGGTGAACCTACATTTTGCATCGCAGCGTGGTAGGCCGCATAAACTTTGTGTGGATCGTGACCACCTCTATTTAGTTTCCAGATGTCATTATCAGTCATAGAAGAGACTAGCGCTTTTAATTCAGGATATTTGCCAAAAAATTTTTCTCTTACATAAGCTCCGCCCTTAGCCTTCATTGCTTGGTATTCCCCATCTACAACTTCGTTCATTCGCTTCATTAATAGCCCAGTTTTGTCGGCTTTTAAAAGAGGGTCCCAATATGAGCCCCATATAACTTTTAAGACATTCCATCCTGCGCCCCTGAAACTACCCTCAAGCTCTTGGATAATTTTTCCATTTCCTCTTACGGGACCATCAAGTCTTTGAAGGTTACAATTAACTACAAAAATTAAATTATCTAACTTCTCCCTTGCAGCTAAGCTGATAGCACCCAATGATTCTGGTTCATCTGTTTCACCGTCACCTAAAAAAACCCAAATTTTTCTACCTTCATCTTTTAGCAAACCTCTATTAATTAAATATTTTAAAAATCTAGCTTGGTAGATTGCCATAATAGGACCGAGCCCCATAGACACAGTTGGAAACTGCCAAAATTTTGGCATAAGCCATGGATGAGGATAGGAAGAAAGGCCACCTGAATCCACTTCTTGTCTAAATCGATTTAATTGTTTTTCCGAAAGTCTTCCCTCGAGAAACGCACGGGCGTACATCCCAGGAGCAGAATGACCTTGAAAATATATTAAGTCACCACCAAATTTTTTGTTTTTTGCTCTCCAAAAATGATTCATACCAACGTCGTATAAAGTTGCTGCAGATGCAAATGTTCCTATATGACCACCTAGTTCACTACTAATTTTATTGGCTCTGACAACCATAGCAGCGGCATTCCATCTAATGTAAGCACGTATTTTTTTTTCTATATTTTGGTCTCCTGGAGATTTAGCTTCTAACTCGGTTGGAATAGTATTTATATAAGGTGTAGTTCTAGTATCTGGCAAGATAAGACCAGCGGTATACGCTTCAGAAACAACTTTATTTAAAAGATAGCTCGCTCTTGAGGGCCCATCATTTTCTATTACAGAATTTAAAGACTCTATCCATTCATTTGTTTCAAGTGGATCAATGTCATCCACAGAAGAAGTTTGAGTAATTTTTTTTTGAACATCTTGTATTGTATTGACATTTTTGAAATTAATTTCTTTTGATTTTTTTTCTTCTTTTAAAGAACTGTTTTCTTCAATTTTTTTTTCTGGTTCGGTATTAGCCAATTCATCTTCTATTTTAGCAAGCAAACTACCTTTTGACACTTTATCTCCAATTTTGATATTAAGCTCAGTGATCTTACCGGTTACAGGAGACGGAACTTCAACACTTGATTTATCACTTTCCAGAGTGACAATCGGATCATCTTTATTAATCAGATCTCCTACTTTTACTAACACTTCTATAATTTCGACGCTATCAAAGTCGCCAATGTCAGGAACAGATATTATTTGAGACATAAATTTAAGGCAACTTATAAAATATAGAGTTAATTATAAACAACAAAAATGCTAAAAAAAGCCTATAAAATAGTAATTAACAGATAAAATTATTTAAATAATGGAATTTAACAACATAATTAAATCAATTTATAAAATTAACTTTATGTTTGATGTTTTTAATGAAATTTTTAAACATCTAGATAAACAATTCAGCGAATATATTATTTATAATTGCGCCTGTAGCTCAACTGGATAGAGTGCTTGGCTACGGACCAGGAGGTTCTAGGTTCAAATCCTAGCAGGCGCACCAATCTTAAAATATTTATAAAAAAAAATTTTTTAAATTATTATTTTATTTTTTATTAAAATTTAATCGTGAAGCATTAATCATTATCGCGAGCATTAAGAAAATTATTACAGCATTATTAGTTGTAAAAAAACTACCAGAACTCCTTAAAGGGAAAAACTCAAATAAAACTATCAGAAAGAAAGGTGCCTGTAAAAACCTTAAAGGTGAAGTAAAATTTTTTGCAAAATGGATATAAAATTTAAAGAGAGAAAAAATAACAATAGAATAAATTAAAAACAGTCCCAGTATACCTGTATCCACCATAATTTCTATCACATAGTTGTGAGGATGGGTATTACATACGTGAAAACTTTTATAAACACAATTTAATCTAAATGACTTTAAACCATTTCCAAGAATTTTATTTTTTTTCCAAACATGAACTCCGCTATTAAAAACAAAAAGATAGCCCGATGGGGTTATAGCGAGTGAATCATTCTTATAATTTTCATCCATAAACAACTTAGGAGAATATTTAAGAAGCACTTTTGCACCTTCAGAAAAAGCATTAATTGAGTATTTTACATCATTCATCCGTTTATTTTTAGCTGATGGAGTATAATTAGAAAAAAAAATTAAAATTATAAATGCCAAAAAAAAGAAAGTAAAAAAAATTTTAAATCTTTTTTCAATAAAATAAAACAAAAGAATAGAGGAAACGTAAACAACAAAAGGCATCTTGTTGTTAGTTAAGAATATAGAAATAAAAAATAATAACAATCCTGAAATAATAAAAAAATTAATTTTTAAATTATTATTTTGGTGCTTAAAATAAAAACAAAAGAAAATAAAAAACAAAGAAAACTTTTGAAGAAAGCCACCAGCAATATGTTCAGAACCGAAGAAACCAGAAGGACGATTATGCGTGATAGAGTAACCCAGTAAATCTTTACCAAACATAACCTGTACTAGAATATCAAAGCTGACAAGTAATGAAAAAAAGGATGCAAAAATAAAAAAAAGCTTTGTATTAAAGTCATTTCTTTCTAAAAGCTTATTAACAACTAAAAAAAAAATAAAGAATCTTAAGAAAAAAAATGATTTAACTATATGCGCGCCATAAGCATTGTTAACATCTAAGTTAGGTAAATTTTTTATTAAAGTAATTAAAATTAGGTATAAAAAAAAACTAAATAAAGAATATACATAAACTTTTTTATCTACTTTAAATATATCTGCTCCGTAGATTACCGTTCCCAATAGACAGATAAGTATAATATTTATATTTATTGCTAAATTGCCTATTATCAAAAATAATGGAAATAAAGAAATTAAAAGATTAATTAGATTTTTACTAGTCAAAAGTGGTTTATTAATAAACATATAAAAGTATTATTGCTCCCAAGATAATTCTATAAATTACAAATATAAATAGACTAAATGTTTTCAAGTATTGTAGAAAAAATTTAATAGTTAAATAAGAGAAAATAAAAGATAAAAATATTCCAAAAAAATTAACCAAAGTTATCTCGAGGTTTTTTTCAGTAAGTAAATTTTGTAGACTATATAAGCCTACGGCTGTTAAAGTTGGAATTGAGATTAGGAAAGAAATTTTTACAGAATCAGCTCGGTTGAAATTTAAAAATCTCGCAGCTGTAATTGTTATGCCAGATCTGCTTACACCCGGTATTAAAGACAGAACCTGAAAGAAGCCTATGTAAACCGCTGAACTATAAGTAAAATCTTTATTTATTTTTTTTTTTACTTTTGCTAAATCACTAAAATACAAAAGAATTCCAAATAGAATTGTACACCATCCTATTATTTTATAATTCCTCAAAAAATCTACTAAATCAAATTTTATCAGAATATAACCAAATACTATTACTGGAATAGAACTAACTATTATTTTATAAAATAATATTTTATTTTTGATAAAATCTAGAAGGTCTGCTCTAAAATAAGTAATAATTGCTAGCAAAGATCCTAGGTGAAGACTTATATCCAGAGTTAAATTTTTATTATCAAAGTTAAAGTATTTTGAAATTAAAACTAAGTGTGCAGAAGAACTTACCGGAAGAAACTCAGTTATACCCTGGGTTATAGATAGAGAAATTATTTCAAACATTAAATAAATTATATAAATCTTTTTGAACTTTTTTGATATGCATATTTGATATGCAAAAAAAACATGAGTAAAATTAATGTTTTATTAATATTTAAGTCAATAGTTATTACCTATTTTTACTTTAAAGTTAATTTTAAACAAGTAGGTTGATAATAATTATGCAAAAAAAAATGTTACAATTTATAAATCTTGATCAAGCTACTCCAATTAAAAGAAGCGACAAAGAAAGAAAAAAAGATTTTCATGAAATTTATAAAGATTATATAACCGAAAAAGCAGAGGAACAATCAAGTAGATGTTCCCAGTGTGGAGTACCTTTTTGTCAAATACACTGCCCACTTCACAATAATATTCCTGATTGGTTAAAATTAACAGCAGAAGGAAGAATCCAAGAAGCTTATGAGCTTTCACAAAGCACAAACAATATGCCAGAAGTCTGTGGTAGAATATGTCCACAGGATAGGCTCTGTGAAGGTAACTGTGTAATAGAACAATCTGGTCATGGTACAGTAACAATAGGGTCTATTGAAAAATATATTACAGATACTGCTTGGGAAAAAAATTGGGTAAAACCATTAAAAGTTAAACAAGAAATAAATCAATCGATAGGAATTATAGGTGCTGGTCCAGCAGGATTAGCTTGCGCAGATGAATTAAGAAAAAAAGGATACCAGATTACAGTTTATGACAGGTACGATAGACCAGGTGGTTTACTAATTTATGGAATACCAAACTTTAAATTAGAAAAATTTGTAGTTGAAAGAAGAACAAAGCTGCTGAAACAAAGTGGAATTAAATTCGTTCAAAATTTTGAAGTAGGTAAAAATAAAAAATTAAATGAGATAAAAAAAAACCATGATGCTATTTTAATAGCAACAGGAGTCTATAAACCTAGGGAAATAGAAATTCCAGGAAGTAATTTAAGAAATATTTTTCCTGCTATGGATTTTTTAACAGCATCAAATAGAAAAGGGTTAGGAGATAAAGTTGAACTTTTTGACAATGGAACGTTGAATGCTCAGAACAAAAATGTTGTTGTTATTGGTGGTGGAGACACAGCTATGGACTGCGTAAGAACAGCAACTCGTCAAAAAGCGAAATCAGTTAAATGTCTCTATAGAAGAGACAGAGAAAATATGCCCGGCTCCGCTAGAGAAGTAGCTAATGCTATAGAAGAAGGCGTGGAATTTATTTGGTTATCAGGCCCAAAAAAATTTATTGGAAATAAGCATGTCGAAGAAGTTCAAATTAATAAAATGATACTTGGATCTGCAGATTCATCGGGAAGAAGAAAACCTGAAATTCAAGAAAACTCTGAGTACAATATTAAAGCAGATATTGTGATCAAATCTTTAGGTTTTGATCCTGAGAATCTTCCAGAATTATTTTCAACAAAAGAACTCTCGGTTTCTAGATCGGGAACGATAAAAATTGACCTGAATACTATGCAAACCAATATTGATGGAATTTTTGCTGCCGGCGATATAGTTAGAGGTGCTTCATTAGTAGTTTGGGCAATAAAAGACGGGAGAGATGCTGCTGTGCAAATTCAAAAATATTTGAGAGAAAAAAGTATTCAAAAAAACAAGATAAAAGCAGCATAATTATGAGTGATTACTTTAAATACTTAAAAAATAAAAAACTATTACAGGATAACTTAGCTTACGATCCCAGTACTGAACATGACGCATGTGGAGTTGGATTAATAGCCACAACTGATGGAAAAAAATCAAGAAAAATTGTTGAGTATGGAATTGAAGCATTAAAAGCTGTTTGGCATAGAGGAGCGGTAGATGCTGACGGTAAGTCAGGAGATGGTGCGGGCATGCAGCTTGAAATTTCACCAGATTTTTTTAAAGAGAAAATTTTATCAACGGGCCACAAGCACGACGCAAGCAAAAGAATATGTGTTGGAATGATTTTTCTTCCTAAAACTAATTACTCAGATCAAGAAAAATGTAGAGAAATTATAGAGACAGTTTTATTGCAAGAAAATTTTTCTATCTATGGGTGGAGACAAGTTCCAGTTAATCCTAAAGTTTTAGGAAAAACTGCAGATCAAAATAGGCCAGAAATTGCTCAAGTACTATTCAAAAGAAATGAGTCGTTAGAAACTAATGATTTGGAGAGAGAATTATTTGTCACAAGGAAAAAAATAGAAAAAATTGCGCGAGAGAATCAATTAAAAGAATTTTACATATGTTCATTTAGCTCAAGGTCTATCGTTTATAAAGGTATGTTTTTAGCAGAATCACTTGCTGATTTTTATCCAGATTTAAATGATTCAAAATTTACATCAAGGTTTGCTATTTTTCACCAAAGGTATTCTACAAACACTTTTCCAAGTTGGGATCTTGCACAACCATTTAGAACTTTAGCTCACAATGGAGAAATCAATACTGTTAAAGGAAATATAAATTGGATGAAAATTCACGAACAAGATATGTCAAGTTCTCTATTTAAAAATGTTGAAGATTTAAAACCAGTTATTACAGCTGGGATTTCTGATTCAGGAGCTCTAGATAATGTTTTTGAATTATTAACACACTCAGGTAAGTTAGCTCCATTAATTAAACTCATGATGATACCAGATGCCTGGTCTAAGAGAAGCAAAACCGTACCGAAGAATCATCAAGATTTGTTTAATTTTTTAAATAGCTCCATAGAACCTTGGGATGGCCCTGCAGCAATTTGTGCTACAGATGCGAAATGGGTTTTAGCAGCAACAGACAGAAATGGACTAAGACCTTTGAGATACGCCATCACATCAGATAACTTATTTTATGCTGGCTCTGAATCTGGAATGATTAAACTGCCAGAAGAAAAAATTATTTCAAAAGGTAAATTAGGACCGGGACAAATTATTGCAATAGATTTAAAATTAGGAAAATTGTACCACGATAAGGAAATTAAAGACTATATTGCTAATGACTACAAAAAATACAATAAGCAAATTATAGACTTAGATAAAAAAATTTTTACCGAAAAAGAAAAACCAGAATTTACATCTGACGAACTAAAAAAAAGACAATATTTAGCGGGTCTTAGCATAGAAGATTTAGAGCTTATCCTTCACCCAATGGCTGAAGATGGAAAGGAAGCTATAGGCTCAATGGGGGACGATACTCCTGTGGCTGTTTTATCTAATTATTATAGGCCTATTTCTCATTATTTTAGACAAAATTTTAGCCAGGTAACAAATCCTCCAATCGATTCTCTAAGAGAAAATAAAGTAATGAGTCTCAAAACTAGATTTGGAAATTTAGGTAATATTCTAGATTTCGATAATTTAACTGAAGAAAATATTTATGTTTTAGAAAGTCCAATCTTAACCAACTCTCAATTTAAAAAGTTCAAAAATTTATTTAAAAAAAAAATTAGAATATTAGATTGTACCTTTGATGATAATTCATCGTTAAAAGAGAGAATAGAAAAAATAAAAGAAGAAGCAGAAATAGCAGTACGTGAAGGAAGTAACAATTTAATATTATCGGATAAAAAAATTAATTCATCGCGTGCGAGCATACCTTCTGTTTTAGCCGTCGGTGCGGTTCATTCACACTTAGTAAAACTTGGTTTAAGAGGTTACTGTTCAATAAATGTCGAGAGTTCAGATGTTTTAGACACACATTCTTTCGTAGTTTTAATTGGCGTTGGAGCAACTACTATTAATCCTTATTTAGCGATTGATAGTATCCATCAAAGATTTGAAAAAAAACTATTTACCAACCCTGATTTTGAGAGTTGTGTTGCTAAATTTAAAAAAGCTATAGACAATGGTTTGTTAAAAATTATGTCAAAGATGGGTATTTCAGTGATTAGTTCTTATAGAGGAGGATGTAATTTTGAAGCCGTAGGCTTAAGCAGAGCTATTGTGGCTGACTATTTTCCCGGCATGAGCTCAAGAATATCTGGCATTGGTATAGCAGGAATTGAAAAAAAGATTAAGGAACGCCATAAATATTTTATTTCAAATAATATTATTGCGTTACCAATTGGAGGTATCTACAGATATAGAAAAACTGGTGAAAATCATCAATTCCAGGGAAACTTAATCCATACACTGCAACACGCTGTCGGAACGGGTTCTTACGATCATTACAAAAAATACTCCAAAGGCATACACGATCTACCTCCAATTAGTTTAAGAGATTTATTGGAGTTTAAACAAAAAAAAGAATCTATAAATATTAACGATGTAGAACCATTAACTGACGTTTTAAAAAGATTTGGAAGCGGAAGTATGTCCCACGGAGCACTATCAGCGGAAGCTCACGAAACTTTAGCTGTTGGAATGAATAGAATAAAAGGAGCCTCTTGTAGTGGAGAGGGAGGAGAAGACGCAAAACGTTTTATTAAGCTAGCAAACGGAGATTCAGCGAATTCAAGAATAAAACAAATAGCTTCAGCACGATTTGGCGTAACAATTAATTACATTAATAATTGCAACGAGATTGAAATCAAAATGGCGCAAGGTGCTAAGCCTGGTGAGGGCGGACAGTTGCCCGGGTTTAAAGTAACAGATGAAATAGCTAAGTTAAGGCACTCTACGCCTGGTGTAACTTTAATTTCTCCACCGCCTCATCATGACATCTACTCAATTGAAGATTTAGCTCAACTAATTTACGACTTAAAACAAGTAAATCCTGGAGCCAGAATTGGAGTAAAATTAGTAGCTTCTACAGGTATAGGAACAATAGCAGCAGGCGTGGCGAAAGCTAAAGCAGATGTAATCTTAATTTCTGGTCATTCAGGAGGCACCGGCGCCAGTCCGCAAACAAGTATAAAATATGCCGGTATCCCTTGGGAAATGGGTTTAACAGAAGCTAATCAAATCTTAACACTTAATAATTTGAGACACAAAGTAACTTTAAGAACCGATGGCGGACTTAAAACAGGAAAAGATATAGTTATGGCTGCTATGATGGGTGCTGAAGAATATGGAATGGGAACTTCGTCGTTAGTTGCAATGGGATGTATATTAGTTAGACAATGCCATTCAAACACATGCCCGGTCGGAGTTTGTAGTCAAGATAAATTACTAAGAGAAAAGTTTAACGGTACACCAGACAAAGTCGTAAATTTTTTTACTTTTGTTGCAACAGAAGTTAGAGAAATTCTTGCATCGCTGGGATACAAATCTATTAATGAAATTATCGGCAGAACTGATCTTCTAACACAAGTAAACAAAGGGTCGCAAAATTTGGACGACTTAGATCTCAACCCTCTTCTTGTACAGGCCGACCCAGGAAACAATCCAAGATATTGTAAAGAGAATCAGATTAATAAAGTGCCAGATACTCTGGATGAAAAAATTTGGTTAGAAATAAAAGAAAAAATAAATAGTAAAGATAAGTTTAACTTTGAGTATAATATTGAAAATACACACAGGTCAGTAGGAACTAGACTTTCACACTACTTGTATAAAACTTACGGTAATAATAAGCTAGAAGAAGATTCAATTACCATTAAACTTAAGGGTAGCGCAGGACAATCATTAGGAGCTTTTTTAATTAAGGGTTTAAAATTAATAGTTGAAGGAGACTCAAATGATTATGTTGGTAAAAGTCTTTCAGGAGGAAAAATAATTGTAAGAATCTCAAATAAAAGTAGTTTAGTTTCTAATGAAAATGTAATTATAGGAAACACTGTTTTATACGGCGCCACTGCAGGAAAATTATATGCTTCAGGCCAAGCAGGCGAAAGATTTGCAGTTAGAAACTCTGGCAGTCTTGCTGTAGTAGAAGGATGTGGAGCACATGGGTGTGAGTACATGACCGGTGGTAGCGTAATTATTCTTGGACCAGTAGGAGATAATTTTGGAGCTGGCATGACAGGAGGAATGGCTTTTGTTTATGACCCAGAAAATAATTTTGAAAATTTTGCAAATCCAGTTTCGATTATCTGGCAACAAGTCGAAACTGAGCATTGGAAAAAGTTTTTAAAAAGTAATATAGAAAATTTTTTAAAAGAAACAAATTCAAATTCTGCCAAAATGATACTAGACAACTATGAAAAAGAGTTATTAAATTTTAAACAAGTATGTCCAATCGAAATGCTCGATAAATTAGATAATCCAATTACATTAAAAAATATAATTAAGAAAGTAAGCTAAGTGAAAGAAATAAAAATTTTTTGTTTTGGTTTTGGTCAAGTAGCAGAAAATTTTATAAAAAAAATTTACTCAGAAAAATTAAAAATTAATTTAACTGTAACTTCTAGAAAAAAATCAGAGACAAAGAGCTTTGGCAATTTAGAATACAAAACTTTTCAATTTTCTGAAGACTCTTTTGATCAAAAATTAATTAAAAATTTAAAATCTTCAGATCATGTATTAATCTCTGTAGCTCCAGTTAAGGGAGAAGATATAGTGATAAAAAATTTTCAAAATAATTTTAATAATAATGAAATAAAGTGGATCACATACTTATCCGCTACTAGTGTTTATGGAAATCATAGTGGCAAGTGGGTGAATGAAAATAGTGACACTAAACCAACTTCACCAAATGGTATAGATAGGTTGAATGCCGAAAAGTCGTGGCTAGACTTAGCAAAAAAAAAAAATCTACCCTTACAGATACTTAGATTGTCAGGAATTTATTCTAATCAAAAAAATATTTTAGCTAGACTTAAAACTGGTGACGCAAAAATAATTAATAAGAAAAATCAGTTCTTTTCTAGAATACATGTTGAAGATATTGCAAATGTTTTATTTAAGTCTCTGCAAAACTTTAAATCAAAAGAAATCTATAATGTATCTGATGATAAGCCCACATCACCGGAAGAACTTATTTTATATGGGTCTAGACTCTTAAATATTGAAAAACCAAAAGCAGTTGATCTATCAAGTGTAGAAAGTGAAATGATAAAAAATTTTTATAAAGACTCTAAAAAAATTAGCAACAAAAAAATGAAAAGTTTTTTTAATTATAAATTAAAATATCCAACTTATGTTGAGGGGCTAAACCACATTCACAACAATACTATTTAATTCTTTAATTATTTTTTTTAAAGGACTTTTGTCAGATAAACTGTGATCTCCTTTTTTAACTATTATTAGTTTTTTCCTAGCACCTGTAAATACTGATAGAACTTTTCTAGAAAATGATGTTGGTACCAGCTCATCATTTTCTCCATGAACCATAGTTACATTAATCTTATTATTAATTTTTTTTGATAAAACTTTATTCATTCTTCCATCTTTTATCAGTTGATATGTAATAGGGTATTCACGACGCTTTTGTTTAAATTTAGATTGTCCATGTTTAATAATACTTATGCCTTCTTGCATAATTTCTTCTTTTATTTTTTTAGTGAAATTTTTCCACATTAATCTCTCTAGAAATTCAGGCGCAGAACCAATGCCTACCAGACCTTTAATTTGTTTTTTGAAATATTTAAATTGATTTAAAGCAATCCACGCCCCCATGCTCGAACCAATTAAAATAAAATTATTTTTTTTTACAATTTTCTTGATCGATTCTTTGGCATCGATTGACCATTCGCTTATATTTCCTTTTGTAAACTTTCCCGACGACTTACCATGACCAGAGTACTCGATAGCTAAAAAACCTAATTTATTTTTAACAGCATATTTTTTAAAAGCTTGAGGTTTTTTTCCATCAATATCAGACATAAAACCCGGCAGAAAAATTATATATAGTTTTTCTTTATAATAATTGTCTATATATCTGAGTTTTTTAGTCTTAGAGATTTTAAGAAATTTAAATTTTTTCAATTTTTTTTATGTCAGGTTATATATTTAATTTGTTAATATATAATATTAATTATGACAATTAAAATAAAAATTTTACAAGTAATACCTAAATTAGGATTCGGTGGCGCAGAAACAGGTTGTTACGATTTAGCTCATTATCTAGCGGAACAAGATTGTAAATCATTCTTAATTACAAGTGGAGGAGAGCTTTTAAAATTTGTGAGAAGAGATAAAGTTAAAATTATTCGCTTACCAGTTCAATCAAAAAATCCAATAATTATGCTAATCAATTCTATTATTATTTTTTTTATAATATTATTTTATAATATTGATATAGTACATGCTCGAAGCCGCGCTCCTGCATGGTCTTGTTTATGGGCTTGTTTTTTTTCAAGAAAAAAATTTGTCACAACTTTTCATGGTACTTATAATTTTTCTAATAAACCAAAGCTCTTTTATAACAGTGTCATGGTAAGATCGAAATTAATAATAGCAGGATCAAATTTTATTTTTAACCACATAAGTGAAAATTATAAAAAATATTTAGACCCAAAAAAAAAATTAATGGTAATTTTTAGAGGGATTAATTTAGAATATTTTAATTTAAAAAATACATCTGAAGAAAAAACTAATGCTTTAGCTGCGAATTGGAATATTGATAAAAGTAATTTTATTATTTTATTGCCGGGAAGATTGACGAAATGGAAAGGTCAAGAAATGTTTATTGAAGCTTTAAGTTTTCTTATAGAAAAATATGATAAAAAAAATTTTCATGCAATTATTTTAGGCTCAGACCAAGGCAGAAATATTTATTCAAAAAAACTCTCACTTTTAGTAGAAAGACATAGGTTGAGTAAAAAAATAACTTTTATCAAGAACTGTAAAGAAATGCCCATAGCATATAAACTAGCTGATGTTGCTGTCTCTAGCTCCATAGAGCCAGAAGCATTTGGTAGAGTTGCTATTGAGGCTCAAGCTATGAACAAACCTATTATAGCAAGCAATCTTGGTGGGTCCAAGGAAACAATTTTAAAAGATAAATCTGGGCTATTATTTAGATCAGAGGACTCAAAAGAACTTGCAGGTATCTTTAATAAATTAATGGAAATGGACAAAGAATCTTTAAGTTTAATGGGGGAACATGGAAGAAATAACGTAGAAAAAAAATTTAATGTTGATCAAATGTGTCAAACCACCTTTACAGAGTATAAGAAACTACTTACATAGAACAAATAATGCCTAGTATTCAACTTTTAGATGGAAAAGAAATTCCTTTTGAAGAATCCATAGATGGATTTGAGCTTGTTAAAAAAATTAGTAAGTCATTGGAAAAAGAAGCTCTAATTATGTCAGTTAATGGAGAGTTGAAAGATTTAAGCCATATAATTAAAGAAAGTTCAAAAATAAAAATAATTACACACAAAGACAAAGAAGGTTTGGAAGTTATAAGGCATGATGCAGCCCATGTTTTAGCAATGGCGGTTCAAGAACTGTATCCCGGAACACAGGTGACAATAGGTCCAATTATTGAAAATGGATTTTATTATGATTTTGCACGAAAAGACTCATTTACAGACGATGATCTTAAAAAGATTGAAAAGAAAATGGGGGAGATAGTAGATAGGAATGAAAAAACCCTAAGACAGGTTTGGAAAAGAGAAGATGCAATAAAACATTTTAAAAAAATAGGTGAAAAATATAAAGCTGAGATTATCGAAAGCATACCGTCTGGTGAAGAAGTTTCTATTTATAGCCACGGAAATTGGAGCGATTTATGCCGTGGCCCACATTTAGCTTCAACAGGTAAAATTGGAAAAGCTTTTAAGCTTACCAAGGTCTCAGGAGCTTATTGGAGAGGCGACTCAAAAAATGAAATGTTACAAAGAATTTATGGAACATGCTGGACTTCAAAAAAAGAGCTAGAGGAATATTTACACAGGTTAGAAGAGGCTGAGAAAAGAGACCATCGTAAACTAGGAAAAGAGATGGACTTGTTTCATTTTAGAGAGGAAAGTCCAGGCGCTGTATTTTGGCATGAAAAAGGATGGATACTTTTTCAAAGACTTATTGAATATATGAGAATGAAACAACGGCTAGCGGGATATAAAGAAATTAACACGCCTGAAATATTAGATAGAAGTTTGTGGGAAAAATCTGGTCACTGGGAAAAATTTGGAGAACATATGTACACCTCTGAAACACCGGATGAAAAAATATTTGCTATTAAACCAATGAATTGCCCAGGTTGTGTACAGGTATTTAACCAAGGTTTAAAAAGTTATAGAGACTTACCCTTGAAATTATCTGAATTTGGAAAAGTTCACAGATATGAACCTTCAGGAGCCCTACATGGGCTGCTAAGAGTTAGAGCCTTCACCCAAGACGATGCTCATATTTTTTGCACGGAAGATCAAATAACTCAAGAGTCTTTAACAGTAACCAATTTAATTTTAAAGATCTATAAAGATTTAGGTTTCGAGAGTGTAATATTAAAATATTCAGATCGACCAGAAAAAAGAGTTGGAGACGATAGTATTTGGGATAAGTCTGAAGCAGCACTTCTTTCCGCCATCAAACAATCAAAACTTGAATACACAACAAACAAAGGTGAGGGTGCATTCTATGGTCCTAAAATAGAGTTTGTTTTAAGAGATGCAATCGGTAGAGATTGGCAATGCGGAACTTTACAAGTAGACCTAAATCTTCCTGGAAGACTTGGAGCCTCATATGTTGATAAAGATGGAACAAAAAAAGTTCCAGTAATGCTGCATAGAGCATTATTTGGATCTTTAGAAAGATTTATAGGAATTATAATTGAGAATTATGCAGGTAAATTACCTTTTTGGTTGGCACCAACACAAGTAGTGGTACTACCTATCGCGGAAGAAAATAACGACTATGTAAAAAAGTTATTTGAAGATCTGTTTAAAGAAGGTATAAAATGCGAAGTGGATTTAAGAAATCAAAAAATTAATTACAAAATCAGAGAACACTCTTTGGCAAAAACTCCGATGATCTTAGTTTGTGGGAAAAAAGAAGTTGCCGAGAATACAGTGACAGTTCGTAGGCTCGGTTCAGAAAAACAAGAAATTTTTAAAAGAGAAGATTTAATAAAAAGTATTCTTGCAGCCAATGAACTTCCTGTAAATTAAGTGTCTCATTTTAAACCCAACTATTTTCAAAGAAGAAGTAAACCACAAGGACCAAAAGCCAATGAAAGAATAAGAGCTATAGACGTTCAGGTAATTGGTAGTGACGGAAATAATTTAGGAACATTGCCATTGAACAAAGCAATAGAAGTAGCAAAAAGTGAAGGCTTAGATTTAATTGAAATCTCACCAAATGCAAATCCTCCTGTGTGTAAAATAATGGATATGGGGAAATACAAATATGATTTACAAAAAAAAACAAATATTGCAAAAAAAAAACAAAAAGTGGTTGCACTAAAAGAAATCAAAATGAGACCAGGTACCGATGTTCATGATTACAATTTTAAAGTAAAAAATGCTAAAAAGTTTTTAACTAATAAAGATAAAGTTAAGTTTACAGTCAAGTTTAAAGGTAGGGAGATGCAGCATATAAATCTAGGTAAAGATTTAATGAATAGAATTATAGAAGATACTAAAGGAGTTGGAAAAATTGAGACACACCCAAAATTTGAAGGTAGGCAAATGATCATGATAATTCAGCCCGTTTAGTAAAGATAATATCGTCTTGTAAAGAATATTTAATCTATATATAAGGCCTCAACATTTATGCCAAAATTAAAAACTAAAAGTTCTGCAAAGAAAA
>Ga0307986_10001288_pt1 | contig 18272 bp, 19 predicted proteins | sample EllFjometageno82_FD_203170 | JGI IMG/M metagenome (GOLD analysis project Ga0307986, IMG submission 203170) | Marine microbial communities from Ellis Fjord, Antarctic Ocean - #82 | ecosystem: Environmental > Aquatic > Marine > Unclassified | place: Southern Ocean | collected 2014-10-09
CTGTTCCAGTAGTTGCAAAACTTGGTTTACTTAGAACGTTTCAACAAACAAGAATTTACTCAAAACTAAACTGTATTCAAAATATGCTTATTAGTAATAAACCTGAAAATGATGGTGTGTTTACTGTATTTCAGAAAATACCGTCAGATCTAGAAGACAAAGCAGAAGGTGTTTTAAGGTTTGTAGGGCTTCATCAAAAAAGAAAATTGAGAGCAGGCGATCTTTCTTTTGGACAACAAAAATTATTAGAATTAGCAATGGCTTTGATGAATGAACCAAAGATGCTTTTGTTAGATGAACCAACTGCCGGTATAAACCCTACATTAATTAATGGCATTATAGACAGGCTGATCAAAGTAAATAAAGAGTATGGAATTACCTTATTAGTAATAGAACATAATATGAAAGTTATTATGAGTTTAGCTCAAAACATATTCTGTTTAGCTCACGGCAAGATGTTAGCTAACGGCACCCCAGATCAAATTAAAAATGATAAGCGAGTAATAGATGCTTATTTAGGAGCACAGTAATGGCTAATCAATATGAAGTTTTAGGAAAAGCACCTGGTCCAGAAGATTTAAAAAAACTATCACCTAAAGATCATCATTTAACAATAAAAAAAATGTCCGCTGGTTATGGAAAAATGGAAATACTTCACGATTTAGATTTATTCGTAAGTAAAGCGCAATCGTTATGTTTAATAGGTCCTAATGGAGCAGGTAAATCTACAATTCTTCATTCTATTTATGGATTTACAAATATTTTTTCAGGTCAAATAGAGATAGACGGGAAAGACATTACAAACTTAACTCCTGCACAAAAGTTAAGTTCATGTGGTATTGCCTATATACTTCAAGACAACTCAGTATTTCCAGATATGACAGTGGAAGAAAACTTATTAATGGGAGGTTATACAAAAGAAAATACAAATGAAGCGCATGAAGAAGCAGAGCGAGTCTTGCAGAAATATGACAGATTAAACAAAAGAAGAAATCAACCAGCTAAAGTTTTGTCAGGTGGCGAAAGAAGGTTGCTTGAAATATCAAGAGCTTTAGTTATGAAGCCATCAGTATTATTAGTTGACGAACCTTCAATTGGTTTAGAACCAAGATATATTGACATGGTATTTGAAATTTTAAGAGACTTACAAGAAAATGAAAAGAAAACAATAATTCTCGTAGAGCAAAATGCAAAAAAAGGATTAGAGTTTGCAGATATTGGCTATGTTTTAGTTTCAGGTCAAACTGCTATTGCGGGAAAAGGTGATGATTTGTTAAAAAATTCAGATGTAGGCAGATTGTTTCTGGGCGGTTAATGATTAACCAAAAAGTATTTTTTCAAGGAATAAAATCTCTTAAAGGCTCAAGAAGTCCTGCTATTCCATTAGCTGCATGTTTTATTGCATTAGGTGCTTTGCTTAAAGATGCTGGTTTTAATCTTCAACAAAGCGCTGCTTCAAGTTTATTTACCTATGCTTTGCCAGGCCAACTAGTAATGGCAGAGTCTCTGTTAGTTGGAGCTTCATTGGTAAATATATTTATAGCAGTGTGGTTAGTTAACTTTAGACTTTACCCAATGACTGTTTCTTTGTTTCCTTTACTAGAACATAAATCTCAACCTAAATGGAAATATTATTTATCATGTCATTTCTTAGCAGTTACGTCTTGGTTGATTGCAAAAGATGGTTATAAAAAAATTGACAAAAGACACAGAATAGATTTTTGGATCGGTATAGGTATTGGAACTTGGTCAACCGCAATAGTAATGACAATGGTTGGATATCTTACAGCTGATTACTTAAACAAAGATATGTTAATTGGCTTAGCAATTGTTAACCCAGTTTATTTCTTTTGCATGATGATAGGGGCTATGAAAAATTTAAGTATATCGCTTGCAGTAGTTGTAGGAACAATATTGGGGCCATTAATATATCTAGTATCAGCAGAGTGGGCTTTATTGTTTGCAGGCTTAATTGGCGGAACAGTCGCTTTTTTATTTGGAGAAAAGAATGGAAAGTAACCAAATAATAATTCTAGCAATTATTACAACTTCTTTAGCAACATTTATCTCTCGTTTTATGGGAGCTTTAACTTCAGAAAAAGTTAGTGTTAATTCTAAAATATTTCAGTGGTTTAATTGCGTGGCTTATTCAACTTTAGCAGCGTTATTAGGAAGAATGATTATATTTCCTGCAGGAGTACTTGCTGATTCATATCTTCTAATTAGAATATTAGTATTAGTTATTTGCATCATTATTTTTATTGTAACTAAAAAAAACCTAGTACTTCCAACCATAGTTTCTGCTATACTTTTATCTATTTTAAACAGTATATGAGCCCAGAAATAAAAGATCATAAAAAATCAAAAAGAGTAAAAGTTATAGGTCTAAAAGAAAGTGACCTAGACAAGCTTATATTCCCTTTTAAAAAACATACTATTACATCATTAGAGTACAAGCCTTTTTCTAGATTTACTTTAGCTAAAAGTGTAGACGAGGTTTTTGAAGGCAAACTAGGAGAGTCTTTAGTTAAGATATTAAATGATAGAGAGTCTGGCACAGCTATAATTGAGCCAGAAATTAACAATAAGAAATTTGACAAAGACTTTTTGGTTAAACTCTCAACTGGACTTGCTTACTTAATAGGTAATCCTAATTTTGATTCAATGACAGGTAAATATTATGCAAGATTTCATGTTAAACACCAAGATAGTAGCGACTCTTATTTGAGAAAAGCTTACACAAATTTAGACCTTCATACAGATGGAACTTATGTAAAAGAAAAAACAGACTGGTTAATCATGACCAAAATGGAGGAACAGGGGGTAGAAAATGGAGAAAGTGTAATTCTTCATTTAGATGACTGGGAACATTTGGATGAACTTAGTAATAATCCTGTAGGTCAACATGATTTTACTTGGGGGTCACCTAAAAGTAAAAATATCGAGTATAAAGTTGATCATCCTGTTTTTAAAAAAGATAAAGATGGTAAGCCAACAATTTCTTATATTGATCAATTTCCAGAGCCTAAAAATATGGATCAGGGATTGTTTTTACAGAGACTTTCAGATTGCCTAGAAGAAAGTAAAAATAAAATCGAGTTTCCTCTTCCTGTTGGATCAACAATAATTTCTAATAATTATTTCTGGTTACATGGAAGAAAAGCGTTTAAGGAAAACGTGAATTTAAGCAGAGAATTAATGCGAATTAGGGGAAGTTTTTTTAATATTTGACTGTTTAATGCAAAAATAAACATAAAATTAGTTGCTAGTAGTTGCAATTATACAACACAAAAACCTATATAATTTGGCATTATTTGAATAAAGCCATTGTTAATTAGATCAAAAAAAGAATGACTCAAATTTAAGAATCCTATAGTTATATTGCGTACAGTTAAAAATCACAAAGTGTGGCTTTTAAATATTTATATAAATAAAACAGGAAAAAAAATGAAAAAATTAGCAACAATATTAGCATCCGTTATGCTTTTAGTTAGTGCTACTACATCATCTTACGCAGATCTTAAATACGGATTTTCTGGTATGGTTGGTGGAGTATTTACTGATGGTACTGAAAGTGAGAAAACAGGTGCGGGCGATAAAGAGCAGCATGCAGAATCTGAAGGTGAGTTATTCGCTGGTGCATCTATATTCGTTGAGAAAGACTTTGGAAATAGTTGGGCATTCGGAATTGACTGGGTACCAATTGACGCTGACCTAGGTTCAGGATCAAGAATAGATACTAACTCAGTTGGTGGGTCTACATCATGTGATCCTGCTGGAGTAACTTGTGGAACAATGACAGCAAGTGCAAAATTAGAAAACCTTATTACATATTACATCACTAAAACTAGTGACACAGGCATGTACATGCTTGCAGGTTTGCACACAGCTAAACTTACAACATCAGAAACTTTACCAACTTCAAATTACGGCGATGAAGATATTTTCGGCGGTCAAATTGGATTCGGTATTGTTCGTGCAGCTGGTAACGGTGAAATGAGATACCAAATCAGTTACTCTGACTTTGAAAGTGTTACTTTAAATTCAACTAACGACGGTACTCAAAGAGTTGAAGGTGAAGCTGATGCAGTATTGTTTAAAATGTCATACGCGTTTTAATACAATTAACATTTAAAAAATTAAACCCGCTTATTTATTTAAGCGGGTTTTTTTTTGTCTATAATTTTTAGAATTATTGGAACAATAAATAAAATCATTAATAGTCTTATGATATGATGAAATGAAACAAATTCTGGATCTAAGTCAAAAAATATTGCAATAACTGCAACCTCATAAATTCCACCAGGACAGTAAGAAAGAAGTAAAGTAAAAAAATTTTTATCTATAACAAGACTTGCAACAAATGCCGCTATCAAACCGAGTATTACTAAAAAAAAAGTTGCAACAAAACTATGAAAAGCGTTTTGTGCAATTTCACTTAGTGTTTTATTAGCAAATCTACACCCTACTGACGAACCTAGAATTAACAAACAGTAATTGATGGTATTGTCAGAAAATTTATAACTCGCAATTTCAAATATTTGAAAAAAGCCACTAACAACAAGTGTCCCACTTAGAAGTGCAGCTGGAAGTCTAAGTTTGTCAAAGATTAAAATTAAGACAATAGAAAAAAAAAGTAAGACTAATAAATGAAAAAAGTTTTGATTTTCAATTACTTCTAACGAAGAAGTAATTTCTCCTTCGTTGTACAAAGTGCTAACAATCAAAGGAAATACAGTTATAATTATAATTAATCTTATCAAATGAGAAGTTGCAACTTGACTTAAGTCAGATTTTTCATCTTCAGCCAAAATCATTAAAGGACCTAAAGCACCAGGAGCTGCAGAAAAAATTGAAGTTTTTTTATCATAATTAGAAAATTTTTGTAAATATTTTGAGACAAATAGTACGCTGATTATTATATAAAAAAGCATAATTGTTGACGTCCAAGCCCACTGCTGAATTTGAGAAAATAATGTTTGGTCAATATAATTACCTATATAAAGACCGAGAAAAATTAAAATTGAGCTTAAAACTAATTTTGGCATTTTAGTCTTTAATCCAAGTAGTGAGGCCAAAGACGTGATCAACATAGGACCTAAAAACCAAGCCAAAGGGATATTTAAATATTCTGCAATCATTGCGCTTGGTATGGATATAATTATCACCAGAGCAAATTCTTTAGAGAATATTTGTTTAAAATTTTCTTTATTTAAAGGTATTGCTTGGTTACTCTGCATAATTCATGATTATTGGTTTTATAGGAACTGGAAAAATTACGTCCTCCATTATTAGTGGCATTATTAAATCTAAGCTTAGAGTTAAGAGAATTTATATCTCCTCAAGGAATAAAAATATAGCAAAAAAATTAACAAAAAGATTTAAAGCAGTTGAAATCCTTAAAGATAATCAAGATATTATCAATAAATCTTCAACCATTTTTCTAGCCGTAACACCCAAAGTCGGTAATGTAATTATTCCAAAATTACATTTTTCAAAGAATAAAAAAATCATAAGTCTTATTTCGACAATTAATTTAAAATTATTAAAAAAACTAACTAATAATAAAAATATAGTTAGGGCAATTCCTTTACCGCCAATTGAAATCAACAAAGGACCAATTATAATTTGTCCTCCAAACAAAAATGCGAAAAATTTTTTTAAATATTTAGGTTTAGTTATCGAAATAAGAAATGAAAAAATAAGTTATAAATTTTGGTCAACCGCTTCAATTATGGCTTCTTACTATGAGCTCTTAAATATTAGCGCAAGTTGGCTAGTTAAAAAAGGAGTTAAAAGAGACAATGCTAATAGTTACATTGCTGAATTATTTTTATCATTAAGCGAAGATGCTGTAAGCAAAAAAGATCAGGGATTTAAAAGGCTTGTTTCGGACTCTCAAACTCCAAAAGGTCTAAATATGCAGGTACTTAAAGAATTAAAGAAAGTTAAATTTTTTTCTAACTTTATTAAAGCTTTAGAAAATGTAAATAAAAGAGTAAGTAAATAACTTATATGGAATATTTTATTCAACAATTAATTAATGGTATTACCCTTGGTTCAATTTATGGATTAATCGCCATTGGTTACACAATGGTATACGGCATTATCGGTATGATTAATTTTGCGCATGGAGATATATTTATGATAGGAGCTTTCATTGCATTAATAGCTTTTTTATTATTTGGTCTTACAGGTATAGCGTTACCAATAGTACTTTTTTTAGTTTTATTAATTTCAATGCTTTTCACTGCTTGCTACGGCTGGTCTGTGGAAAAATTAGCTTACAAACCCTTAAGAGGATCTTTTAGATTAGCTCCACTAATTTCTGCTTTAGGAATGTCAATTGTTTTACAGAATTATGTTCAAGTGGCCCAAGGCGCAAGAGTTAAACCTTTACAGCCTTTGATATCAGGTGGTTTAGAATTTTTCAAAGAGTCCGATTTTGTTGTAACACTTAGTTATCTTCAAATATTTATAGTTTTTCTTACTATAGTTTTAATGAGCATGTTCACTTTATTGATTACTAAAACTGACTTAGGAAGAGCTCAAAGAGCTTGTGAACAAGATAGAACGATGACTTCTTTACTAGGCATAAACGTTGACAGAACAATTTCAATAACTTTTATTCTCGGGTCATCATTAGCTTCAGTAGCTGGCATGATGTTTGTTTTATATTATGGTGTTATAGATTTTTATATTGGTTTTTTAGCTGGAGTAAAAGCATTTACTGCAGCCGTTCTTGGGGGCATCGGATCTTTACCAGGTGCTATGCTTGGGGGTCTTCTTATTGGATTAATAGAAACTATGTGGTCAGGTTATATTTCAATAGAATATAAAGATGTTGCTGCCTTTAGCGTATTGATTATTACGCTTATATTTTTCCCAACAGGTTTTTTAGGAAAACCAGATATTGAAAAAGTATAATGAAAATTTCAGCAGAAATTAAAACAATAATTAAAGATAGTTTATTTACAGGTCTTATCTCTTTAGCTTTGTTTGGGCCAATCGTAGGTTTGAAAACATCTTCAAAGGGAGAAGGGTTATTTGTCACTCCACACGTGAGCATAGTCGTTCTGTTAGTTGCAGCATGTATAGTTGGAAGATTTTTGATAGGTTTAAACTCTCTTAGAAAAAAAGAAATCAACTTAATTGGTAATATTACTTCTACAATTTCAAATTACATGGATAACAAAGGAAAACATGTTGCGATAACAGGTGTTTTGTTCGCAATTGTCTTTCCTTTTTTACCATTTACAGATCGATATGTTTTAGATGTTTCCATTATGATTTTAACTTACATAATGCTTGGATGGGGATTAAACATTGTAGTTGGCTTAGCTGGTCTACTTGATCTTGGTTATGTAGCTTTTTATGCAGTAGGCGCTTACTCATACGCTTTGATTGCAACAACGTTTGGATGGTCTTTTTGGGTTTGTCTTCCTTTGGCGGGGTTGTTTGCAGGTTTTTTTGGAATATTATTAGGTTTTCCTGTCTTGAGATTAAGAGGAGATTATCTTGCTATTGTTACTTTAGGATTTGGGGAGATTGTAAGAATTATTTTAATCAATTGGTACGAGGTCACTAACGGACCAGATGGTATTACTGGTATACCCAGGCCATCTTTTTTTGGCCTTGAATTTAAAAAATTTCCTGATGAAGGTGAAACTTCTTTTCATACATTCTTTAATTTAGAATATTCAACAATGCACAGAATAATATTTTTATATTATTTAATACTCGTATTAGCTCTGATAACAAATTACTTTACTTTAAAAATAAGAAAATTACCTGTGGGAAGAGCATGGGAAGCCTTAAGAGAAGATGAGATAGCATGTAAATCACTTGGCGTTAACCCAACAAATACAAAACTTACTGCCTTTGCGATCGGAGCTACATTTGGGGGATTCGCAGGCGCTTTTTTTGCAACTAGACAAGCATTTGTAAGCCCTGAAAGTTTTACATTCATTGAGTCAGCTATTATTGTAGCTATTGTAGTTTTAGGAGGCATGGGATCACAAACTGGTGTTGTTTTAGCTGCAATTTTTTTAATTGGGATTACAGAAGTATTTAGGGATCTTGAGCAGTACCGAATGATAGCATTTGGTGGAGCGATGGTTTTGATAATGATATTTAAACCTAAGGGTATTTTAGCAAATAGAAAACCAACAATAACTCTTAAGGATTATATCAAATGAATAATAGTTTATTAAAAGTAGAAAATCTTACTATGAAATTTGGTGGGCTTACTGCCGTTGACAATCTTTCTTTCTCTGCAAACAATAATGAGATAACCTCAATTATAGGGCCAAATGGGGCGGGCAAAACTACTGTATTTAATTGTTTAACTGGCTTTTATAAAGCAACTGATGGTGAGATGTTTTTAAATAAGAATGATGAAATAATTTCTCTTAAAAAATTTACAGATTATAAGATTGCACAAAAAGCTAAAGTGGCAAGAACTTTTCAAAATATAAGATTATTTCCGGCCATGTCAGTTTTAGAAAATTTACTTGTAGCGCAACACAATGAACTAATGGTTGCCTCAGGATATTCTATATTTGGAATATTGAACCTAAAAAGATATCAAGATAAAGAAAAGCAAGCAGTAGAAAAAGCAAAATATTGGTTAGATATAATTGGCTTAACAAATAGAGCGGATGATAATGCAGGTGATTTACCTTATGGCGATCAAAGAAAATTAGAGATCGTTAGAGCAATGTGCATAGATCCAAAACTATTATGTTTAGATGAGCCAGCTGCTGGGCTTAATCCAAAAGAGTCATCGGAACTAAATAAGCTTTTAAAATTTATTAAAAATGATAAAAAAACTGGAATTTTATTAATAGAACATGACATGAGTGTGGTTATGGGAATATCAGACCATGTCGTAGTTTTGAATTATGGTAAAAAAATATTTCAAGGCTCACCAGTTGAAACAAGAAATAGTAAAGCAGTTATTGAAGCTTATTTGGGAGTTGATGAATAATGTTAAAAATATCTAACGTTGAAACTTTTTATGGAAAAATACAAGCGTTACGAGGAGTAAATATAAATATAAATGAAGGAGAAATTGTTTCATTAATAGGATCAAATGGAGCGGGTAAATCAACTTTACTTATGACTATAAGCGGAGTCAACAAAGCTAAAACAGGTAAGATTATTTTTGAAGGAAAAAATATAGAAAAATATGAGCCTCACGATATTGTGGACTTAGGAATTGCACAAGCTCCTGAAGGAAGAAGAATATTCTCTCGTTTAACTGTTGAAGAAAACTTAAGACTAGGGGCACACGCAAACGAAAAAGGCAAATTCTTTGATGTAGATGTAAAAGATATTTATGATTTATTTCCTGTATTAAATGATCGTAAATCACAAAGGGGCGGAACATTATCTGGCGGTGAGCAACAAATGCTAGCAATAGGCAGGGCATTAATGAATAGACCTAAAATGCTTTTATTGGATGAGCCATCATTAGGAATTGCACCAAAACTAGTTAATCAAATTTTTTTAGCAATTAAGAATATTAATAAAGAAAAGAAAGTTACAATATTTTTAGTTGAGCAAAATGCTAAAAAAGCTTTAGAGCTTGCCGATAGAGCCTATGTTTTAGTTAATGGAAAAGTTACTATCCAAGGATCCGGCCAAGAGCTGTTGAAAAACCAAGATATAAAAGCAGCTTATCTCGAGGGTGGAGCGAAAAACTAAGTTCAATTAAGTGTTATTTACCGTTTACAATCTCAAACCTTCAGTGTTTAATCTTCATTAATTAATTAATTAATAATCAATAAAGGAAAATAAAATGTTCAAAATATTTAAAAAATCAATCTCATTGATTGCCGCTTTTTTAATGCTTGGATCTTTATCTGTAAAAGCTGACGTTATTGTAGCTTCTGCAGGACCAATGAGTGGTCAATATGCTTCTTTCGGTGCTCAGCTTAAAGCTGGTGCAGAAATGTGGGCTAAAGATACAAATGCTAAAGGTGGAATTAACGGAGAAAAAGTAAAATTAGTAATTGGAGATGATGCTTGCGATCCAAAACAAGCCGTGGCTGTTGCAAATAAATTTGCAGCCCAAGGCGTTGCTTATGTTGCGGGACATTTCTGTTCTGGTTCTTCAATACCTGCTTCAAAAGTTTACACAGAAGAAGGTATCATCCAAGTTTCACCAGCATCTACGAACCCAGCGTTCACTGATAAAGGTGGACCGAACGTATTCAGAGTTTGTGGAAGAGATGATCAACAAGGTGAAGTAGCTGGCGCATTTCTAGCAAAGGAATATGCTGGAAAAAAAGTTGCAATTATTCATGACAAAACTGCTTATGGAAAAGGTTTGGCAGACGCTACAAGAAAAAACATGAAAAAAGCAGGTTTAAAATCAGCTATGTATGAAGCAATTACAGCGGGTGAAAAAGATTACTCTGCTTTGGTTTCTAAACTTAAAAAAAATAATATAGATGCAATATATCTTGGCGGTTATCACACTGAAGCAGGTTTGATAGTTAGACAAATGAGAGATCAAGGTTTGAATACTAAGTTAGTTAGTGGTGATGCACTAGTAACAGCTGAGTATTGGGATATTACAGGAAATGCTGGCGAAGGTACTTTAATGACTTTCAGTCCAGACCCCAGAGCTAACCCTGAAGCTGCACCACTAGTTAAAAGATTTAAAGCAGCTGGTATTGAGCCAGAAGGTTATGTGCTTTATTCTTACGCTGCACTTCAAGTGTTCGAACAAGCTGCTACAGAAGCAGGTTCAACTGACTACAAAAAAGTTTTGAAAGTTATGAAAAAAGGTAAATTCAAAACTGTACTTGGTGAGTTATCTTTTGATAAAAAAGGTGACGTAAGTTTACCAGGTTATGTATTCTACGAATGGAGCAAAGGAAATTATAATCAAATATAATTTAATAGCTTAATTATTATAAAAGGGGGCTTCGGTCCCCTTTTTTATTTACAGAAAGAAAAAAAATGGAAATTACCTATGATGATTTTAAAAAAGTTCAAATTAAAGTAGGAACTGTTTTAGAAGTTAAGAAAAATGAAAAAGCAAGGAAACCATCTCTAGTGGTTAAAGTTGACTTTGGTAAAGAGATCGGTATTAAACAATCTTCTGCACAAATTACACATTTCTATAATGCTGAGAATTTAGTAGGAAAACAGGTTATTGGCGTTTGCAATTTTCCAACAAAAAATATTGCAGGCGTTACATCGGAAGTATTAGTTCTCGGCGCTATTGAAAAAGATGGAAAAGTTGTTTTAGTTCATCCATCTCAAAAAACTGAGAATGGTTTAAATATCGCCTAAAGTATTTTTTTTAAAATTTTATCTTTAAAAAAAACATGATGTACAACTACTGCCAAGATATGAATAGTTACTAGAGCGATTAATAAGTAGTTAGCGTAAACGTGAATTATATAAAAACTATCTGCTAATTCAAAATTTGTGTTTTTAAATTCATATTTGAAAATAAAAAAATTTAACTTTTCACCCATATAAAGTTTTTTAAGTAGACCTGAAATAGTTATTGCAAATATGCTTACATATAATAAAAAATGATTTGTCTTAGCTATTAAAGCTTGTCCTTTGAAGAAACTATGCTCAGATTTTGGACTACGATTTAACACTTTCCAAATAAGTCTAATTAGCACAAAATAAAAAACGCTTATCCCTACAAGAATATGAATATTCTCAAGATCAATTCTTTGGTCGGAAAACTCAAGTCCAACAAGATAAAAACCAAAAGGAATTTGAGCAATTAAAGTAATAAACGTAACCCAATGGAACAATTTTGCCAGTAGACCATATTCTTTAGAGCTGTTAATAATCTTCATAATTAATAATATCACATTATGAATTTAAAAAATTATTTTTCTATATCTGTTACATTAGTAGTTTTATCAATATTATTTTTTTTAATTTTTAGTTTTGCCACTAATAAACAAGATGCCTCAGGTATTACAAAAGCAAGAAAATATAATGTCGAGGTCTTTAAAACTCCATCTTGTGGATGTTGTTATGGATATGTTTTATTTCTAGAAAAAGAACAGTTTGAAGTTAAACAAACAGACATGAGAAGCCTTCAAACTATTAAAAAAAAATATAACATTCCATTAGAAATGCAATCTTGTCATACCACTGTTTTAGGTAGATATTTTATAGAGGGTCATGTTCCTATTGAAGCGATAAATAAATTACTTAAAGAACAACCTGACATTGATGGTATAGCTTTGCCTGGAATGCCTATAGGCACACCTGGAATGCCGGGAAAGAAAAAAGAGCCTTATGTTATTTACCAACTTGTTGAAGGGAAATTTTCAGTATTCATGATTATATGATTCTTTTAAAACAAATTATGAAAGTTATAAAAACATTTATTATTACATTAATTTTTTCTTTAAGCTTTTCTATTTCGTCTTACGCTAATCAAACTGCAGAAGAAATCATTAAAGGAAGAAAAGCTATGTTTAAAGAGAATTATCAAAATGCAAAAAAAATATCTATTTTATTAAAATCAAAAAAAATTGAAGAGGCAAAACCTTTGATGAAAAAAATTTCTAATAATTATAAAAAATTATTAGATTATTTTCCTGAAAATACTAAAGAAGGTTTTAAAACAGAGGCCCTTCCAACTATTTGGGAAAATTCAGATGAGTTTGTGACATTAATGCAAAAAGCCTCTTATGATATGATTGAACTTACAAAAGCGATTAACACCGTTGAGGATCTTAGGGCTGTTCAAAAAAAACTAATGTGGAGTAATTGCTCTGCATGCCACAATAAATTTAGGGCAGAACATTAAATGTTATCACAATTAGTTCCCTTGATCTTGTTTGGAATCGCAACCGGTTTTTCTCCGGGGCCCAACAATATAATGACATCTTATACTGCATTTAATTTTGGTATTAGAAAAGCTATTCCTACAATGTTAGGAGTTGTTTTAGGATGGACACTTCTAATAATATTTCTGCAACTGACCTCAGTTGTAGTTTTTCAAAGATTTGAATATATACAAACAGTCATTAAAGCTTTAGGATCAATTTATCTTTTGTTTATAGCCTATAAAATTTCATTTGCAGGACAAACAACAGAAAAAAAAATTGACCCAAAACCAGTAACTTTTCTAAATACTTTTTTCTTTCAGTTTGTAAATCCAAAAAGCATTATTGTTGGTCTTGCAGCTATTTCGATGTTTATTGATGTGCAAAATAATTATTTAAGAGACTCTATAATTTTAACTGTTGTTTTCTTCTTTATGGCAGTAGGCAGCCAAACTGCGTGGTGTTTGACTGGAAAATACATGCGAAAATTCGCTACAAGCCAAAAATTTATTAAAAATTTTAATTATACAATGTCTTTTTTACTTATCGTTTGTGTAATTTTGTTCTATGTATAGCGCATGAAATTTAATAGTAAAAACTCTTTTAAATCTTTAGACACTATTTCTTCATCTGGAAAAAATTATAAAATTTTTAATTTAAAAATTGCTGAAAAAAATGGTTTAGATGGTATTTCAAAACTACCAAAGTCTTTAAAAGTTTTATTAGAAAATTTATTAAGGCATGAGGATGATTTAACGGTAGATAAAAAACAAATTTTAGCCATTAAAGAATGGTTAAAAACAAAAAAATCTAATACTGAAATTGCTTATAGACCAGCAAGAACTTTATTACAGGATTATACTGGTATACCAGCAATAGCGGATTTAGCAGCTATGCGAGACGCTGTAAAACTAAAGAATAAAGATCCTAATAAAATTAATCCGCTTTCTACAGTCGATTTAGTTATCGACCACTCAGTAATGGTTGATGAGTATGCATCAGATAAATCATTTAATCAAAATGTTGAAAAAGAATTTTCTAGAAATGGTGAAAGATACGCATTTCTCAAATGGGGTCAAAAAGCTTTTGATAATTTTAGAGTTGTTCCTCCAGGAACGGGTATATGTCATCAAGTTAATTTAGAATATTTAGCGAAGGTGGTTTGGTCTTCAAAAAGTAATGGTGATCTTTATGCTTACCCAGACACATTAGTAGGAACAGATAGCCACACAACAATGGTTAATGGTTTGTCAGTTTTAGGCTGGGGTGTTGGAGGGATTGAAGCAGAAGCAGCTATGTTAGGTCAGCCCATCTCAATGTTAATTCCACAAGTAGTAGGAGTTGAAATAAAGGGAAAATTACTAGAAGGTTTAACTGCAACAGATTTAGTCTTAGCAATTGTTGAAATGTTAAGAAAAAAAGGTGTCGTTGGAAAATTTGTAGAATTTTACGGAGAAGGCTTAAAAAATCTTACACTGGCTGATAGAGCTACAATAGCAAACATGGCACCCGAATACGGCGCAACATGTGGTTTCTTTCCTGTAGACGAGGAAACTTTAAAATACTTGAGACTTTCGGGAAGAGACAAAGAAACAATAGAACTTGTAGAAAAATACTCTAAAGAACAAGGCCTTTGGTCAAGCGAAGAGATGGAGTTTACTGACACTTTATCTTTAGATATTAGCACTGTAGTTCCAAGTATATCTGGCCCTAAACGACCTCAAGATAAAGTTTTGTTGACAGAGTCTTCTAGTGGTTTTGCTAAAGTTTATAAAGAAAACACAAAGAGAGAAAAACCTATTCAAGCCAATGTAGTTGGAGCTGATTTTAAAATTACTGACGGAGACATAGTGATAGCGGCTATTACCTCTTGTACCAATACTTCAAATCCAAGCGTTATGATAGGGGCAGGGTTATTAGCAAAAAAAGCGGTAGAGAGAGGTTTGAAAATTAAGCCATGGGTAAAAACTTCTTTGGCTCCTGGCTCCAAAGTAGTTACAGATTATTTAAAAAAAGCAGGATTAAATAAATATTTAGATGAACTTGGCTTTAATTTAGTTGGTTATGGGTGCACTACTTGTATAGGAAATTCTGGTCCACTTAATAAAAATATTTCAGATGCAATTCATAAAGAAAATTTATATGCAGTTTCTGTGCTTTCAGGAAATAGAAACTTTGAAGGCAGAATAAGTCCAGATGTAAAAGCTAACTATTTAGCCTCACCACCGCTTGTAGTTGCCTTTGCTTTGGCTGGAAATATGAATTTTGACTTGTATAAATCTCCTCTTGGATCAGACAAAGACGGCAAAGATGTTTTCTTGAAAGATATCTGGCCAAGTAATAAAGAAATTGAAGACTTAATGTTATCATCAATTAATGCAGATATGTTTGTTAATCGTTATTCAAATATTTCAGAAGGACCAAAAGAATGGAGTTCAATTAATACAGTAGATAGCAGCATTTATAATTGGAAAACAAATTCTACATACGTAAAAAGACCTCCCTTTTTTGACGACCTCTCAGATAAACCAGAGGGTTTTAAAGCAATTAAAGATGCAAGAGTATTACTTTTATTAGCAGACTCAGTAACAACAGATCATATTTCTCCTGCTGGAAATATTAAAAAGGACAGTCCAACAGGTGATTATTTTATGAAACATCAAGTTCAGCAAAAAGATTTTAACTCATATGGAGCTCGAAGAGGTAATCATGAGGTTATGATGAGAGGCACATTTGGTAACATTAAAATCAGAAATGAAATGGCACCAGGTACAGAGGGTGGATTTACAACTCTTCAGCCTGATGGAAAAGTTATGAGTGTTTACGATGTAGCTATTGAATATAAAAAAAGAAACACCGATTTAGTAGTGATTGCAGGTAAAGAATATGGAACTGGCTCATCAAGAGACTGGGCTGCAAAAGGTACAAAATTATTAGGTGTAAAGGCAGTGTTAGCAGAGAGTTTTGAAAGAATACATAGATCTAATTTAGTAGGCATGGGAGTTCTTCCTCTTCAATTTAAAGAGGGTTTTGATAGAAAAAAATTAAATATTACAGGGGCTGAATTGATTACTGTGGTTGATATTGATAAAGGTGTAAAACCAAGAGATGAGGTGTCATGTGAAATTAAATATAAAGACGGAACTAGCAAAACAATAAAAGTTCTTTGTAGAATTGATACAGCGAATGAAGTTGAATATTATAAAAATGGCGGAATACTTCAGTATGTTCTCCGAAATATGTTAAATTAAAGTTATGAGAAATATTAAAGTTAGAGTACATCCTTCGTCATCAAATTTAAAAAAAGAAGACCAGCTAGCATGGAAGATTGCCGAAATATCCTCAGATAAATCTAGACCCAGTTCAGACGCTATAGAAATGATAATTAATAGAATTATTGATAATGCTTCTGTAGCAATAGCTTCATTCAACAGAAAACCTGTCATATCAGCTAGAGAAATGGCTGTAGCACATCCTAAAAAAAAGGGTGCAACTGTATTTGGCTTAAATTCAAAATATAAATTTGACTGTGAGTGGGCAGCCTGGGCTAACGGAACTGCTGTACGAGAATTAGATTACCATGACACTTTTTTAGCTGCAGATTATTCACATCCTGGAGATAATATTCCACCTATTTTAGCAGTTGCCCAACAAACAAGATGTAATGGACAAGATTTAATAAGAGGAATACTTACAGGTTATGAGGTACAAGTAAATTTAGTTAAAGGTATTTGTCTTCACGAACATAAAATAGATCATATTGCACATTTAGGACCTAGCGTTGCAGCTGGTTTAGGAACTTTGTTAAAATTAAAAACAGAAACTATTTATCAATCTGTTCAACAAGCGCTTCATACTACTGTTTCAACAAGACAGTCTAGAAAAGGAGAAATTTCTAGCTGGAAAGCTTTCGCACCTTCTCATGCGGGCAAACTAGCAATAGAAGCAGTTGATAGATGTATGAGAGGAGAAGGTGCGCCAAGCCCAATTTACGAAGGAGAAGACAGTGTAATTGCCTATGTGTTATCAGGAAGAGATGCAGAATATTCAGTTCCACTTCCAGAAAAAAACGAGGAAAAAAAAGCTATCCTAGAAACTTACACTAAAGAGCATTCAGCAGAATATCAATCACAAGCACTTATAGATTTAGCAAGAAGTTTAAATAAAAAAATTAAAGACACTTCTCAAATATCAAAAATTGAAATTCACACAAGTCATCACACTCATTATGTTATAGGGACAGGAGCAAATGACCCACAAAAAATGGATCCAAATGCTAGTAGAGAGACTTTAGATCATTCAATTATGTATATTTTTGCTGTGGCTTTAGAAGACGGTAAATGGCACCATGTGAAGTCGTATACCCCTGAAAGAGCCAAAAGAAAAAGTACAGTAGAGCTTTGGCAAAAAATAAAAACATATGAAGATAGTGAGTGGACTAAAAAATATCACGATCCTGATCCAGCTAAAAAATTTTTTGGAGGAAAAGTAGTAATATATATGAATAATGGAAGCAAAATAGTCGAAGAAAGAGGAGTTGCCGATGCACATCCAAGCGGTAAGAGACCGTTTAGAAGATCAAACTATATAGAAAAATTTAACATGTTAACAGATGGAATTATTTCTACCAAAGAATCTAAAAGATTTTTGCAACTCGTACAAAACCTAAAAAACCTTAAAACTAAAGATGTTTCTCAGTTAAATGTGGAAGTGCTGGCTAAAATTCATAAGAAAAGACCCAAAAAAACTTCAATATTTTAGAAGTGTTCTAGACAAAACTCATTGACTCTTAGTGTGAAGTTCACGTACCTTAATTAAATAAATAATAAAATAAACGGAGGAAAAATGTTTAATAATTTGAAAAAATTAATTAGCTTAGTTTTCGCAACTGTTCTTTTGACTTCAATCTCATCAACTAGTTTTGCTATCGATAAATTACACTTTGTAATCGGTGGTGGTGCTGGTGGTGGTTGGGATGGAACTGCTAGAGGAACTGGAGAAGCTTTAACTAAAGCTGGTTTTCTAAAAAGTGCTTCATTTGAAAATATGTCAGGTGGTGGCGGAGGAAAAGCCCTATCTTACTTGATTAACACAAAACCAGAAGCAACTGTATTAGTTCAATCAACACCATTAGTTTTAAGATCTATAACTCGTCACAAAGGTTACGTAGCTGGTGCTGGAGTCTTATCTTACAAAGATGTTAAGCCAATCGCAGGAGTGATCGGTGATTATGGTGCAATAGCTGTAGCTAAAAACTCGCCTTACAAAACTTTTAAAGATGTGGTTGATGCTTACAACGCTGATCCTAAATCAATCAAAATGGCTGGTGGTTCTGTCAGAGGAAGTATGGATCATTTAATTGGTGCACTTGCATTTAAAAAAGCAGGAGCTGACGCAAACAAAGTTGTTTACATTCCTTATGATGCTGGTGGAAAAGCTTTAGCTGGACTT
>Ga0307986_10001289_pt1 | contig 18264 bp, 16 predicted proteins | sample EllFjometageno82_FD_203170 | JGI IMG/M metagenome (GOLD analysis project Ga0307986, IMG submission 203170) | Marine microbial communities from Ellis Fjord, Antarctic Ocean - #82 | ecosystem: Environmental > Aquatic > Marine > Unclassified | place: Southern Ocean | collected 2014-10-09
TTGGAAGTATCCATCATGGGGGATGAGACCGCCATTTTTAGTCACTTCAAGTTTATACATTATAGTCACACCGATCAATACGCATATAGCTATCAATACCAGTATTAACAATACAGTACTTAACTCCATATTTATATGTAGTTAATAATATTTAAATATTTAAATATGTTAATAATAAATATGGAGCTGCCTACTGAAATTACTTACTGCGAGTCGTTCGATTACGACACCAATGTAATCGCTATTTTAGCACCCGCTGCGGTGTCTGATGCTAAAAAAGATGAACTAGACACGACGAATATAAAAACCTACGTTGAAGAAAAGTTAGCCGAGTTATTACTTAACATCCGAGATGGGTTGCATCACTCATTATTAACCAACACCGAGAAAAAGTTATTGGTCGCTAACTTGGGTGACGATTGGATGAATAAGCTAGGCCTTAGTTAATTATATATGTATGTATATATAATTAGTTATTTTAGTTCCAGTACTGATATCTACAGCTCGCAAGATGCCCCGTCGCAATATTTACTACCAGAAGGTACATTTCCCGCCATTAATTCGTATGCCGGGTTTTTATAGGCCGATCGTCTGGCTTGGTACTCGTCGACCGTGATTGGTTCGTACGGTGCTTGTGCGTATCCGTGTCCCGAATGCGGTAACATACTAACGGACTTTAGAATGGGGATATACATGGCCAGTAGCTTTTCGACGTCCTCGGCATCCTTGACTTTATCGAAATACACGGTCGCAGATACCATATTATCAGCCCAGCAGCGCTGGAGCATCGCCACCAGCGAAAATTGCTCCCATGGACTAACCTCGTCACACGGTCTCAGGTCACCGTGATCGATCGCGAATTCGAATACCGAGGTGTTATCCGTGTACGTGTCCTTCTCGTTTGGTACGCCGGCGTCCGTTAGGATACTCACTAATGGAGAGTCTTTACCCACCCTGACGCGTCTAATGGCATACCTGCTAACCGGGTAGTGCACGCCGGGAGTGGAACCCGCGAGGATGGAAATCGAACCCGACGGTTTGACCGTTGTCACTCTGATGGAAGCCGGAACCCCAGCTAGCTTAGCGAGGGTTGTATTTTCCTGCTTAACGATGTGGTAGCCGTCCCTTAGGATCTTAGTTAGGCGCGTGTAATTCATCATACCCCATCCCTTCGGAACTGCACCCGACACCCACTGCGCGATTCCGCTTATAGATACGCCAATACGCCTGTTCTTCGTGACAACCGCGTTCGTTTCGGGACGATGGGTCGGCAGCAGCGACACGGTACTCGCGTAGAACGTGGCGTATACGAGAGCCGTTTCAAATGTCGGGAGGTCGGCGCATCGGTTGGGGAATACCTCGGACAAATTACACAGCTCGAAATTTTCCAAACAAATCTCGCCGCATGGGTTGCATAACGTAGCCTCATCCTTCGATTCTTTCCCGAACCGTCCGTACTTCTGCATGTTATAGTGATTGATCATACCCGGCTCACCGTTATCTACAATTCGCTTGGCCATCGCGGGAATATAAGAAAAGTCCCCGAAATCCTTATCGGCACGTAGATACACGGAGTTATTCGACATCCACCCGATCTCAGATCTCTCCGGGTTGAGTTCGTAATTCTTGAGATTGATGAAGTCGTCATCGTCAACGTCCCCGAGACAAATCTCGGCGGATCGACGGACATTACCCGCCACCACGCACGCCCCAATAGCATTGAAAATATCAGCCACCAATCGGGTGTGCGAATAGGGCTTGACGCATTCCTCGACAGCGGCTGTCCATTCGGTCGCTGGCGCGGCGGGGACACGTAACTCCCCTGCACAGAAGGCGTCCAGATACCCTACAATCCTACCGTGCATCTTTTTAAGCGGCTCGGGACCGCTGGACACCCCCCCGAATCCGTTAATCCGACTACCGACCGGACGGAGAGCGGAGTAATCGAATTTAGGAAATTTACCGGTCCCGTACCTGGGTGAATCAATATACGACGCCATTAACTGAATCAGGCTGGTGACCCACCCCTCACGGGAATCGGCAATGACGATATCGACGTGGTCAGTCTTATCGGGAGCGGTGGCCGATCCCCTCCAATTCGTGGAAAACCCGACCCCGACCCCGTTCATCAAACAATCCATGGTCCATTCGGCGGAATGGATAAGATCATTCTTCGTGTCCGTGGCTGAACAATTATTGAGCGCCATCGACCCCCTTTTATATACGAACTCGGTTCCCATCATCCATAACCCCCTGCCAGGGGGCAACCATTCCATTTTAAACATCGAAATGGCGCACTTATGGCCGTAATCCAGCCAATAGTGATTGTCCCATTTCAAACAGTTTCTCTTATAATGTTCTTGTCTGATAGAAATAACACCTGTTGTTACCCGAGCGACTACATCCGCCCAGTCTTCGTTATCCCGCGAGTAAGTACGTCTAAATACCATCTCGCCCAGTCCATTAAACCCGAAATCGGGAGTCATACTTTTCAGTTCGGTGATTGTATCGGGGTGTAGGGTAAACCTGCTGGTGAAAGGATTAATATTGTTATTTGCGAATGGATTCATGTTATCTATCTTTATGTACGTTAATCAGCGCCCGAAAATCGATTTTATGGTTGATGATTTTTATTTTATAGTTATATATAAAATGTTTAGTGGATTAGTAACATCTGAAAAATCCAATCTGAATAATTATAACAGTGGATGGTCGCTACAGGGTAATAATAATATCGAAAAGGAACTCGTGTCGGCTAAAACCTATTTTATAGAAAACGTCGATACTAAGCAGAATAAATTGTTCACTGACCAATTCAGCGACATCGCGGCTAATGGATCTGAATACTACATCAAAAAGTACAGTAAGGGGGTTAATCCCAGCGCTGATATGATAACATCCAATCCTAAACCCATCAACGTAAAATACATATTCAACCCCGACACTCCTATTAATCTCCTCCCGATCTCACGAGCGAAAGAATTCGTAGGTGAGATCCGATCATCCGAGCGGGAATCGTATTATGACTCGTCGAACGCGCACATCCTGGAGGACGGCGCGGTAACAAATGGTGCCCCCCTGACGAATGCGTCGGTAGCCGTCAAATATAACATTAACAATGCACCTCGTATAACATCGACCATCTACATGAACGAAATAGCCGAGGGATTAGTCCCTGTGCGATTGGACGCGAAGATATCGTACGGCGATATATTAAATAAATCAGCGCCTACCATCGACGATTCGTACGTGTCCGCGCCAATAGTCGCCGCTGAAGAATCAGGGATCGATATTCGCTTTAAACCATACGATAACTACAATAAGGTCGACTCGATCACGTATCGTACCTTAATAGATGAGGTTAATACGGCATACGAACCCGCCATTATCCCTTACGACCCGGAGATGAGCACGGCGCCCGTGACCAAACAATACGAGTTGCTCGAAAAGATCAATCCTATATTAAACGTTAACAACAAATCCGCCTACGCGCGGAGCGACAATACGTTCGGGCACGCACCCGTCGCACCGGACGAGTTTATCATTTCCAGTGTAGTAACACCCCAAACATACAATACTGTATCGGTTGATAATCAGACATCGACCGTGGAAACCGACACTAAAATAACCAACCGTATAATGGTACCGGTCCAAGGTCCCCGATCGACCGTTAATTCATTCAACACGGTCGATCGCGGAGTGGTGTTAAAAGATACGATCGATACATCAGGGTTCAGCATAGTATCGTAATATATAATAATTACGTATGATAAATGAATTCAACCGATCATGTAAGTGTTACACATGTACCAGCGGTGGTTGCTCGTACTATAATATCTAATAACACTCGGTACTTCAACACCTTTTCCAGTCCCGACTGGTTCGCGAGGGGGATTTTTAACAAGATCAACCCCGTACAGCAATATATATCGAATATTAACGCGTCCGTCGTCGACCCATCAGCACCGGAGATACGACAGTTTGTCGATACCGTAACTACCTCCATTAACGACGTAGAACGTAAACTAAGGTCGTTAATGCTTCGGGATAGGCTGGATAAAAATTGGTTCGACGTTGCCGATTTCAATACAATCGAATGGCGTATTATATATACACGGGGGGAACTGTACGAAAGCGGATACCCGCACACCGTAGCGGGGGAAATAGTCGTTAATATAGATAATGAGGCATCCATGACCCCCGGTATATTATTCCATGAAAAAATTCACATTTACCAGCGCCTGCGCCGGGCTGAGTACGCTAAATTCGTATCTGACTTTGGATACTCCCCGATTTACTATACCCCGGTATTATTGGCTGCGAACCCGGACAACCCGACATTCGATCTACACGAACGGAACGGCGACTTATCAGCCACTCTCTACACCAGTCAGCGCCCGGGCGATGTACTCGCAACCGACGAACCGCACCAGAAACCCCCGTACGAACAAATGGCGTATTTATTACAAAGAATATTTGATTTATTTTAAAAAAAAAAGCTTTAATAATAAAGATAACGATGGTAGATATTCAGAAAAGTCACACCTTCTTCATGTGGATCATACTTATTTGCGGCGTGTTTTTATTATGGATATCGGGTTCCGTTCTGAGTAATAATAACACCAATATTAAGAACTCCAATCTCCCCTTGAAATTAGAGATCGGCATGCGTGTGTTGTATAAGAAATCAGGGGGTGTATGGGAAGGGTCTAATACACCCCTGTATATTAAAGCGGTCGTGTATAACGCCGAGAATGGGGTGAAAACGTATACGGTGGCTGACCAAACGGATAAGGGCGAGGTAACAGGCCTTACAGCCTCCGAAATAATGATATTAGGTACCGAAAGATACGAGGTGAGCTATTTCCTTCCTAATAAACAACTAGAATTCGCCACTAATATGAGATGGACATTCGGGGTATCGATCGTGTTGATTACAATGTCGATAACCGCGCTCTTTCTGCGATTTTCATCCGCCTACAGTCCGCTCGCTCGATCCGGCGACCCTTGGATCTCGGACGGAATTGTGTTAAATCTGTACTTGGTGTTTGCATTGACCTTATCGTTGGCGGCGTTGATATGGACGGTCAATTCGTACAACTGCTTGGCGACTTCCTTCACCAACGACCTTCTTAGATACAAGAATAACGTCGTGGCGGACGCGGTAGCTAAGCAAAAATCTCTCTTGGTAACCCTGATGTGGGGCACCGGTATAGCGGTCGCCGCCTCGGGATTCTTGTTAATTTACCGAGTCGGGAGCGTTATCTCGGAGCAACGAGAAATACAAGAACTGGCCGAGGGAGCGGTTGGTGAGGTGGGCGCTGACACCAGTCGTCAGCAGAACAGGTTACAGAAGCGGTTGGACAAGATCGAGGCTCAAGAGAAGGCTGTCGTGATGCAAGAGCAATTAAAAGAGAAGCGGGAGGGTGAAGCACAGCAGACAGCCGAACTGCAACAAAAAGTCGATACGAGACAGGCAGGGTTAACCGAAACGATTAGATCAAAAACTAATAAGACTAATAAGACTAAAAAAGATGCTGAATTTAACGCATACAATCGTACCCAAGGAGGGGGTCTTGATGTATATGATCGGGACCTATGGGAACAAACACAGGAGGCGATTAAGAAACGGAATAAGAGTATGATGGAATCTCAGGAATTAATCGCGAGAGCCGAGCTGGATAATGACGAGTATAAGCAACGAGAACGGAAATTATTCGAGATGGAGAAGCAAAAAGAACAGACCGATTTAACACAAGCCGAACTGCAAGCCAAAACCTCCGAAATGAATAAAAGACACGCAGTAACAAGGGCACAGCACAAACAAACACTTGTTGACCGGGCACAAAGGGAGGATGATCTTAAACAGGCGAAAGTGCGGGGTAAAACAAAAAGGGCGACCGCTAGTGCTAGTGCTATTCAAGCATTGGCAAGGGGGGGTAACGTTAGGAAGAAACAGAAGAAACAGGCTGATCTATTGACACCGGACCACCTCAACCAACGTAAGCCCGCGGGGGAGAAACAACATAAATTATTTTTAACTCGCAAAGAGCATCAACGTCTACTGGGTATAACAGCTGCTAGAGAGGCTGCTGAGAAAGCCGCTGCGGCTTCCGCTGAGAAACGACGTGATACGGAAACAGCTAGATTGGCAGATGCTAGATTGACTGATAGATTGGCCGCTGCTAGATTGGCCGATGAGAAACGACGTGATAAGGAAGCCACGGGGGTGCGCCCGCGGGGGCGCACGGTTAGCAGTGGAAGTAGTAAGGATTAAACGACTGATCCGATAACTCGGTATTCTCGGTCTTTGAATCTAACATCGGCTATCCTAATTGTCAGGGTGGACCCGGTTGTTATTTGGCGGGTCGAGTCATCGGCGAGTATGGGAACGAATATTTTCTGATGGGTGGTAGTTTCATTGACGAAAACCCCTTCGGGGAAGATCGAACTCACAGTGGTGATAAACTCGTCGCCAATCTCAGGTTTATACATGGTAAAGGTGCAGCTAACGTACATAAATATATCTGACGAAGACCGTTTTATAACCGAGTCTAGTATAATGGTGTCGTTATCGATTATATCTATAACCCGTCCGGTTTCTTTATAGCTCCTGTTAATGTACTCGCTACGCAGATTCGTCTTCGTAACCGCGAGTAACGACTCACCCAGATCGACTGGGTTAACTTTAACGTACGTGTTTATCTTAAGGCTTGTGGTTTTCATATTATTATATATTCGGGATATTTATTTTTAAATCATTTTTATTTATGTATTACATAAGGAAAAAATGATTTCACATTTTCAATAGAACAGTGAACTTGGACTCGACAATCAGACTCTGGATGTTTAGGGTCCGTTTAACCATTATATTCACCCGGGTTGGTTTTTCCGAATCGTATAACGGGTGGATGTCGGACTCGCTCGTGAACAAAAACACGCCCACGGGCTCACGGTCGGATCGCAGTATATCGCGCTTCCAGCTCTCACACTTACGCTTAGCGTCGTCCAGATTATCGACGGTGAAGGCCATAAAAACCGTATCGCCGAAATACGGGCTGTGAAAATAGTAGGGTGTGGGGTCCCGATGGTAGTCTTTAATTATCGCAACCGACGTTTCGCGGTACGCACTAGTATACATTGCAATGAAGTCGACGCCTTTGAACAGGGTGTACACATCGGACGTTTTATAGACATGGGAGTCGAAATAATAATTGTCTATGGTATCGCCTTTTTTGTACGTCTCCAAGAACCCCGGATTCCGTTTCACCGATATCTTAAGATCGAATACCACGTGCTTTAGGGTCTCGGCGTCGTGCACGACCACCTTCCCGTCGCGCATTATACCGCTCGAATCATCATCGACGAACTTAATTCCCGGGATGCGGTAAACGAACCCGGGGATTACAGCGTAGGTGGATTCCACGAACTTATCGATATTGCCATTGTGGGTCGACTTGGCGAACAGCCATTTAGAGTATTCGCGTATGCAGTGAGCCACCCGTTTATTTTTCCTGAATATCGTGAGGGCCGACGACGCCACCCCCCGATCTATACTGGTTACGGGGTCGCTGATGGTAACGCTACCCTCGTAGGTCGAGGGTAGTCGCATTGTGAATATAGTATTCGAATCGAGCAGGGTTACCCGCAGTTCCGATTGCCCCCCTTGACCCCGAACATCGACCGTGAGTTGGTCGTTCGTCGATATCTTAAGGTCCGCCACGAACTGTCTGGCATCGTCGACAATGTTCGCAAAGGTCATACGGGTGAACACGTCGCAATTACGAATGGGCGCCATTGGGGTGCACTCCGTAATGACGCGCTTCCCCGCCGCATGCTTAAACACAATGACCCGGGTCTTCCCGAACGAGTCGAATTTCTGAAACACGGGCGTCCATCCAGTCGGGAATATTCGGGTCGGATCCAACAACGTGCGAATAGGGGTCTGTAAATTTTCGATGCTGGCGTAGTCCGTGTACGAAGCGCGCAAGAACTCAACCAACCCGGGCGGGTAATCAAGCGAATACGCCGTGCCGGTCGATCGAAGTACTATCAGCTCGTACAGCAGTTCGTCCGTCTGTGTTAGTCTGTTTTGATACAGCAACAACGCCCGTTTATTTACATTTTCGTACGTGTAAAACCCTTTGGCGCTAATCGGGTAGACCAACCCCTTCTCGTTCACTATAAATACAGAGCAGTCGTATAAACTCTCTACTATATGCGCGAAATTGTTAATGTCCACGTCCGTTTCTATCTCGTTGATAATCTGGGTTTTGGTGTTCGCGTACCGCTCCTGCTTCGCTAAATACCAATTATGTTTCAAAATATCTTTGTCGACCGCATCCGAATCGGTCAGCACCCCGAGCTCCCGTAACCCGTGGGTGACCGATCCCAGGAAAGAGTGCTCGGTCGGATCAACACCCAGTCTTTCGTATTTATGGTTGGTATCATTATCGAATTTAAAAAATATTTGATTTACCAACGGAGGTAGAATCCCGTATTCCCGAACGTACAATTTCTTACCGTGCTTTTTCGCCTGCTGTTGCTTGTGTCGCGTTGGCGCCGTGGTAGGGGGTTGTGTGTCGGTCGACGTATAATACGTCTTGTAAGCCGTGTTTTTCTTGGTCATTTGGTCCTTCTTGTAACAACAAGGCACGTAGGGCTCGCTCGTTAAACCAGGCCATATACTGGCGGCGCCGGTCACGGTTTTTTTCTTACCACTGCACGCATACCACAGGGCCGCGGGATCGTTTTTAGGGAACTGGAATATTTTTCGTTCATCGTTGTCCGCGTCCGCGAGCGCTTCTTGCTTCGTCACGAACCAATTCGGGGTCGTGCTGCATCGGGAGGCTTGCCCTTTAGTAGCGTCCTTTATCTGTTTGCTTTTCGTAATTCGAGGATCGCTGATACTATCGGTCCACGACTCCTCCATCCCTAACCGTTCCAACAACGGGTTGAAGAGCGATGATAATTTTGAATAAATACCCTTTACGGTTTCCCGGGATCTGTTATATTCGTCGAAGACGGACAGTATGTAAGTTTTAAACGCATCAACACTCGACAGGTTGAAGGTGCTCGTCACGGTAGATATGTTTATCCTGATTCGAGGGTCACCCTCTACGTGCTGCTCCGTTATAACGAACGTGATTCTCTTAAGCGGGGTGGTATTCTTATCGTCGTAAATGAGAGTCGTGATGCTTTTCAATGTTTGGTCGTGTTCGTTGACAGATAGTAAATTAAATTTATCATTTGTCATTATCATATCTAGGAACAGTACTATATTTATTCGTTGGTTCGGTATGTAAAAAACCCCGTGGGGCTTGAATTTGGGCAGCGTTACATTATCCGGTATCTTGAGCGCTGTCCGTAGCAGAGAATCTATAAATGCCAGGTTGTTTTGCTTAATGTCGACCGGTTTCTTATACTCGAACTCGAGTATAAGGTCTGCGCCCTGACGCTTGATAATCGCAGTTTGATAATACACCGTGTCCGCCGAGGGGTCATCTGTTATTCGCAGCTCAAGCACATCGTCGCGGTCGGTAACCCATTCAGGTGTGATCGGAAGCGTTACGTAATTAAAGACCTTGGATAGTCGCCCGTGCGTCGCGAATGGGACATGTGGTGATAATTCTACGACGTCGAACAGATGACTAATCGTATATTTACTTGAAATATTACCGTTATACGTGATTTTATCTACTATAAATTCCGTAGTCCGATTCATTATATTTTATATTTATAATCATTTTTTATTTCCCCTTTTCATTTTATTATAATAAAATGAAAATATTTAACTCATCATTTAGAGGATCGGGAACCCGAGAGCGCCACCGCTGATCCTGCAAATGTTCCAGTTGACAGCCGTCACAACCAGCTCACGGGTCTGGGCTCTATCCTTGCCGCCAACGTGAGACGGGTACACGCCCAACGCAGTAATTTCACCCGTTTGTCCAGACAGGACTTTACCGGTAGCTGAGTCAGATACCCCGTTGCCCGCGCGGTGTAATGCAACAGACATATTGACGTTTGTCAGCTTACCGAAGTTGGTTGACCCAGTAGGGTCGACCGAGTCCAAGTGTAAACCGTAAGAATAGCAATGGTAGCCCTTTTCGACCGGTACACCCACCGAACTATTGAACGGCTGCACTTCACTGAAGTACTCGGCGTTTGTTTCTAAACGCGTCGTATTCTCGTATTTAAGGGTGAGCGTCTTCACCGGGTTGTAAGACTTACCATAAACACCATTGACGTTGCTCCTGGCACCCGCGGCGACCCCAGCGGTGTACGCAAGCCTTGTTTTATTCGCCATTGAAGAATTACCGCTCGCGACGGCCAACTGATAAGATGCGCGCGCGAACGACCCCTCATCAGAAGCATCCAGTAAGTTGTTGGCTTCCATCCAATTATCAGCTGCGTTTTCTGTCATCTCGTCGAATACGTACCCGACTGACCCGGGGCGTCTCCCGAGAGGGTTGTTACAAGCCTCGTGTGCTAACTTTTGCAGCACCTGATTAGCGGCGCTCGAATACTGATCAATATCACTTTCCGCGTTTACCGCCTGGGACCCTATACACGCGGTCTCGGCTTTGGTAGTCGCTCTAACACCGAAAAATAAAGCTTTCACGGAATGATTAAACCTAAGATCAAGTTGCGCGACCGAATCAGCGGCGGGAATAGGGGTGATCGTCGCCAACTGGGGTTGTTCGATGACTATATCCCTGGGGGCCGCACCCATTAATGTACGTTCGTCATTGGTTACAACCGCGTAATTAGCATGTACATCGCCCGAAATCGTAGGGGCTGAGAAATTAGCGATGTTGGATCCAGTAGACCAACCCGCAAGTGGCATACCATCTCCGTTGGTCGCCGTAAGAAGGTCAGCGTATTCCCTGAACACAACCTTGATTTTCATGTCATTGTAAGGAAGGGCAGCGGTCGGTAACGCCAGTCCTGTGTCGCGAGCATAGAAGAATGGAATCGGTATTCTAAGCGATTGCGTAACCGGTGTATATGTCGACGCCACAGATGCAGCGATCAGCGCATTCTCGGGATTTGCGTCGAGGAGGACCTGGTGAGCGGTTTCCGTTGCAGTAGCGACCGTTGCATCCTGATTGGATCCAGCATCGGCCAGCGCGGCGGGAACGTGCAAATTCTGAACCTGGGATCTCATATTATAGTGGGCATCGTTAAGCCCGACTCCCTCTATCCCGGTTGAGGTTCCGGATGCGTTCACGGCCGCCATAGCTCCGTGATGGAACATTGGATGTCCCTCGGAGTCCATTACGAAATTACCAGCTCCGATCATCCTATTGTAAGCGGCTCTCTTAGAGTCGGGTACTGAGAACGCAGCCCAAAACTCGAGATGTTCACCGGTCATCTTGCATGCAGTGAGATCGTTAAACGTTAAGGATACTTCTTTTATCAGGCGATGCCCGATATTCTTAACCCAGCAAACAGACTGTGGTTGATTCTGTCTGATAAGGACTTGGGCCGCCAAAGTGGCGCCGCCAGACGGCGCCGCGAGAGTGAAAGAAGGACCGACGAGATCAATTTCGAGCCATGTATCAAGTAAATAATCACCCGCGCGGGAGATAGAATATTCGGATGTACCACCCCATGAGAATCCAGTTTGTTTAGATAATTTACACGGTACCTGGGTAAACCAGGTACACTTTTTAGTTTGTCTCACGAAGTACGTGAGGGCGGTAGGACCACCGTATAATTTTTGTTCCATCTCGCCGTGAGTAGCGAGATCGATAAAGCCTGAGGTAAGGAAAGACATGTTGTTTATATTAGGTAAACATTTTTTTTTAAATATTATTTTTTTATAATATTTAAGAAATTTGTTATATACAGTCAAGTTATGCGAACAAATATAGATTTATTAGACATGAACAACCAGATTCAACATATTCTCCTTGACCGCCGCCGTAAAGAGGACGAGGAAATATCAATCTTGCAGATATGCATGGAAACTACAGAGTGCGAGATCCTTAAAAAAAAACTGTTACTTGAATACGAGTCAATGACGACCGAACCTATGTCATCGGATAATTCCTTTTATATATCGGAAACCCTCGAACTTATACGAGAATATAAACAGTACATGAACCAGCCAACGACCGTATCGTTCATGGGGCGAGAAAGCTCGTCTACTCGCGAGTCTGAGCTGAATATATCAGACATGGAACAGAAATTCATTCGTATAGCGAGTAAATACGTCGACGTGAATGATATAACCAGCACGGCGGTATTAAATGATACAACCCCCCTATTATTATGCGACCATTGCGGTCATGACAATTTCACGAGTACTGATCAAGGGTTATACATCTGCGACGAGTGTTCGTCGGAAAAACAGCATGATAATTCGTCAATTACAAGTAACGCGTTCGCGGATACCACTCGGATCAACGTCGCGACCAAATTTGTATACGATCGGAAATCGCATTTCAGGGAGTGTTTATTGAACTTCCAAGGGAAACAGCACACGACTATTCCCCCTGAAATCATAACCAACATTACCGAGAAATTAATAAATTATAAACTATGCGATGACGATCAGCCCGCGACTACCCGATTCAATCGCGTGACCAAGAAGAACATAACCAATATACTCAAGGAATTAAATCTCGGTAAACACTACGACAACGCCGGGTTAATTCACAATATGATAACCAACCACCCGCTACCCGACATTACACACCTGAGCAGCAAAATTCTATACGATTTCGATATCCTGTCGAACACGTACGATATTTATTTCAGTGGGATTACCCGTAAGAATTTTATCAGCACCAACTACGTTCTGTACCAGATATTAACGAATAATAATTACAAGTGTAACCTGGACGATTTCACTATATTAAAAACTAACGATCGGAAATTATTCCACGAACATATATTAAAAACATTATTCGAGAAATTGAAATGGAACTACACGTCTATATTTTAGTAGAATCTAAAAATGATATTTTTAGATGATGATACCTAAACAAAGGTAAACTATGATACGAGAATGGGTTATATATATCCTTAATTTGATCCGAGGTATGTTTGTTATAAGAGTGGCTCGCGCGGACGCAACATACACGGGTCTTGAATTCACACGTGAATACTGGGTGATCCCACCCCCTGTGGGTGCTGATCAGTTATTTATAGATGATGCTATGTGGGAAACGGACCTATTGATTCAGAAATTATCTAAAAAAAATATTTAATTATAGTGTAAATAAAACAACATGCCTAGACATAAAGAAACATGCCCCCCCGGAAAGGTTAGATCCAAGACCGGTGGATGCAGATCCCCCAAGAAACGCGGTCGCAAGGCCCGTTCCAAATCAAAGTCCAAATCCAAGTGCCGTGCCAGCCAGGTCCGCTCCCGATCCACTGGTCGCTGCCGCTCCAAGAAGAAGGCCGGGCGCAAGGCCCGTTCCAAGTGCCCCGAGGGCAAGGTGCGCTCCAAGACCGGTGGCTGCCGCTCCCCCAAGAAACGCGGGCGCAAGGCCAGGTCTCGCTCCAAGTGCCCCCCTGGAAAGGTTAGATCCAAGACCGGTGGATGCAGATCCCCCAAGAAACGCGGACGCAAGGCCCGTTCCAAATCCAAGTCCAAGTGCCGTGCCAGCCAGGTGCGCTCCCGATCCACTGGCAGATGCCGCTCCAAGAAGAAGGCTGGTCGCAAGGCCCGTTCCAAATCCAAGTCCAAGTGCCGCGCCAGCCAGGCGCGCTCCCGATCCACTGGCAGATGCCGTTCCAAGAAGAAGGCTGGTCGCAAGGCCAGGTCCCGCTCCATGTCACCTGAGTACGCACCCGCCGCCGTTAAGAGGGTGGCGAAGGCGAAGAAGAAAATCAAACATGACGTAATAAGGCATAAAGAACCGGACGGGGCGGAAGGTGTTGCTACCGAGAAAGATAAGAAGTTGATGAGGGAACTATTCAAGGACGACCTAGAAACGAAAAAATTAAATCGCGAAATGAACCATGAATTCGATAAAGAACGCGCGGCCGGTAAACAGCTCCATGTGAGTAACGCGGATATGTTTCATTTAACGGGAAATGTGAATGGGACTCACTCGTATCCTTTCGGACGCTAATACCCCTGTATAATTTAATTATCTATATTAAAGCTTTAATAATATAGATATAATAAACATGGTAGCGCAAGATATTATGATAGACATTGAAACAATAAGCACCGCCTCGAACGCGGTCATTTGCTCGTTAGCGGCGATAAAATTCGACCGCTTCGGCAAGACTCCAATACTGGAAGACATGAACCAGATATATATAAGGGTATCCATCGAGTCATGTGAAGTATTGGGGATGCACAAAGACCAGGGAACTATAGATTGGTGGAAAACCCAGTCCGCCGATATCAGGTACGAAGCTATGGAAAACCCGGTTGATAGAGTGGACATCAAAACCGCTCTACAAAAACTATCGGGGTGGATTGGTAATAGTAGAAATACGAAAATATGGAGTCACGGCGATGATTTCGACTGCGTGATACTAGCGAACGCGTATAAAACGTGTTCGCAGCGTGTCCCCTGGGAATTTTGGAACACTCGCGACACGCGAACCCTGTATGACATTGCGTCGGTTAGGGTGGTTGAACAACATCCTGATAAAAAGCACCACCCGTTACATGATTGCTATAATCAAATATACGCAGTACACGAATCATTAACGAAACTATCGTCGTGATTATACCATTTAATTAAAAAAAAATATTATAATATTATAAAACATGTCTTCATCACAAGTATGCGGAGATAATAGAAGTGATAAAGATCACACCTCGCACAGAAAAGCGGCAACGGGTAACCTAGGCGGTAGACAACAGTACCTGACATATAAAACAAATTGCGACGACGAAACAGGAGAGGGGTGTGCTATAAATGCAGTGACCCAAAGTTCCTTGTCATTAAGATCGTCATTCAAACGTAATGCTTTTTACCCCGATCAGGTAGAGGATGCGTATCAAAAGAGTATAAAGGACTTTCCCATCACGGGGATATTGACGGTTGAGTCCCCCTATAGTAATAAGTATTCCTTCACACCATCCTCTAACCAATACTACTCCGAAGACAAATCTATACATGTCGGTCTTAATAAGTTACATAAAGTCAACGGGGTGTCATGCGAAGATGGGATCGTCACCGCTGGCCCCTTTAAAAATAATTCCGTCATGGCATTGTTGGAATCGTTAGTAGCCAACAGCCCTAGTGACCCAATAAATGTCGAGGTGATGATGAGTATTCTCAGTATGAATGGCGACACCCTGCACACATCCGCGAATCAATATTTGGAAACGCTCGTATCCGATTTAGAAGATAACAGGGACCCCAACATTAGTCCCGATGAGAGGGAACAACTGCGTAAAGATGCGTACAAGGTGGCCGTTGAAAAGTTAGGGGGGTTTGTTAAAGCCAATTCAACCAACGAAATGGAAGCATACGCATGTGAACGCAGCACGGATGCGTCCGGACGCCCTATAGCGGGTGGTTACACAACATGCAAGGACAGAGATACACGTATGAAAGAAGAACGTGAAAGAATGCAGGGTAAATTACCCTTTGAACCAAGTGATACTCGGTTCTTACCGCATTACCAGGGATACGGTACCGGTCACGTGAATAGAGAGGGCGGCCCTAAAATGTTCAATGATAATGGACTGACCCTGTACGGAACGAACGGACATCCTCTGGCCAATCAGCGCGATTTTATAATCCCTGAACTTCAGTTCGATAATTGCCCGACCGCCGCGGCCGATCAGCAGTCGATCCTTAAAGACATATATAACGCGGCTAACGAGAAGGGTCATATTAATTCGATCACGCTCCAGGCGAGTATGGCTGCCGACACCCCCGATTACTACACGGGGGGATTTAAGGCAGATGTTATCCACGGTTATGTTACGAAACACGATTCTAACATGGCTGATGAGGTCAACGCGCCTCATTGGTCGCAGATGGATACGAATTACGAGCCCCGGTCTAGACCGACGTGGTAAATTAGATATTACATTTAAGAATTAATTAATAATATATAAAATGTGTGGTATTTTATATATTAGTAACACAGTTGGGTTGGATATTAGTAATTGCGTCGGTTTATTAAACCCTCGGGGTCCCGACAGCACCCTAGTGGTCAAGCACGGGAAATCAGAGTTCGTGTTTCATAGATTATCGATAAATGATGTAAGCCCCAGTGGCATGCAGCCGTTCGAGACGTCTGAATTTATATTTATGTGCAATGGGGAGATATACAACCATGAATTCTTAAAGACTAAGTTGAAGTTCCCACTCCAAGGAGCATCGGACTGCGAAATAATACCTCATTTGATTAAAGATTTCGGACCGTCTACTGCGTTATCGCTCATCGAGGGTGTGTTCGCGTTCGTGTATTATGATAAGCTGACCGACCGGACGATAGTAGCCAGGGATCGCCTGGGTGTTAAGTCGTTATACAAAGGAGTGACGACCAATCATGGTATCGTAATATCGAGTGAGTTAAAAGGATTGCATTCCATTTGCGTTGAATGTGATATTGTCCCACCGTGTCATTATTACGACTCGGTTATAAACCAGGTAACCCCGTACGATTCATTGGATTTCGACCACATGAAACCGGTATCTATGACCGAGGCCGATATTAAACTCCAGATTAGATCACGGTTAATCGAGGCTGTCCGGGTCCGATGCAACACGACCGACCGACCAGTCGGTTGTTTCCTGTCGGGCGGGTTGGACTCCAGTCTAGTCGCGGCCCTCGTGAATAAAGCGATACCCGGTAGAATCAAGACGTTCTCGGTGGGGCTTCCGAACGCGACCGATTTGCTGGCGGCGCGCGATGCGGCGGCGTACATAGGATCGGAGCACCACGAATTAGTAGTGACTGAAGAAGATATGATTTCGGCTATCCCAATGGTGATTAAGCGAATAGAGTCGTACGATGTCACCACGGTTCGGGCATCTACGCCCATGGTACTGTTAAGCGACTGGATCAAGAAGAATTTCGATACAACCGTTATTTTTTCGGGGGAGGGGGCCGATGAGCTATCCGGGTCGTACAAATATTTTAATTATTCACCTAGCGCGGATGCAACGCAGCGCGAGTGCGTGCGTTTACTGAAGGATCTTCACATGTTCGATATCCTCCGATGCGATAAATCCGTGTCCGGTAGTGGGTTGGAGGCACGGGTCCCGTTCCTAGATTTTAATTTCGTTAATTTTTACATGCGGATTGATCCATCGTTAAAATGCAACAAAATTATAGAGAAAAGATTATTACGGGAGGCGTTCGTCGATGATAAATTACTACCCTCCCATATTTTGTTTAGAAAAAAAGAGGCGTTCTCGGACGGGTGTAGTTCGCTCGATAAATCATGGTTCCAGATTATAAACGATCACTGTGACCGGATAATACCGGATGATCAATATAATAATAATAAGGGGGTGTTCACGCACAATACTCCCATCTCGAAAGAATCTTATTGGTACCGAATCGTGTTCGAGCATTATTATCCCGGTAGGAGCGATACAATCCCGTATCTATGGTTACCTAAATGGACATCAATTGAGCACCCTCCCGTGTCAGCTCGGTTGATATAGTCATGGGTTCTATCACGGTGAAGTCGGATTCGAATGAGGTGATCAACTCCCGCCGCAGACCTAACGAGGGCGGCTGGATATCCAACAATGGTTCTTCGTCGGGTATAGTGATTGAGTTAGGTGTGTGTATCGGTAATACGTACTGTATAGCGTTCATGAGGCTCAGGAACGGATATTTTATTTTATCGAACACGTATTCGACAAAGCTAATATGATTATTCATCCGCCGCAAAGTCGTCTCGGTTTTCTCTTGGTTTTTTTTAATATCATTTAATATGATTATTAGTTTATTGGTCTCGATCGTGGACATCATACTGTGTTTTTAATAATGGTTTTATTTATTTAATACATAAATAAAATGAGAACTTCATCGACGAGCGACGGGGTTGGTATGGTATTACGATTTGTGATATTTACAATCGGTATATTCTGGATGCTTGAATTCGTCAACAATTGCGATTCGTTTGATGGCACCGTTGGTAATGCGTTATTCGCGTTCACAATTCTAATCGCGATTATAGCATACAAAGTTTACCATACCAATTGTAACTCGGATGCTCAATAACTATATTTAATATTGTGTATTAAATATATAACCACTCCACTACATCCATTTAACAGCAGGCACCTCATCATCGTCCTCGTATGCCTT
>Ga0307986_10001290_pt1 | contig 18258 bp, 12 predicted proteins | sample EllFjometageno82_FD_203170 | JGI IMG/M metagenome (GOLD analysis project Ga0307986, IMG submission 203170) | Marine microbial communities from Ellis Fjord, Antarctic Ocean - #82 | ecosystem: Environmental > Aquatic > Marine > Unclassified | place: Southern Ocean | collected 2014-10-09
CGGAAGAATTCCGCTCGCTGAACAGGAACAGCTAAAATATCTAATCAAAGTCTTTCTAGCTGATAAGAAATTCTATGGCTGCGCTGGACAAGAAATTGATGACGACATTCGCGTAACCGTCGCGGCGCAGGCCTGCTTACTTCTTTTGAATCAAGACCGCACCCCCTACCCCGACTTAGATTCCATTCTAATCTATCCCTCGACCTTCGTTGCGACACGAGAAGTTGCCAACGAGCTCGGGCTTGTGTCCACGAATCACATTGCCATGCTGGGAGAATCCTGGAGCCAAGGTAAAGTCGTGCTTGCTTGGGACAATGTAAACAAGGGAGTGATGAATCTACAAGACGGTCAGAATGTCGTGCTGCATGAATTTGCTCATCAGCTGGATCACGAGTCCGGCTCTACCAATGGAGCTCCCGTGTTGAACACACGAGGCGCCTACAGAAGTTGGGCACATGTGTTCAGTGAAGAGTTTGAAGTGTTACAAAAAGACGCTGTGCGCGGAAGGCATAGTTTATTGGATCATTACGGCGCCACTAACCCCGCAGAGTTTTTTGCAGTGGCTACCGAAACGTTCTTTGAACGTCCTAAGGAAATGGCCGCCTATCACCAGGAGCTGTATCAGCAGCTAAAAAATTATTACAAACTGGATCCTGGGCAATGGCAGCAGCTATGAGAAGAACAACAAAGAAAGGAGAGATTACAATTTATTCCTCCTGCCTCTTCTATTCATCAAATAGGCTTTCTTCCTAAAAACGCATAGCCAAGTACACCGAACTCTCTAGCGTTAGACTCTCCGGATGCGCCTTCAAACGTATCAATTCCTGGCCCAATCTGTAGGTCCACAAAACCTGCGTCGGTTAATATTTTTTCCCAGCCTGCACACGGCAGGCCACCGGCAATTCAAGCAGTCCAGAGATCGATATTCTCAACCGCCGCCTGCGGAACAGGTTTGCTATTGGCAATATCCGCAAACTGTAAATAGCCTCCGGGTTTAAGGATACGATAGATTTCTGCCATAGCCTTTTTTTTATCGGAGCACAGATTGATTACGCCATTGCTAATGGCGACATCAGCCCAGGCGTCTTCTACTGGCAGTTCTTCAAGTAAGCCATCGCGAAACTCGATATTGTTCAACCCCAACTCATCAGCTAATGCTCGCGACTTACTCAACATCTCGTCAGTCATATCGACGCCGACTACTTCACCCTCATCGCCAACAAGACCTGAAGCGACGAAGCAATCGAACCCGGCACCGCAGCCCAGATCTACTACTTTCTCCCCAAGCTGTAAGTCGCGCAGTGAGAATGGGTTCGCCACTCCAGCGAAAGACTCAACCGCATGATCCGGGATTCGTGAAGTGATGGCCTCGTCATATTTCAAGCGCCGTGACAGCGCGCGTCCTGTGTGGAAATGAAATTCCTTCTCAGGGTTAGTAGCGACATCGCGATATTTTAGTTTGACCTGATCTCGCAGGGCCTGGGCATCAACCACAGGTTTGGCAGAGGAAGGGTTTGTATTCATGCTTGTCTCCATAAACAGTAGTTAAGGAAGCTAAGTAGGCAGGGTAACTTGATCGGGGCAATTTGATCCAGAAATTTGTTTGAATCAAAGTACTCTGGCCCGTTTGATTCTTCGTCCTTTTTTTGCTCGAATCTCGCCCAGACTTCAACGCCTAGCGGTGCTTAAGATTTGGGTGTAGGCTAGGCTCACAGTATGTAAGAATTTTCACCTGACCCGATGTCTGCATATTTAACAGCCAAACCACTAGAGCTGGGGTAACTAATGCTGAAACAACGATCGAACCTTGTTGTTACTACTCTACTGGCAGTATTTCTTGTGCCTCAGCTGGGGCTATCCCAGCCCGGCGACAATGGTGTCTACACAGCAGCAACAACGCCTTGGGGACATCCTGATTTTCAAGGCGTCTGGGATCGTCGTACCATCACTCCGCTAGAAAGACCTGAACGTCTCGCCGGCAAAGCTTTTCTGAGCGTAGACGAAATAGTAGCCTATGAAAAAGCAAGCGCCGCGCGACCCGATGGCAGACCATTGGATGCCCGCCGGGCAGGAATATCAGTGCATGATCCGCAAGATTTGGACTATGGTTCAACAGTTCTTGCCAGCGGACAAACCTCTTTGGTTGTCGACCCACCAGATGGGCGCATTCCTGCTTACACTCAAGCTGCCGATGAGCGCGCCGCTGTCGCTGCACAACGGCGTGAAAGCAGGGGGCCCGCCGACAGCTGGACTGATCGAAGTTTAAATGAGCGCTGCCTCACCTGGGGAATGCCCAATGGTATGCTCCCGCAAGCCTACAACAACAATATTCAAATAATTCAGACTCCCAATGAAGTGATGATACTCACTGAAATGGTGCATGACGCTCGTATTATCCCCCTCGATGGTCGCCCCCACATACCAGAGAATATTACTCAATGGCATGGCGATGCCCGAGGTCACTGGGAAGGGGAAACATTGGTAATTGAGACGACAAATTTCTCTGCAAAATCTAGCTTTCACCGCTCAAGCTCAAACCTGCAATTGAAAGAGCGCTATACAAGAATCGACGACGGGTTGTTGCAATACGAATTTACTGTCACGGATGACACGACTTGGGAGCGACCCTGGTCCGTGTCATTCCCAATGGTTAAAGGCGACGGACCGCTCTATGAATTTGCCTGCCACGAAGGAAATTACGGATTGAAAAATATTTTGCGAGCAGCCCGACATCTAGAAAAGCAATAACATTCAAATGGCGCCTCTATGAAAAATCAAGTTTCAATAAGACTAAATAGCACGCTTGGCCTACTATCGATGCTGATGTTTGGTTCGGTGTCCGCACAGTCCGATACAGCCAATTGGCCCAGCCAAAACCTGAATATCGAAAACAGCCGTTATTCCACACTCGATCAAATCGACACCAGCAATGTTGATCAGCTGACTATGCTCTGGTCTTTTGAACCAGGCCTTAGAGATGACATTGCCCAAGTCACTCCTTTGGTTGTGGATGGAGTGATGTATCTTCACTCTCGAGCAACGATGTATGCCCTAGATGCTACGACCGGTGAGGAGTTGTGGCGGCGCAGTCTCGATTCAGGCCCTGCCAATGGCCCAGTGCGCGGATCAACCTATGCCGAAGGCCGAGTTTACGCTTATAGAGGTGCGGATCTGTATGCCTTCGATGCAGCTACCGGAGCGGCACTAGCAAGTTTTGGTGACTCAGGATTTCTCAAAGTAGTGGCGCAGGGCCTCCATCATCAGTATCCAGATACGTATCCGACGGATATCGATCCGATTACAATTGGCTATCGCTTAACTACTCCACCTACTTTCCATGATGGCATCATTTATGTCGCAGCAGCTCTTTCTGAGGGACATATTCCTGGCGGTCTGGTGATTGCCATTGATGCCACTACTGGAGCTATTCAGTGGGTATTCAATACCATTCCTCAAACCCCCAGAGACTCCGGCTGGGAATTAGCGCAAGAAAGCTGGGGAACTGGCGCCCGTGCTGGTGGTGGTGTGTGGACTCCACCGGCAATAGATGCGCAGCTGCGCATGGTTTATGTCAACGCCGGCAATCCTTCGCCGGACTATGATGGCTCTGCTCGAGTGGGAGCGAATCTGTTTTCAAATAGCACTATTGCCATCGACATGGACACTGGGAAATTGCGTTGGCACTATCAGGCTGTGCATCATGACCTGTGGGACTGGGACCATGTTACCGGGCCACTACTATTTGATGTCACCACAGATGATGGCGAGCTTATAAAAGGTGTCGCTGCAGCTGGCAAAAATTGTCTGTTCTACATGTGGGACCGTGCTACGGGAAAACCTGTTCACGCCATGGTAGAAACGATAGTGCCCACACAAACAGATGTTCCTGGCGAAGTGGTATATCCCACTCAGCCAATTCCCTACACGGCCAGAGGTGTTCCAATGGATCCTCTGTGTGCAACGTACATTGAATTCGATGATCCGGAATTGGCCGCACGCAGCAAACAATTGTATACGCCCTACTCAACCACCGAACCTTTTATTCTTCCGCACGGCGGCTCCAGTTTTGGTTCAGCATCGTTTAGCCCGCGCACCGAACTGATCTACGTTACAGGGAAGAACGGCGCGATTACTCTCTTGGTTGAACCTGTAGGTAATAGTTTAATCCCAGGCCCGGACAGCCGCGGTCATACAGAAAATTTTTCCGACTTGGATCGAATCTCAGAAAATTACACCCCCTTGTTAACAGTCTCAGCTTACAGCCCAGTTACCGGCGAGCAAACTTGGCAGCGTGAATTACCGGCGGTCTCCTCAATCGGCGCCAGCGGTAATATGGTGACTGCGGGTGATCTGGTATTTCAAGGCATTGAAGATGGGAGTTTTTACGCGCTGCATGCACAAACCGGCGAGACCTTGTATCAATTTGAAGCACCACGCACTATTCGTGCAAGCCCACTGACTTATGAAGTAAATGGAAAGCAATACGTTAGCGTTGTCGCAACCAATACAGTGATTACCCTCGCGCTACCTTAAGCAAAAAATGGCTAGGTTTATTTCTTGCGTGAAACTAAATCTGCCTCCTTTTTTCTTTATGTTGATCCATCACGAGAGATTGCCTTAGGATTAATCTGAGATTACTCCCTTGCCCTTTGGCATGCGCCAAACTCACTCCTTCGATTTATAATTTTGCTTAGCCTTATTCCTCAACTAGTAGGAGAAACCCTCTAACTGGGGAGTTCTTTCTTCAGCCCCCTACAGATTTTCTGTAGGGGGCTGTATCAAAGTAAAAGATCAATTATTCCACCCCATCTAGGCATAAAATCTTTTTCAGGTCTTTTACCTCACCCTAAGCACCACAATCGTGTTTTCATGAGTGCAATAGTCAATTTAGCGAAGGACTCATAATGAATACAGTCAAACTCTTCCACGTCCTCACCACCACGGTAATTCTTTCAGCCTGTTCAGGTGATTCAACAAAGTCATTGCCTTTCAGTCCGGAGGCGACAATGCAGGTGATCGCCAGTGGCGCTAACCTGGCTGGAGCCAATGGTCTGGGTATTGGGCCCGATGGACTGCTGTATGTCGCATCGGTATTAGGCTCGAGCATTACTGTGTTAAATCCTGACACGGGAGAGATAGTCGAAATTTTTGATGCTGATGATGGCGTAGTCGGTCCTGATGACCTAGCCTTCGGCGCCGATGGCAGCTGGTACTGGACATCTATAATGACCGGCGAAGTCGCCGGATTTTCAGCAACCGGCGAGAGAGTTATTGCAGCACAGCTAACACCCGGGGTAAACCCAATCACATTCTCAGACGATGGTCGTTTATTTGTGTCGCAATGTTTTTTTGGCGCTAATCTGTATGAGATCGATCCGGCAGGTGTGCGCCCAGCGCGATTGATGAGCGATGAACTTGGTCCTGGATGCGGCCTAAATGGCATGGATTGGGGCCCGGATGGTCGTTTATATGGACCAAGATGGTTTAACCACGAGATCGTGAGCTTCAACGTGAATGACAATAGTATGCGCACCGAAGTGAGTGGTTTGAATACTCCTGCTGCCGTGAAGTTCGATCAGCTAGGTCGCTTGCACGTGCTCGATACTGGCACCGGCGCGGTGCTCAGAGTAGATGCAGATGAACTGGTGGAAGTTGCAAAATTTACACCCGGACTCGACAATATTGTGTTTGATCAACAAGGAAGACTCTTCGTCTCCAGCTTTACCGACGGGTTTATTAAGCGTGTAAACCTTGATGGCAGTGTTACCGAATTACAACCCGGCGGAATGGCACATTCCGGTGGCCTAACCTTTCACAAAGGTGACATTGTCAGCGCCGACTTGCATGCAATCAGGGGCTACCGCACAAACGGCGAAGAGAGCTTTGTACAACGAAATGTGCTGGGTGTTGGTAAAATGGGAGGCGCCTTAAACCTTGCCAGCGACGGCGAACAACTCATTCTCACCTCGTGGATTGATGGCGATGTGCGAATCTGGGACCAAGAGCAGCAGACTCGGACCTGGGAAAAAACAGGCTTACTGAGCCCCGTGGCTGCAGTGCGCTATGCCGGGCTGATAGTCGTTTCAGAACACGGCAAGCAACGCGTAATTGGTTTTTCCGAAGATGAGCCGAACGCAGAGACAGTAATAGCTGAAAATTTACCAGCGCCCACCGGGTTGGCAACATCCGATGGCGATCTCTATGTTACAGACCGTGTACTAGGTCAGGTTCTACGCTTAGCGCACGATGGAAAATTCCTGAATCCACCTGAGCTTGTCATCGAAAACTTGACCACGCCTGAAGGGATAACAATAATTTCAGACGAATTTGTGGTGATAGAAGCTGACAAGGGTGAGGTTACCTTAATACGTGCTGATGGTTCTCGTGGCATGTTAGGAAAAATATCAGCAGGGTCACAAGCCGCTAGCTCCTTACAACCACCTTCTCAAGTCTTCAATGGTATTACTAAGGACGATGAAGGCAATTTGTATGTTGTTGGCGAAATCGAACGAGAATTGTATAAAATCTCAAGAGACTACGTCCGGTAAAATTCCTTGGCGAATATTGCACTATGAATTAAGACCCTTTTGGTTACCATTGACTCCAAATTTAAGGGCCTGATTTTTCATATTGGCTACTTTGCGAAGGGGTTTACATACCCAGCGGGTAATACTTTTTCGGGATCGGGGCGAATGCTTATCATCTCTATACGTTCTTCTACTTCATGCCAGCCATGAAATACGCCAGCAGGAACTACAATTATATCACCCTCGGATACCAACCGTACTTGACCGTCGCCTCGGGCAACGGATGTAGAGAAACTCTCTCCCACTAACACCTCAACAATATCAGTATTTGACGGAATATCTCTTCGACCTAACATCGTACCGCCGGTAACTAACACACCTGAGCCGGAAGTAATGTAGTACACCTCAGACACTTTTGTATGGACGATGCCAGTTACCGGTTCATCGTTAGCGACAATTAGATCGCGAAACAATACACCAACTGCCACATGTGAATTGCCTACATCCACAACTTTAACCTGACGATCAACCCTACCTTCGGGGGCGCGCAATACAGCTTGCCACTCGCTTAAATTCACATCAGTGGCGAATGAAATCGAACTATCCTGTGAAAAAGAAGTGAACGTTGCAAAGCTGCCCAACGCGACGCATGTCGATACCAATAATCTCATTTTTGTCAGCATAGCAGTAACCTTGTGAGTCAAATATAAGTTTACAATACACACAATACGAGGTACTCCAATAGCTAATCAAGCAGAATTTCTTGTATTGTGAGCAGCACAGATCTAGTGGATAGCATAATTTAGCAATCTAACGCTGGCGCGGTTAAAATTGCTATGCTGTGAGCGACCCCTATTTTTCCTTTAGATCTATTGGATGCGCTTAGTAGGCTCTTCTCAGCGAAGCAATATATTGCTAAATTGTGGGTCCTATCATTCACTAGCTAAGTTTAGGAAGGAAGTTGACCATGAACACATGTAGGTTTCGTGCTTCATTATTTGCTGCAATGCTGAGCTGCTCTGTTTTCGCCTCCTCACTAACCAACGCCCAATCCGAGCCACCTGCAGGTTGGATCACACCTTATCCTGCATTTCGAGTGATAGGTCCTTTGTATGGGGTCGGAATGCTGGATCTCAGTGTGTTCCTGATTACCTCCGATGAAGGCCATATTCTCATCAATACAGGCCTAGCCGATTCAACTCAGGTTATCCGTCGCAATATCGAATCGTTGGGGTTTCGTCTGGAAGATGTCAACATCCTGCTCACCATGCAGGCCCACTGGGACCACACGGCAGCCATAGCGGAGATTAAGCAGATAGCAGATGCGCAAGTATGGGCCACGGCAAAAGATGCACGCGTACTGGAAGACGGCGGATTTAGCGATGCCCATTTCGGCGGACGTGAATCCTTTGACCCAGTAGAAGTCGATCGCATCCTTAAGCAGGATGAAATCATCACTTTAGGTGATCTGCGCATCACTGTGCATGAGCATCCAGGTCACACCGAAGGCAGTTCCAGCTATAGCTTCAAGGTGACCGAGGACGGTAGAACCTACGATGTCGCTATTGCCAATATGGGCACCGTCAATCCCGGCAAGCAACTCGTTGTCGAGCCCACCTACAGCGGAGTGGCAGTGGATTTCGCCACTACCTACAACAGGCAGAAGCAAATGGATGTAGACGTCTGGGTTGCCGCTCATGCCAGTCAATACAACATGCATGAAAAATACACCCCAGGGCAGCCCTACAGCCCAGATACATTCGTCGACCCGATGGGCTTCATCAAGGCCATCGAGAGATTGGAAACCGCTTACTTAGAAGTCATAGCGGATGAGTTGGATCAGTAATAGGGGGTAACAATAAACTCCCCTAAACTAAAAATAGAAAGGAATTGTAATGCAAGCTTTGATGATGAATACCCAACTCATGATTTCGTCGATATTGAATCATGCTGAGTGTAATTTCCCAGATGTGGAGATGGTGTCAGTAACCCTCGACAACCCCCGACACAGACAAAACAACAAGACGTTCGCCAAACGCTGTCGGCAACTCGCCAATGTGTTGGATTCACTCGGTGCTGAGTTTGGCGACAGAATCGGTACCCTCGCCTGGAATGATCATCGTCATATGGAGCTCTATTACGCTGTCTCCGGAAGCGGGATGATATGCCACACCATCAATCCCAAACTATTCCCCGAGCAAGTAGCGTATATAATCAATCATGCAGAAGACAAAATTCTTTTTGTTGATGTTCTGGTTATGCCGTTGCTGGAAGCGCTGAAAGAACATTTATCCAAGGTGGAGACAGTCGTCGTTCTCACTACTAAAGAGAATATGCCTGAAACGACTCTTCCAAATGTTGTGTGTTATGAAGAACTCCTAGCAGCACAGTCTGATGTTTATGATTGGCCGCAGTTTGATGAGAACACTGCCAGCGGCATGTGCTATACCTCCGGAACCACTGGAAACCCCAAAGGGGTCGTTTACAGCCATCGCTCCACCGTGCTTCATGCGCTAGCCGGAGCTCTACCTGACGTTACCCGCGCATCGAATATGGAGACTAGCTTGCCGGTCGTGCCAATGTTCCACGTCAACGCCTGGGGCGCACCTTACGCGGCTCTAATGGTGGGAATGAAATTGGTATTGCCTGGACCTAAAATGGCTGATGGGGAAACCCTTTGCGATCTGATGAACGCCGAAGAAGTAACTTTTAGCTCTGGCGTGCCTACTATATGGCTAGCATTACTCGATTATCTCGAAGCCAATAAGAAGTCCGTTCCCAGTCTATCGCGAGTAAGTGTTGGTGGCGCTGCCTGCCCAAGAATCATAGTCGATCGCTTCAGGGAGCAACACAACTGCATCGTTGTACAAGGATGGGGCATGACAGAAACCAGCCCCCTGGGAACGGTATTCAGCTTGAAAAAAGGCATGGAAGAGTTCACCACGGAACAGATTACCGACTTGCAGTGCCTCCAGGGGCGTGGGGTTTTTGGCATAGAAATGAAAATTGTGAGTGAAGACGATGAACCACTTCCTTGGGATGGGGTCGCCTTCGGCGCATTGAAAGTAAAAGGCCCCTGGGTAGCTAGTAGCTACTACGGATTGTCAGATGTTCCTGGCGATGAAGATTGCCCTGTCGATGAAAAAGGCTGGTTTCAAACCGGTGACGTGGCGTCTATAACGCCAGAGGGATTCCTGAAAATTACAGACCGAACAAAGGATGTAATTAAATCCGGTGGCGAATGGATTAGCTCTATCGATATTGAAAATGCCGCAGTCAATCACGATGATATCGCTGAAGCTGCAGTAATTGGCCGCTATCACCCCAGGTGGACCGAGAGGCCCCTGCTGATTGTTGTATTGCAGCCAGAAAAATCTATGAGCCGCGAAGAAGTGCTGGAATTTCTACAGGACAAGCTGCATAAAATGGCCAGACCAGATGACGTCGTATTTGTCGATGAATTGCCACACACAGCAACTGGCAAAATCAGCAAGATTGCATTACGTAAAACCTTTGAGGACTATCAGTTTCCGGAACCATAGAGAGGATGATAAGCCAGAGTTGCCAATGGCAAGCTGCCACCAGATGGATTGGAACGCATAAGCTAGATCATTTCGCGAAAGCCAGTACCATCAAAAAAATGGTCAAAAATAATTCATGGAAAATGAAAGAAAGAAAATTGGGAAATCCCAATGAGTAATTATACGAATAAAAATATTTCATCGCCCGCCTGCCCAATTTATCATCAGCATTTATCTGAGCAGTTTACAGCTGAGCTTGTTGAGCCAGTGGATTGCCCTATCGAAAAAGACTCTTTTGGTGTTTGGCACATACGCGGTTATGAACAAGCACAAGCTGTGCTGCGTTCTGATTGTGTCCGTCAAGCTGGCTTTCAGGCGGAAATGTTGGACAAGTTACCAAACTATATGAATCCGCCCATCTTGTTTTTGGAAGGGAAGCTGCATCAAAAACAACGACGCCAAACAGCTAAATTCTTCACACCGCGAACCACGGATCGCCAGTATCGGCAACTAATGCAAGATTTCTCTGAGGAAATTGTGGCTGATTTTAAACGTGCAGGACGAGCAGATTTAAGTCAGATGAGTATGGATATGGCGGTGGGCGTGGCGGCTCAAGTGGTAGGGCTGACTGATAGTCGACGTAAAGGGATGAGTGGTCGCATAGATCGTTTCTTGCAACAAAGCCCAACTGATTTTGGCTGGGGTTTTCGCCAAATTAAATCGTTTCTACGAACTCAGTTCGATTTACTTCGTTTTTACTTGTTGGATGTGCAGCCCGCTATCAAAGCGCGACAAGCTGCTCCAAAAGAAGATGTTATCTCCCACCTCTTAGCAAGCCACTACACAAATGTCGAAATCATGACCGAGTGCATTACCTATGGTGCCGCCGGCATGATAACAACGCGTGAATTTATTGGCGTGGCAATGTGGCACTGCCTAAAAAACCCAGAGCTACATCAGCTGATGCTAAATGCCGATCAGAAGACGCGCTACGCTTTTTTGCATGAACTACTGCGACTAGAGCCGGTTGTTGGGAGTTTGTACAGACGAACGACGGACGAGCTGATTTTGGATCATGGAACCTCAAAGGTCACCATTGCTGCAGGCTCCCTAATTGAGCTGCATATTTATGCCATCAATGGCCAGGAGTCGGTAGTCGGGCAAAAGCCGTTACAGCTGTGTCCCAATCGGGAAATGGTAGAGCGCCGACCCAAAGTCGCAGAATATGTGATGAGCTTTGGTGATGGGCCGCATCGCTGTCCTGGGGCTTATATTGCTATCCAAGAAAGTGATATTTTCCTACGCCGCATTCTCAAATTGGAAGGAATAAGAATCGAACAGTCCCCAACTGTGACTTACAATCAAACTGTAAAAGGGTACGAGTTACGCAACTTTATTATCGCCGTTGATTAATTGCGAATCAAAGAGAAACTAGCTTAGGTCTAACATGGAAAACTAACGGTTAGTCTATTCCTGTTTATAAAATACCACCCTTGTTGACTAGCGTTACACTAATAAAACCACAAGCACAGGAAATCTGTCATGCGTAATTTTCTCATTCTTTTTAGTTTCATAGGTTTTATAAGCACCCACGCTATATCGCAAGACTCTCAACTCAAATCCTATGCGCTGGTCGGCGGAATGCTGATCGATGGCTACGAGGCACCAGCAGTACACAACGCTGTGGTGCTCGTAAGTGGCAACCGCATCATTGCAGCTGGACCTGCACACGAAGTCACAATTCCTGATGGCACACCAATCATAGACACGCGGGGCAAAACCATTATGCCCGGCCTGATTGACATGCATATGCACCTAGACCTAATCGGTCACGGGGACTACGACCAATATTACACGCTTCTGGGCGGCACCAGGCGCCTCGCGGAAGTCATGCCTATTGCTGCCAAACATATGATGCGCGCAGGTGTCACCACTGGCGTTGATCTGGGCAGTCCGTTTGATATTCTCGCTGTCCGCGAGCAAATCCGCGCAGGGGAAATTCCCGGACCGCGTCTTACAATCTCTGGCCCCTGGATTACCCGTATCAAACTCGACGGCGTACCCGATAGCTATCAAATAGTCATCAACAGCCCTACGGAGGCGGCCGCGAAAACGCTAGAATTGATAGAACAGGGCTCGGACATTATCAAAATATGGCTAGGCCTCACACTTGAAGATATGAAAGCCGTGGTCAATGCAGCGCACAGCAAAGGTGTGAAAGTCCATGCACACCTTTATAAAGTGCCCGCGATGGAAAAGGCGATTGAAGCGGGCGTTGACGTTTTACAACACGTGGGCAGTGCCAAAATGCCGCCGTATCCCGCCGCTGTTTTGCACAAAATTGCTGAGGACCGCATTCCGGTAGTTCAAACTGTCGCACACCGCATCTGGGTCTACCCCGCAAGCATCGAAAACCCAAGCAGGCTTGATAACCCTGAACTAGAGGCCGACATTCCTGCTGACATCTATGCCGATATGCAGCGCAGCTTTAAAAATATCCGCGCCCTGTCCTACTTTAAAGACACGCCGGACGAAATCCGCCACTCCACAATCAATGCACGCCAGTTCATCGACGCAAACGCTTATATGGGTGTTGGTACTGATGCCGCTAGCCCCCTGAATTTTCATACAGAAGCCATGTGGCGAGAAATGTCCGCGCTGGTTGACAGCGGCATGACGCCCGCGCGCGTGATAACAGCTGCCACCAAATCCGGTGCTGAAATACTGGGTAAAGGCGGGGAGCTAGGCACCATTGAAGCAGGCAAGCTCGCCGACATTATCATCATCGACGGTGATCCTCTGTTTGATATCAACGCGCTCAAATATGTCGCTGTCACGATTAAGGACGGCCGTGTTTGGTTTAATAAAAAATACACCACCGATGCACTCACTGCACTGGGCACTGCATTTTAGAAGTAGCGAGGCATTGCAACGGGGAATGATTCTATTTCTTAAAAACTAATGCAGTCTTATTGCACTCAAACTTCATTTGTTGATGTCAAAAGTACTTTATTTTTAGGCGTACTCAACTTATTCTGACTGAAGAAATATCCAAGCAGCAGCCATATGGAACAACTGTATAGGAATACTCGGCAATGAAAAAAAGCCTACAAATTAACGGTTTTATCCTTCTCTGCATTCTCCTGCCTCTACTTGCCCAAGCTCAGGATGAATCACAGCGCGTGACAATTGACGATCTCATGTCATTACAATCCCTATCGAGCCCACAGATTAGCCCAGACGGTGAATGGGTAGCCTATGTCGTTCGCTCTCGAGACATGGAAGAGGACAAATCGAACACACAAGTTTTCATGGTTGCCACCAGCGGTGGTGAGCCTATCCCCATGACCGACAAGGAAACATCGGCAAGTGATCCTCAGTGGAGTCCCGACGGAAAGTTTCTCTCCTTTACTGCCAGCAAAGCAGAGGATGCTAAAACTCAAATTTGGACTTTAAACCGTTTAGGCGGTGAAGCTGTTCAATTAACAAATGTCATACCCGGAGTTGGAGATTATGCCTGGTCACCCGATGGTAGCCGGCTGCTGCTAACGCTAACCGACCCCAAGCCCGCCGACTTGACCGAAGACAAAGATGACGATAACAAAGCTGTTCCCTACGTTATCGATCGGATGCAATTTAAACAGGACTATAGTGGTTACCTAGATCGCAGGCGTACACATGTTTATGTGTACACGCTAGATAGCGAAACAACTACTCAACTCACCTTTGGTGACTATGATGACTCCAATCCCGTATGGAGCCCCGACGGCAAATCTATTGCGCTGGTAAGCGATCGCTCTGACAACCCCGACCTTAACTACGGCACAGATATTTTTGTTGTGAATGTAGATGACAAGGATCCCGTTCTAACTCAGATAACCTCAAATCCGGGACGTGATTTCTCCCCAGCTTTTAGTCCTGACAGCAAAAGCATTGCTTATGTAACCTCAACCGGGCCCGACGTTGGCGGCTCTGCATTGACACCAACAAAATATCTTGCCGTGACTGAAATTGGCGCCGATCAACGTTCTGTGTTGACAGCCAATCTTGATAGAAGTGTGTCCAGTCCTGAATACTCCAGTAACGGCCGAGACATTTATTTTCGTCTGGAAGACAGCGGCATGAATCACTTTGCCAGAGTAAGAGCGCGCGGCGGTGACATTGTACGCGAGGTAAGTAATGAGGTTAGCGTTCGAGATTTTGCGCGCGGTGGCGGCAGAACAGTACTTGCAATGACCAACGCAGAGTCCCCAACTGAACTGTATAGCTATGCTGACGATGCGTTAACACGGCTTACTTTTCTTAGTGATGAATCACTTTCTAGTGTGGTTCGTGCTGAGGTTGAGAAACTGCGTTTTAACAGCGCCGATGGGACACCGGTTGAAGCATTTTTAGTTAAGCCTGTCGGCTATCAAGTCGGCACACGTTACCCGACAATACTTTGGTTACACGGCGGTCCCGCATCACAGTTTAACTTTGGCTATAACGATACTGCCCAGCTTTTTGCTGCTAATGGCTATGCTGTAATCATGCCCAACCCGCGCGGATCAACCGGCTATGGCAGTGAGTTTGCCCACGGTACAGTAGCGGCATGGGGTGAAAATGATTTCGACGATGTTATGGCGGCAATCGACTACGGTATCGAAATAGGCGTTGTTGACTCTCAGCGCACGGGGGTGGGTGGGTGGTCCTATGGAGGCATTCTAACTAACTACGTTATAACTCAAACTCAACGCTTCAAAGCAGCTATGTCCGGCGCTAGCCTCGGCCTAGTGACATCCAACTATGGTCATGATCAATACCAGCTCATGTATGAACTTGAGTTTGGTCTACCTTGGGAGAACCCTCAGTTATGGGCCGAATTATCACCTTTTAATAAAGTGCAGAACATCACCACCCCAACTCTATGGATGGGTGGCGAGGTGGATTGGAATGTACCGATTAATAATTCTGAGCAAATGTACATCGCAATGAAACGTCTAGGACAAGAAACTCAGTTAGTTGTTTACCCGGATGAACACCACGGCATTCGTCGTCCAAGCTTTCAAAAAGACAGGTTTGAACGTTGGATTAGTTGGTTCGATCGCTATTTAAAGCCTGCGCCCTTGGTTAGTGAATTAGATAACTAACGCTTAGGAAATTCTAATGAAGAAACCCAACCGTTTTCCCGCTGCGATTTATTTTTCTCTTGGCACAGTGATCTTACTGCTAGTCTCTAATTCTGTACTGGCACAAAACCAAAGCTCGCTAGAGGATATGCGCGAACTCTATCAGATGCATACACCAGAGAATTTCGATGATGGTGGATTGATCAGTCGCTACGTGTGGAAGAACTTTGCTTCTTTCTACCCACACGCAACCATCGCTCGCACATCTGCCCTACGACCCTTAAAGGTTGCGACTAACAATGCCGTGGCGAGCTTTCAAGTCACAACCGAATCGGGTGTTTCGTCGCTTCATGACTATGTAAATAGCAGTCCCTTAGTCGATGGCTTAATTGTAGTCGCTGGCGGCAACGTCGTGTACGAATCGTATCCAGCCATGGAGCCCTTTGAAAGGCATCTAGGCTGGTCTATCACCAAGGTCATTGTCTCGACTGCGCTGGCAGCACTGGAGAATCAGGGCAAGGTGGATATGAACATGCCCGCAGAGATTTATGTGCCTGAACTCAATGGCAGCCAATGGCAAGGCATTAGCCTAAGAAACATAGCGAACATGGCTTCAGGGATATCCTGTTTGGACAGTGATGGTTATCAAAACACAGAATCGTGTATCTATCGCTATGAAGAATCTCTGGGGCTCACCGCGCCGGTTAATCCACCAACAGCAACACTCGAAAATTTAACCAACATGAGACGCCACCTACCTGCCGGTGAAAAGTATGAATATGTCTCAGCAAATACATTCGTAATCGGTCTGGTAGTGGCGAACGTTACCGGTCAGCCACTTTGGCTGGCATTGCAGGACTTGGTTTGGAACAAGATTGGTGCCGAGGCCGATGCTCTGATGATGATTAGCCCCGACGGAACTCCTGCCACCCACGGAGGAATATCAGCTCGCCTTAGGGATATCGCTCGTTTCGGACAAATTTTTACCTCAGATAGTGGACTTGGAGTTATTGACAGGAATTATTTGCCGGACCTTGGTTTAGACAAAGGCGTAACCTTTGACACCGACCAGCGCGAAGCTTTGGAGCAAATCTTTCCCAGTGATGCACCGAGTCACGCCGCTTGGCAATGGGACATGATCTGGCCTGACGGCGCCATGTTCAAAGGTGGCTATTCGGGCCAAGGAATTTTCGTAGATCCCAATCAAGACGTGGTAATTGCTTGGTATGGCACGGACAGTATCGAGGGAGAACAGAACAGTTTGCTACCCATATCCCGCCGATTAGCTGAATCAATTTTGTTCGAAAATTGAACGAATAATAAATAGGGTCAGAGTAAAAATACAGTTGTAGCAAGAGAATAGGAGCGCGCCGTTATGCTTTTTTTTCGGCACAGCAAACTTTAGCGAATATCCTCCAGCGCAACATAATCCATATCAAAACCAAACGCTCGAGGTGAAGTCACCTTAAGAGCTGCTTCGCTTCGATAGTGATGAGTACAGCCTATTCCAAACACAGCAACTCGCTGTCCATAGCGCATACGTTCGGCATTCAGTGGACGACTTGTCTCTTGTTCAACGATGCAAATAAGATCCGGTACCGAAGCAACTACTTGATCACCTACCTTAGCGACAAGGTACTCATTTTTTATCAATAAGGTCATCGGTTCCAAATTCGCATCAAAACTTTGCAATGTGGCTGAACCAACATCATAACCACCAATAATTTTCCGCTCACTGTCTACTACCTTGCCAGTGTATAGCCTTTTAACGACACCATACTGCGTGTTAGCAAACAGACTACTGAGTTCTGACTCAATCGCATCAATCGCGCCATTGTGATTTCTTAACAATTGGCCAAGTTTTGTGGCAAAGCTAATTGTTTTGGGAACGGCTGCTTCTGAAGCTTGCTTGCCCGTCATCCCATGCTCGGCAGAGCTGATCATGCCGCCCATAGCGACTGCCATAGCGCGAATATGCTTCTCGAACGTAAGCGCATCATTGCTATGAAGAACCGCGCTGTTACCCCAAGCATCCATTAATACGGCAGGAGTTGGCTTCACTCCATAGATAGGAAACGTCATCATTTGAGCTTCCGGCAGTGCCCTTCCCATGCCATCTCCATCAATGCAAGGCACCCCGCGTACTGCTGCCACCGTAAGCGGGATAGTGCTATTACCACCACCCACTTCAAAGGGTATAACAGCGTCTATTTTTCGTCCCGTTTGCTGCTCATAGGCATCGAAAGCCTTAACCGCTTCATCTTCAGTAGGTAGTTGTTCCAAGGTCACAGTGGGTGCTCCCACCATGCCAATGCTCACCACATTAAAATCATCGGGAATCTCATCAGGTGCCATCAAATCTGCTGGGCCGTATTTTTCAAGGAGTCTTTCTGCTGCCAACTGAGAAACGTAGGGATCGCCTCCTCCACCTGTTGCGAGAAATGCCGCACCGCAGCACAAATCCTTTATATCTTTCGCTGAAATTTGTTTCATAACTTCACCAACTGTTTTAATTCTCCCACAACTTTGATTCGCAGCCGCACGGCATTGTCATCCATATAACTCATTGGCGTTTCTTCTACATCAAGTACACGAAGCGAGTCGCCATCAGCTCCGGCGAGCACAGCTTTGGCTTTCGCTTCCTCGGTGCTCTTAGCAATCGCGTCTTCGCGCTTTGTTTTGCTGTAACTAATAATGGACTCAACTTCTCCACCCACTTGCGCAATAGCAGCGCCAATCGCGTTGGCCACATCTGCATGTTCGGGACAGACTATTTTGGAGGCCGAGTTCAACTTCTGTGACACTAGAATTGAACCACCACCTACCAAAATAACAGGTACTGGATCGTCGCTAGGGCGCATTCTGTCGATCGCGTCGTCAAGTAGTCGATGCATTTCATCACCAGCTGCCTTAATCATCTCAGGCTTTAAGTGAGCCACTCTTTGTGTATCGCCTATGCAGTGAAATCCTGCAGCCACAACGATATCTGTCGCCGTGACTTGATCTCCACCAAAGACCAATCCCTGAGTTACCAATCGATGACCAACCGATTCTGGCCCCACAGAAGTACCATCAGCGGACACTAAGCTACCCCCACCTACT
>Ga0307986_10001291_pt1 | contig 18241 bp, 19 predicted proteins | sample EllFjometageno82_FD_203170 | JGI IMG/M metagenome (GOLD analysis project Ga0307986, IMG submission 203170) | Marine microbial communities from Ellis Fjord, Antarctic Ocean - #82 | ecosystem: Environmental > Aquatic > Marine > Unclassified | place: Southern Ocean | collected 2014-10-09
TTTTTTATAACAAATATCTTATAATTGGAGCTTTTATTAATTCTTATAGAGTTGAAATTTATTTACCATAAAATAATGTTCTTTCAAAATGTCTAATTATAAAACTGTTTTTTTTACCTTGGGTGTTCTGCAAATTATTCTTGGGATATCAATGATAATTCCAATTATAACTCAAATTGTATATTCAGAAATAGACTCCTCATTTATAGGTGCATCTATAGTTTCAATTATATTTGGTGTGTTGTTTTTTTTATCAAATTTAAATCATGAAAAAAGAATAAACCTTCAGCAAGCCTTTTTATTAACAGCTCTCTCTTGGTTGAGTATTGCGATATTTGGTTCTTTACCTTTTATCTTTTCGAGTCTTGAATTATCAGTCACAGATTCATTCTTTGAAAGCATGTCAGGAATTACAACTACAGGGTCAACAATAATATCTAATTTGGAAGATGCACCTAGGTCAATTCTATTGTGGAGAGCCATGCTTCAGTGGCTGGGTGGAATAGGTATAATTGTAATGGCTATTACTCTAATGCCAATAATGAATGTTGGAGGAATGCAATTATTTAAAATTTCTAACAACGATTCCTCGGAAAAGCTGCTGCCAAAGTCTAAGGAAGTAGCACTAAGGTTAATTTATGTTTATTTAGTACTGACTACACTTTGTGCTGTAACTTATAAATTTTTTGGCATGAGTGTTTTTGATAGTATTACTCATTCTATGACAACAATAGCCACTGGTGGCTTTTCAAACTACAATAACTCAATAGGATATTTTAACAGTTTATCTATCGAAATATCCTCAATGGTTTTTATTATATTGGGTAGCTTGCCTTTTATTGCCTATATAAAATTTTTGAATGGTAACAAAAAAATATTTTTTTCTGATGTCCAGATTAAATCATTTATAAAAATAATCATAATTTCAATTATTTTACTTTTCATTTATTCATTATTCCAAAATAATAATTCTTCTCAAATTAATATAAGAGTAATATTTTTTAATGTTATTTCTATTTTAACTGGAACGGGATATGTGACTGGAGAATTTGATGGATGGGGAAATTTTCCATTAATTTTCTTTTTGACATTGATGTTTATTGGTGGATGTGCAGGCTCAACGACATGTGGTATTAAAATTTTTAGAATTCAAATTTTATACCTTTTTGTGGTCAATCAACTTAAAAAGATTATTTATCCAAAAGGAATTTTTTTAGTTAAGTATGATAAGAATACTGTAGATGATAAATTTATGGCTTCTATCATTTCATTCATTTTTCTTTACTTGGTTATATTTTTTTTAATGACTGCATTCCTATCTTTAAGTGGTTTAGATTTTATCACTTCAATTTCAGGCGCTGCAACTTCAATTTCTAATGTTGGACCAGGATTGGGCTCTGTAATTGGACCCAATGGTAACTTTGCAAGTTTACCAGAGGTTTCTAAATGGATCTTAAGCCTCGGCATGATAATGGGTAGATTAGAGCTCTTTGCTATATTGGTTCTGTTTCTACCATCTTTTTGGAGAAATTGATTATGATTGAAATGAAAAAACAATCACTTTCAAAAACTTTTTCCGTCTACTTTGATCTAAGAATGCTTAGGATATTGCTGCTAGGTGCAATCTCTGGTTTTCCGTGGGTATTAATTGGTACTAGTTTGAGCTTATGGTTGAAAGAAGAAGGTTTAAGTCGATCTACAATAGGATGGGCAGGTTTAATATTTGCCGTCTATGCTTTTAATTACTTATGGTCTCCATTAGTTGATAGATTTCAAATTCCATTTTTGACAAAAAAATTAGGTCATAGAAGAGCTTGGATTATGGTAATGCAGATTATTATCCTAATATGTTTATGTGTGTGGAGTGTTATTAATCCTATCGAAAATTTGACTTTATTAATTACTGTTGGTTTGATAATTGCGACCGCTTCTGCCACACAAGATATTACTATAGATGCGTTAAGAATTGAACAAATTGGGGAACATGAAGGCAACTCAATGGCTGCCGGCGCTGCAGTTTCTGTAGTAGGCTGGTGGAGTGGTTATAAATTAGGAGGTGTAATAGCATTATTCACAGCGGAATATTTAGAAAACCTTGGTATAATTAATTATTGGCAGGTGACATTTTTAATCCTAGGTGTTGTTGTTATTTTTATGAATATAGGCCTAATATTTGTACATGAGTCATTTTCTTTGAATCGTCAATTAAAACAAAAAGAGCTAGATTTACTTATTAAAAAAAAAATTGGTGCCAAAAATATTATAACAAATTTTTTTACATGGATAGGCAGTGTTATAGGTGGGCCAATTATAAGTTTCTTTAGAAATAATGGCTTTTCTATTGCTGTTGGAATTTTAAGTTTTGTTTTTTTATTTAAAATTGGTGAGGCATTTCTTGGAAGAATGTCCATAATTTTTTATAAAGAATTAGGTTTTTCAAAAGGAGATATAGCGATTTATTCTAAGACCCTTGGATGGATAACAACTGTTATCTTTACTTTGTTGGGAGGACTTTTTGTAATTAGATCTGGAATAATAAAATCAATGTTCGTAGCAGGGATCTTGATGGCTACAACTAATTTGCTATTCACCATATTGGCCTGGAGTGAAAAATCAGAGCTACTTTTTGCAATAACTGTTATTTTTGACGATGTTGCAGCAGCTTTTGCTACAGTTGCATTTGTTGCTTTTATTTCTTTATTGGTAGATAGGACCTACACAGCAACACAATATGCATTACTCGCATCAATTGGTACTGCCGGTAGAACCATGCTGGCTTCGTCTTCTGGTGCCTTAGTTGATTGGTTAAATGGAGATTGGGGTATGTTTTTTATTTTAACAGCTCTTATGGTTATTCCATCCTTAATATGTTTATGGACAATAAAAGAAAAATTAAAAAAATATGAAAAATAATTTTTTACTTAATTTTAATTTTTTAAATATCCATAAATTTTCTTCAGAAAAATCTGAGGTGGTTTCACAAATTATATATGGGGAAAAATTTAAGATCTTATCCCAAAAAAAAAAATGGCTAAAAATTAAAAGTTCGTTTGATAATTATACTGGCTACATAAAGTATAGTAATAATATAAAAAAAATTAAACCTACACATAAGGTATTTAAATTAAAAACAAAAATATTTAAAAAACCTTTTAATAAAATAAAATTTGAAACTAAAAAATTTTTGCCTTTTGCATCTAAAGTCTCTATAATTCAAAAGTATAATCAATTCATTGAGTTTGAGAAAAATAAATGGATTAATGAAAAAGATTTAAAAGATGTTAAAACTATAGAAAGTAACTTTGTCAAAATTGTAAAGTTATTCTTAGGAATTAAATATATTTGGGGTGGTAAAACATATGATGGAATAGATTGCTCTGCTTTATTACAATTAATTTTTTTTTATAACAACAAATTTTATCCAAGAGATACTAAAGACCAGATCAAATATTTAAAAAAAAAAAAAAATTTAAATTCTTTCAAAAAAGGTGATATAATATTTTGGAACGGACATGTTGCAATTTGTTTGAATAAAAAATTTCTCATACATGCTTATGGTCCAAAAAAAAAAGTTATAATTATGAGCATTAAAGATACAATCTTAGAAATTAAGATAAAATCAAAATTAGAAGTGATAGTAGTAAAAAATATAAATGATATCTGATCAACAACTTAAAACAAAAACCGATATTTTAACCAACAAATTAAATGTAGGTTTATTTGATGAGGTTATAATAGAAGCGAAGGATTTGTTAATTAAACGAAGTCACCAGGTTGTTTACAATATTCTATCAATTGCATATCAAAGTTTAGGAAAATTTTCTTTATCTGTTGAAATTATGGAGGAAGCACTTCAAAAAAATTCAAAGAATCCACATTTTTTGAATAACATAGGTATCAGTCATCATAAATTAGAAAATTTTGATCGTGCTGAATATTATTTTAAAAGGGGCCTTGAAGTTGCACCAAATTATGTGAACATACTAAATAATATTGGAAATCTTAAAAAGGACCTGAATATGACTAGTGAGGCTATTAATTATTATAAGAAATCACTACTTGTCAAAGATGATATTATTGAAACACATCTAAACTTAGCAACAGTCTACACAACACTTGGCAAATTTAAAGAGGCAGAACACTATTTTAGAAAAACTTTAGTAATTAACCCAAAATTTACAGAAGCTGATAGATTAATTTCAGCAATTACAAAATATGAAGCAAATGACGAACATCATAAAACAATGCTTGATAAGCTCCAAGATGTAAATTTAAATAAGCAACAATTAATGCATTTGCATTTTGCTCTTGGGAAAAGTTTTGAAGATATAAAAAAATATAAAGATTCTTTCAATAATTATACAAAAGGAAATCAATATCTCAACGAAATTTCTCAATACGATATCAATAATGATATTATAAAATTTAAAGATATTAAGAAAAAAATAAAATATATACAAAATATTAAAATAAAAAAAAATTTAAGAAAAATAATTTTTATAGTTGGTATGCCAAGATCTGGTACATCTTTAGTGGAACAAATTATATCATCTCATCCAAAAGTTTTTGGTGGTGGTGAACTTTCTTTTTTATCTAATATCTTACACAAACAGATTTTAGAAAATGAAGAATTAAATATTCTTGAATATAATGAGTTAAAAAAATTACTAGAAGTATCACAAGAAAATTATATATCTAAAATTTCACAGATGGATTTTTCAGATAAATTTTTTATTGACAAAGCACCATTAAACTTTCGATATATTGGTTTTATAAAAAATATTTTTCCAAATTCAAAAATAATCAATTGTAATAGAGATCCTATTGATATTTGTTGGTCTAACTATAAAAATTTTTTTTCAGGCGCACTTCCTTTTTCTAATAATCTTAAGGACCTTGCTAACTTTTATTCTCTATATCGAGATTATATTAAATTTTGGAAAGGTTATTTTATAGACGATATTTATAATTTAGATTATGAAAAATTAGTACAAAAGCCAAACGTAGAAGTAAAAAAACTATTAAATTTCTGTGATTTAGAATGGAATGAAAATTGTCTAAAGCATGAAAATAATTTAAGGTCTATTAAAACTGCAAGCTGGGCCCAAGCCCGAAAACCTATATATAAGAATGCTATCAAATCGTCTGATCATTATAAACAATACCTAGATACTTTAATTAATAATATTAGATATTAGCTGTTAATCGTTTCGTCCAAAATCAGGCTTACTCGTATCTTGTTTTAATTTAATTATTTGTTTTCTAACTTTTTTTGCATTAATTAATTTCTTAATAATTGATTTATTATTTTGGGACTCAATATCTTTTTTGAATGATTGCAAATTTTTAATAAATATATCTATAGCTTTTGAAATATTTATTTTATTATTAAAAAATATGTCTCTCCACATAATCTCATTTGATGCAGCAATCCTTGAAAAGTCTCTTAAACCACCTGCACTAAACTTGATTAATTCATATTTTTTTTGTTCTTCAAAGTCTGTTGCTGTTTTTACTAAATTATATGCTATTAGATGTGGTAAATGACTTGTTATTGCAAATATTGTATCATGTTTTTTTGCATTCATAATTGATACTCTAGAACCAATTTTTTTCCAAAATCTACTTAATAAACTGAGGTGTTTAGCATTAGTATTTTTTTCTTTAATTAATATGCACCATTTATTGAGAAACAGGTTTTTTGTTCCATGTTCTGGGCCACTCACTTCTGATCCAGTGATGGGGTGACTTGAGGTCCAGAAAATCCCCCTCTTTAGTGTTTTTTTAATTATCTCAAATGACTTTACTTTAGAAGAACCTACATCGGTTATGATTGTTTTGGGTAATAAATATTTATTAATCTTTAATATTATTTTCTCATATTCCCCAAGTGGTGTACAAAATATAATCAAATCTATATTTGGTACAACACCTTTAAAATCACTTATTATTTCACACTGTAATTTTAGTTTTTTTATCTTTAAAATATTAACTTTAGATTTTTCATAAATAAAAACTTTTTTTGCAATCTTTTTATTATTAACTGAGCGTAATATTGAGGATCCAATTAGACCGCAACCTATAATTAAAATATTTTTCATTTCTTTTTAAATATGCTCTCAATCACTTTTATAAATATTTTGTTTTCTACTCTCGACCCAATAGTTAACCTTAATTTGTTTTTAATATTGTAACCATTTTTAGTAGATCTTAAAATAATTTTTTTTGCTTGTAATTTTTTATATACATAATTAGCTGAAAATTTACATTTATCAAAATTTAATAATAAAAAATTTGCCGTTACTTCATTTGAAAAAATATTGAATTTTTCTAAAATATTTTTAATTTTGTTTGCTTCAATAATATTATGCTTCACAGATTTATTAATAAAACTTTTATCTTTTAAAGCCTCTGTAGCTGCGATTTGCGCTAATTGACTAACGTTAAATGGCGGTTTAATCATATTCATAGCATTAATAATTTTTTGTGGAGCATGGCCCCAACCAACTCTTAAAGAAGCTAAACCATAAATTTTAGAAAATGTTCTTATTACAACTACATTATCTTTATTTTTAAATAGATCTAAACTTGATTTGTAGTCTTTATTTTTCATGTATTCAAAATAAGCATCGTCTAGAACTAATAAAATACTTTTTTTTAATTTTTTTCTTAGTTCCAATAACTCTAACCAATTTAAATAAGTACCTGTTGGATTATTTGGGTTAGCAATAAAAACAATTTTTGTTTTTTTATTAACTTTTTTAATTATTTCTGATACTGAAACTTTATAGTTTTTCTCTTTTGAAAAAATAACTTTGGCTCCAACGATTTGTGCATAAATTCTATACATTAAGAAGCTATACTGAGGCACAATCACTTCATCTAATGGTTTTAAATATAATTGACAAATCATCTGGATAATCTCATCTGACCCTGCCCCACAGATAATCTTATTAAAATCACAATTAAACTTATTTGAAATTTCTTTCCTTAAAATTTGAGCCCTGCTGTCTGGATATTTAGACAAAATCAAATTTTTATTATTTAAAACTTTCTTTACTTTAGAGCTAACACCTAATGCTGACTCATTAGCTGATAATTTTATAACATTTTTGACATTACCTATTTTTGATTTTCCTGGCTTGTAGGCCTCTATTCTAAATTTTTTAAACATTGGAACAGTCATTTTATTAATCTTATAAATAAAATATTGAACTTTCATACAGAATAAGTCATTTTCTAATAAAATTTGACATAAGAATTGCTATCTAGTACAAAAAATATGCGCTGATTTAACTGAATTGCGAGCGCTTAAAAAAAACCGCTAAATAAGTTTTTTTATCTCACAATTCAAATTTAGCTACTATTTATGAATAAAAATATAAGCATCAAAAGTTTGATAATTAGTAAACCACTAAAATTAGATTGTGGTCAGACTATTAATAATTTTCCTTTAGCTTATGAGACTTATGGTGTTCTTAATAAAAAAAAGGATAATGCTATTTTAGTCTTTCATGCTCTAACAGGGGATCAGTTTGTTTCTGGGTTAAATCCAATAACTAAAAAAGTTGGTTGGTGGTCCTATGCTGTAGGCCCAGGTAAAGCTATAGATACTAATAATTATTTTGTAATATGCGCAAATGTAATTGGTGGATGTTTGGGCTCTTTGGGTCCAAATAATATTAATCCTGAAACTAATAAAATTTATGGGATTACCTTTCCTATTATTACAATAAACGATATGGTAAATGCACAACATAATCTTTTAGAATTTTTTAAAATTAAAAAATTATTTGCAGTAATAGGTGGATCTATGGGTGGTATGCAGGTTCTTCAATTTGTGAGCAACTTTCCTAACAAAGCAAAGATAGCAATCCCAATTGCAACTACCTCAAATCATTCAGCACAAAATATTGCTTTTAATGAACTTGGAAGACAATCTATTATGGCAGACACAAATTGGATGGGTGGAGATTATTCAAATCAAAACAAGAATCCTGACAAAGGTTTGTCTGTTGCCAGAATGGCTGCACACATAACTTATTTATCTAAAAATGGCCTACAAGAAAAATTTGGAAGAAAATTACAAGAAAGAGATAGTTTAAAATTTAGTTTTGATGCTGATTTTCAAATAGAAAGTTATCTAAGATATCAAGGATCTGTATTTGTTGATAGATTTGATGCCAACAGCTATCTGTATATCACAAGAGCAATGGATTATTTTGATTTAATCAAACAATACAATGGAAATTTGTCTAAAGCATTTGCAGATACTAAAACTAAATTCCTTGTTATATCATTTACTTCAGATTGGCTTTATCCGACTTCAGAAAATAAAGAAATTGTTATAGCCTTAAATGCTATAGGCGCAGATGTTGGGTTTGTTGAAATTGAATCTGATAAAGGACATGATTCTTTTTTATTAAATACTCCAAACTTTTTGGATACTTTAAAAGACTATATTAATACTTCTTATCTAAAAAATAAATAATGAAAACAGAATTTAAAATAATTGCAGACTTAATTGAACCTAATACGAGAGTTTTAGATGTTGGTTGTGGTGACGGTACTTTAATGGAATTTTTAAAGAATAATAAAGAAATAAATATAAGAGGAATTGAAATTTCAAAAAATAATGTTCAGCAATGTATTGGAAAAGGTTTGACTGTAATTGAGGGAGATGCTGAAAAAGATCTTTCTCAGTTTCCTGATGAATCTTTCGATTTTGTAATTTTAAGTCAAACATTACAGGCCTTTCTTAATCCTGAAAAAGTCATATCAGAGTTATTAAGAGTTGGGAAAAAAGCAATTGTCACGATACCTAATTTTGGCTACTGGAAAGTTAGATTACATCTATTGATCAAGGGAACTATGCCTGTCACTAGAACTTTACCTGACGAATGGTACAATACCCCAAACTTACATATGTGCACTATTAAAGATTTTTTTAGTTTTTGTAAAAATAGAAAAATTAACTTATATAAATCTATTGCCCTTCAAAATTTAAAATCATCAAAAATATCTAATACAAATTTAACTTTAAAAAATTTAACAGCTGTACTTGGAATATTTTTAATAGAAAAATAGATGGAGATTAAAATAATACCCTGTTTACAAGACAACTATTCTTATTTAATAATAGATAAAGAAAATGATATCGCTTGTGTAATTGATCCTAGTGAAGCGGAACCTATTATTGAATACCTAGAAAGTAATAAAATTAAATTAAAGTTTATACTAAATACACACCATCATTATGATCATGTTGGTGGAAATCATGAATTAAAAAAAAAATATGGTGCAAGTGTTATTGGATATAGAGGAGATAAAGAAAGAATACCTGAAATAGACAAGTTAATTAACGATCAAGAAATTTGGATATATAAAAATTTTGAGGCTAAAATTATTTACACTCCAGGACATACCCTTGGACACATTTGTTTTTATTTTCATAAAGAAGAATCTGTTTTTACTGGAGATACTCTTTTTTCACTGGGTTGTGGAAGAATATTTGAGGGAACATATTCTCATATGTTTGATTCTTTAATGAAATTAAAGGAACTACCAGAAAATACAAAAATCTATTGTGGTCATGAATATACCAAAAAAAATTCTGATTTTTGTTTAGTACATGATATAAATAATGAAAATCTAAAAGCTAAGATAAATGATATTAATATAAAACTAAGCGCTGGACTACCCACCATTCCGTCAACTATTAAGGGTGAATTAGAGTGTAATATTTTTCTTAGGTCTGCCAATGTAGAGCACTTTTCAAAATTGAGAGATTTAAAGGATAATTTTTAACTTATTCGGACTTGACTATAATAAGCCCCAGACTATATTGCAGCTTATAAAAAAATATATCAAACAATGTCATACGCAATCATACAAACAGGTGGAAAACAGTACAAGGTAAAGGCTGGTGAAATACTTAAAATTGAAAGATTAGAAGATTCTAAAGTTAAAACTACAATAGAATTTAAAGAAATACTAGCATATGGAGATGATAAAATTATCGAAGTTGGGTCACCAATAGTTAAGGGTGCAAAGGTTGAAGCTGACCTTGTTGAAAATGGAAAAAATAGAACAATATTAATATTCAAGAAAAGAAGAAGACAGAATTCAAGAAGAAAAAATGGTCATAGACAACAATATTCATTAATAAGAATTAAAAAAATTTTCTCGAAAGATGGGAAAATTTTATCTGAAGCAGAAAAAATAGTTCAACCAACTAAAAAAATTGAAAAAGTAAAAGTTGTAGCAGATACTAAAAAAGTAGAAGCTAAAGTATCTACTAAAAAAGTAGAAGCTAAAGTATCTACTAAAAAAGTAGAAACTAAAGTATCTACTAAAAAAGTAGAAACTAAAGCAGCCAATAAATAGATTAGATAAATTATGGCAACAAAAAAAGCAGGTGGATCATCAAGAAACGGACGAGATAGTGCTGGGCGTAGACTTGGTGTTAAGAAGTATGGTGGTGAAATAGTAATTCCTGGAAATATAATTGTTAGACAAAGAGGAACAAAAATTTTTCCTGGTGAAAATGTAGGAATGGGAAAAGATCATTCAATTTTTTCTGTTGTTGAGGGAAAAGTAGTATTTAAAAAAGGTAGATTAGACAGAACATTCGTTTCAGTAAAACCCAATTAGTAGTACAACTAAAAATTAACAGTTGTATTATGAAATTTCTTGATCAAGTAAAAATTTATGTAAAAGCTGGCAACGGTGGGCATGGCTCTCCTAGTTTTCGTAGAGAAAAATTCATTGAGTATGGCGGACCTGATGGTGGAGATGGTGGAAAAGGTGGTACCATATTTTTAAGATCAGAAAGAAATTTAAATACTCTTATTGATTATAGATTTCAACAACATCACAAAGCTGGAAGAGGGGTAAATGGTTCTGGACAAAATCGTACAGGTCATAGTGGAGAAAATTTAATTTTAAAGGTTCCAATAGGTACACAAGTTTTTGAAGAAGATAATAAAACTTTAATTTATGATTTTAAAAAAGAAGGTGAAGAATTTATTGTAGCAAACGGTGGTAAAGCTGGCCTTGGCAATACCAGATTTAAAAGTTCTACCAATAGAGCCCCAAAAAAATTTACCAAAGGTTCAGCAGGAGAAGAATATATAATTTGGCTCCAGTTAAAAACAATTGCAGATGTAGGTATCGTAGGATTGCCAAATGCAGGTAAATCTAGTTTATTAGCAGCTATTACAAATGCCACACCGAAAATAGCAAATTATAGGTTTACAACTTTAAATCCAAACCTTGGTGTTGCAATTTATGATAACAAAGAAATAACTTTAGCTGACATACCTGGGTTAGTTGAAGGCGCCCATGAAGGTGTGGGCCTTGGAATTCAGTTTTTGAAACATATAGAAAGGTGTAAAACTTTAATGCATTTGATAGATATTACTGATGATAATATTGAGAATGCGTATCAACAAGTTAAAAAAGAACTTGGTAGCTATAGCAAAGAGATCCTTGATAAAAAAGAAATAATTGTATTAAATAAAACAGATTTATTAGATGAAGAAGAAGTGGGTGAAATTATGAAAAATTTTTCTAAAAATAAAGATGCTGAGGTAATAACACTTTCAACACTAGATAAGGTATCTATATCAAAAGTAAAAGCTAAATTACTCTCATATGTATCTTGAAGGCTCTAAAATAATTGTAATTAAAATAGGATCATCTTTACTAGTAGATAATAATAAAAAAATTCGAAAAAAGTGGCTCTCTCAATTTGCTAGGGATATTCGAGGACTAATCGAAGAAAATAAAAAAATAATTATTGTAAGTTCTGGTGCTATAGCGATGGGTTGTAAAAAACTAAAGCTAAATAAAAAAAACCTTAAAATTGATAAAAGTCAGGCTATAGCTTCGATTGGACAAATTGAACTTATGAATTTATTTTCAGAAACATTTATTAAAAAGAAAATTAATATATCTCAAATTTTACTTACATTAGAAGATACCGAACAGAGACGACGAGCTTTAAATGCTAAGAGAACTTTTGATAATTTATTTCAATTAAATTTTGTTCCAATTGTTAATGAAAATGACACTATAGCAACCTCAGAAATTAGATATGGTGACAACGATAGATTAGCTTCTAGAGTTGCACAAATATCTGGTGCTGACACATTGATATTGCTTTCTGATGTGGATGGCCTTTATACACAAAATCCAAAGGTTTATAAGAATGCTAAACTTTTAAAAGAAATTAAAAATATTGATAGTGATATAGAAAAGATAGCAACCAAAAGTATTAGTGAACATGGTACCGGTGGAATGAAAACTAAAATTGACGCTGCAAAGATCTGCCAATTATCTGGGTGCCAAATGGTGATAGCAAACGGCTTATTAATGAGACCTATCAAAAAGATAATTGATAAAAATAACTGCACCTGGTTTTTACCTAAAGTATCAAAATTAGATGCTAGAAAAAAATGGATTATTAGTTCTGTTTCACCTAAAGGAGAAATTATTATTGACGATGGTGCTAGACAAGCACTTTCTAATGGTAAAAGTTTACTAGCAGCTGGTATCAAGAAAGTATCTGGTAAATTTAAAAAGGGTGATCATATAAAAGTTTTAAATAAACAAAACTCTGAATGTGCTAGAGGTCTAAGTTCATTTTCATCTGATGAGATATTAAAAATTATGGGACACCATTCAAAAGAAATAGAAAAATTATTAGGGTACGTTACAAAATCAGAAGTTATACATAAAGATGATATGGTAGAGGTATAAAATGAGACAATATATGAGTTTAATTGGGTTAAAAGCAAGAAAAGCCTTTCTTGAAAAAGTTAACACTAAAACTAAAGACAGGGTTTTAAATGAATATGCCTCATTACTAGATAAAGAAAAAAAATCTATATTCAAAGCAAATGCTAAAGACATAATATTTGCATCAAAAAAAAAGTTAAAAGATAATTTAATTGAACGACTTAGTATTGATGAGAAAAAACTAACCAACATAAAAAATTCTATAAAAAAAATTGCTAAGTTGGAAGATCCAGTTGATAATAATCTTGAAAAATGGAGTAGACCCAACGGACTAAAAATCAACAGAGTGTCAATACCTATTGGGGTCATTGCAGTTATATATGAAAGTAGACCTAATGTAACCTCAGATGTTGCTGCAATATGTTTTAAATCTGGAAATTCTGTAATTTTAAAGGGTGGCTCAGAAGCTACTAATACAAATAAGATTTTAGTAAAATTATTTCGTAAAACTCTTAAAAAAAATAAAGTAAATGAAAACTTTATTCAATTTATAGATTCTAAAAACAGAAAAATGGTAGACTTTATGCTTTCAAAAATGGAAGATTATATTGACGTAATTATACCACGTGGTGGAAAAAGTTTAATAAAAAAAGTTCAAGATTTATCTAATATTCCAATCATTGGACATTTGGAAGGACTTTGCCATACTTATGTTGATAAAGATGCTAATATAGAAATGGCTAGTAATATTATTTATAATGCCAAAATGAGAAATACAAGTATTTGCGGAGCTACAGAAACAATTTTACTTCATAAAGATATTATTAAAAAGTTTTGCAATCCACTTTTAAAAAAACTTGAAGAGAATAGTTGTAAAATTTATGGAGACCACAATATAAAAAAATATTATAAAGGAAAGATTTACCCTGCAAAAGAAAAAGATTGGTCAACAGAATACTTAACTGCTGCTGTATCGATAAAAACTGTTAAAAGTTGTGAAGAAGCAATAGACCATATTAACAAGTATGGAACTATGCATACAGACTCCATAATTACAAAAAATAAAAAAACAGCTAAAAAGTTTTTAAAGAATGTAAAAAGCTCTATTGCAATGCACAATACATCAACACAATTTGCTGATGGTGGTGAATTTGGTTTTGGTGGAGAAGTTGGCATTTCAACAAATATACTTCCTCCTAGAGGACCTGTTGGTTTGGCGCAGCTTATTTCTTATAAATATGAAGTTGTCAGTAATGGTAAAACCCGGAAATAAATTGAAACCTAAAAAGATAAAAATTGGTATTTTAGGAGGTACATTTGACCCTGCACACAAAGGACACTTAGAAATATCTAAACAGGCAAAAAAAAGATTCAAATTAAAAAATATTATTTGGGCTATTACAAAAAAAAACCCCTTTAAAGATGAAAGTAAGTCAAATTTAAAAGCCAGAACTCAGTTCGCTAAAAAGTTAATAGGTAAAAACAATTATATTAAGGTAAAGTTTTATGAAGATAAGATAAAATCAAATAGGAGTATTGATTTAATTAAACATATAAACAAAGATAAAAAATTTGAGCTATATTTCATTATTGGTGCTGATAATCTTATAAATTTTCATAAATGGTACAAATGGAAATCTATTATTAAAGTATGTAACATTTTAGTGTTTGACCGCTTGGGCTATAAAGCAAAATCTTTAAAGTCTGTTACTTTTAATGATTCAAAGAAAAAATTAACATTTATTAATTTTAAAAAGGTTAATATTTCATCTTCTCAATTAAGAAAAGTTTGATAAGATTAAGTGAACAATGGATAAAAATAAAGACCTTAAAAAAATTATATTAGATGATCTTGATTCCAATAAAGCCTTAGATATAATTTCAATTAATCTTAAGAATAAAAGTTCGATGGCAGACTATATGATCATAGCAAGTGGAACTTCTTCAAGACATATCCAAGCTTTATCTGAACAAGTATTAGAAAAATTAAAATCTAATGGTGTTAAAAATTCAAAAATTGAAGGAAAAGAAAGTTTAGATTGGAAATTAGTGGATGGTATAGATTTAATTGTTCATATTTTTCACCCTGATAAAAGAAAATTTTATGAACTTGAAAAAATTTGGTCTGAGATAATACCTAAAGAAAAGTTAATGATTTAGTATGATGAAAAAAACAATTTTTTTTCTAATCCTGCCTTTGCTTTTATTTGGAAAAAGTTTTTCTGAAAATATTGATATTTATAAAAAAATTGATCTATTTGGTGAGGTTCTTGAAAAAATTAACAATGAATATGTTGATGAAGTAGATCAATCAAAAAGTATGGACTCTGCTATAAATGGCTTACTGCAATCTCTTGATCCCTACTCAGCTTATATGTCTCCTGAAAGTTTTAATAATATGCAGACTGAAACCAGAGGAAAGTTTGGTGGACTTGGCATTGAAGTGGGCATGGAAGCTGGTGTTGTAAAAATAATTTCCCCAATTGATGACACTCCAGCATCACGGGCGGGCTTAAAAGCTGGAGACTATATTGTTAAAATTAATACTATACAGGTACAAGGAAAATCATTGATGGATGCTGTTGACTTAATGAGAGGACCTGTTGGTTCTAGTATTGAAATAACAGTTAGAAGAAGAGGAATAAAAAAAGCCTTAATCTTTAATATAACAAGAGAAGTTATCGAGGTTCAATCAGTCAAGTTTAAATTATTAGATAATAATGTTGGCTACATTAGACTAACCTCTTTTAACGAAAACAGCAGCCAACAAGTAAAAAAAAGAATTACAAAATTTAATAAAAATAAAAATTTAAAAGGATTTGTTTTAGATTTAAGAAATAATCCTGGTGGACTACTTTCACAAGCTATTAAAATTTCAGACCTTTTTCTTGAAAATGGCGAAATTGTATCAACTAAAAGTAGACAAGTTTCAGAAAATAGAAAATGGTTTGCCAAAAAAGGGGATTTAACTAACGGCAAAACGTTAATTGTACTAATTAATTACGGTTCTGCTTCGGCTTCTGAAATAGTTGCTGGTGCCCTAAAAGATCACAAAAGAGCAATTATAATTGGTGAAAATAGCTATGGAAAAGGTTCCGTTCAATCAATCATTCCACTTAAGAATAAAGGTGCTATTAAACTAACCATTGCAAAATACTATCTCCCTTCAGGTAAATCAATATCTAAAGTTGGTGTAACACCTGACATAGAGATTACCGAAGAACCCGATGATTTTAAAATTAATACTGAGACTGACAATCAACTAAATTTTGCATTAAAATTACTCAACGGATAAATGGCTGATAATAATCAAGTTTTACCTCTAAGAAGTGGAGTTGGGATTGCTGTATTAAATAAAGATAATAAAGTCTTTGTCGCAAAAAGAATAGATAATAATAAAAATTTTTGGCAAATGCCCCAGGGTGGAGTTGATGAGGGTGAAGAATACTTAACGGCCGCTTATAGAGAGTTAGAGGAAGAAACCAGCATTAAAGAGGTTAAACTAATCAAAGAACTAGATGAACTAATTATTTATGAACTACCCAAAAGCTTATTGGGTATTATTTGGAAAGGTAAATACAGAGGCCAAGAACAAAAATGGTTTGTAATGAGGTTTTTAGGCAAAAATAGTGAAATTAATATTAAAACCAAAAACCCTGAGTTTTGTGAATGGAAGTGGATTGATATCGATAATTTAACTGATTACGTTGTTGATTTTAAATTACACGTTTATGAAACTGTTAAAAAAGACTTAAAGAAAATTGCTAATTTATAGTTTTTAAAACTTCTATTTTTTGATCAACTAAATATTTATTTTGATCAGTAATTTCATTACTCTTCGAACTTTCTTCTGCTTCTTTAAGAAGTTCATTAACTTTACCCTTATCAAAATTTTTAATATTAAAAATTGTACTAGTTAAAATTGATAAACTATTATTTTTAAATTCAGCAATACCATCTTCGATATAGAATTTTTCTTCCCCTAATTTAGAAAAAATCTTAATTAAACCAGGTTTTAAAAATGAAATGATAGATATATGATTTTTTAAAATTCCTATCTCTCCTTCAAAAGCTGGAACAACAACTTCTGTTACATCTTCTTTTATTAGAAAGGATTGTTCAGGGTTTACTATTTCAACTTTAAACTCTTCACTCATTATTCTGTATCTTTTGACATTTTTTCAGCTTTCTCTATAACTTCTTCAATTGTACCAACCATATAAAAGGCTGCTTCTGGCAAGTGATCATACTCACCATTACAAATTGCAGCAAAGCCCTTTATTGTAGACTCTAAATCTACTAATTTTCCAGGTGCACCAGTAAATACTTCTGCAACAAAGAAAGGTTGTGATAAGAATCTTTGAATTCTTCTAGCTCTAGCTACTATTAATTTATCTTCTTCAGAAAGTTCATCCATTCCTAAAATTGCAATAATATCTTGAAGAGATTTATAAGTTTGAAGAATTTTTTGAACTTCTCTAGCAACTCTATAATGTTCGTCCCCAACTATTCTTGGATCCAAAATTCTAGATGTAGAGTCTAAAGGATCTACTGCTGGATAGATTCCAATTTCAGCTATTTGTCTAGATAATACTGTTGTTGCATCTAAGTGAGCAAAAGATGTGGCTGGCGCTGGGTCTGTTAAATCATCTGCAGGTACATAAATTGCTTGTACTGATGTAATTGATCCTTTATTTGTTGTAGTAATTCTTTCTTGTAGATTACCCATATCTGTTGCAAGTGTTGGCTGATATCCAACTGCTGATGGAATTCTTCCCAATAATGCAGAAACTTCTGAACCTGCTTGTGTAAATCTGAAGATATTATCAACAAAGAAAAGTACATCTTGACCTTCTTGATCTCTAAAATATTCAGCTACTGTTAAACCAGTTAAGGCAACTCTTGCTCTAGCCCCTGGAGGTTCATTCATTTGTCCATAAACTAATGCAGCCTTTGATCCTGGTCCTTCGGGTTTGATAACACCTGAATCTATCATTTCATGATAAAGATCGTTTCCTTCTCTAGTTCTTTCACCAACTCCAGCGAAAACAGAAAATCCTCCATGTGCCTTTGCTATATTGTTAATCAATTCCATAATGAGCACTGTTTTACCAACACCAGCACCCCCAAATAAACCAATTTTTCCACCTTTTGCGTATGGTGCTAATAAATCAACAACTTTAATTCCTGTTACTAGTATTTCTGTTTCTGTTGATTGATCACTAAATTCTGGTGCAGCTCTGTGTATCGACCATTTTTCTTTTGTTTTAACTTCTCCTCTTTCGTCAATAGGCTCACCTATTACATTCATAATTCTTCCTAAAGTTTCTGGTCCAACTGGCACTTGAATGGGAGCACCTGTGGCAGTTACCTCATCTCCTCTTTTTAAACCTTCTGTAGCATCCATTGCAATTGTTCTAACACTTGATTCACCAAGGTGTTGAGCAACCTCTAAAACTAATCTGTTATCTCCATTTTTGCATTCTAATGCTGATAAAAT
>Ga0307986_10001293_pt1 | contig 18228 bp, 17 predicted proteins | sample EllFjometageno82_FD_203170 | JGI IMG/M metagenome (GOLD analysis project Ga0307986, IMG submission 203170) | Marine microbial communities from Ellis Fjord, Antarctic Ocean - #82 | ecosystem: Environmental > Aquatic > Marine > Unclassified | place: Southern Ocean | collected 2014-10-09
ATCTTGCAACATCGTTTCTACCATTAACTGAAGTTTTACTTCTGAGTCCATTTTTAAAAGTACAGAAATTAGATAAAGCTTAAGATCAGTATTCACAGGATAAAGCATATTTAGTCTTTCCAGTGTAGATATTGTTGATCTATAATTCCCTATAGACTCTTGTTCAGTAGCATATGTAAGATTTACTGCTAAATCTGAAGGATTTTCTAAAACTTCTTGAAACGTAACTAATGCAATGTCACCACTATTTATTTTTTTTTCTTTAGATGTTTTTTTTTTATTTTTTGTCTCTTTTTTTTTTATTAGAGCTTTTATAAGTTTTACTTCATTAACAAATTTAATTGAGGGTCCTGCATTAGTAATCTTACTTACCTCACTCAATGTATAAATTTTTAATATTCCTAAAGTTTCACTGCCGATAACAACAAGATTTTTCATTTCTAAAACTGCATTAAAAACTTCACTCCATGGAGCATCTTTTATATTTAATGTTAAATATCCAGTAACGTTTTCACTAATAATAATATTTTTATTACTATAACTGCCCAATATATTTAAGGCTTTAGAAAGCTCCATATTCATAAAATTAATTGAAATATTTTTATTTACTGGTATCAAAATTTTTTTATTTGATACCTCAGTTGTGTTATATGCTGACAATGTAATTTGTGTGTACGAAAAAAAAATTATAAAAAAAAAGATACTCTTTCTGGTAAAAGAAAATCTCATGTAAAAAACTTACATAAGATAATTATCTTCTTCTCCATGCACCTCTAGATCTTTTTCTTTTTACTTGAATTATTACGCCAAAAGGATTGGCACCTACTTTCTTTGCCTCTAATATATCATCTGCTCCCGCTCCATTGCCCTTATCATTTAACTGAACATCAACGGATACAGAGCTTTTTGTATTAAATAACATTTTAAAACCAGTTGTTTGTTCATTAATAACCACTGGATCTTCAAAATTAATAATATATCCAATTCTGGTTGCGTCTCTTCTATCTGTTGCGATTGTACCGTCTTCCTGCAACAAAACAGATGCTGACCGTCCATCGATACTATCATCATCTTCATAATTCATAAATTTATCAAATGTTGTATCGCAATCATTAGATGCATCGCAGGTAATATCGGTAGAATCTATTATTTCATAAGCAAAGCCATATTCTTGCTCATTACCTGCTGTGGTATTAACAGTAGCTCCACAAGTCAGAGTTAAAGATTGTGGTTCTGTGGGCTTAGGCTGAGTAAACTCTTGACTATTGTGAGGTGTTTTTCCTCCATCTAAACCATCTGCTGAGTCTGTATCTGTATTTGTATATGTGGTTGCTTTATCTTTAACTGTCCAGCATTTACTACCTGAATTGTAGTTAGCAGCATGGTCTTTATAACCACTTAGGGTAAACGCACCACCTTCATCTCTTACAAAATCTACAATATGTTTTATGCCTAATTTGTTATCTGTTTCAAAATATATATAACTAAAGCGGCCTATTTGTAACTCGAGATCACCCTCTATTACTTCTGTGTCTTCACCCGGTACTATAATTACATCTTTTCCAGCTGTGTTCGTCATTATTTCACTTTTACAACTATCTAGTAATGGAGCATTACCATCAGCAACGTAAGGATCATCAGTACACAATAAAACTTTATACATTTTAACTTTATATTCTAAAGGCTCCATAGTACATCCATTTGCATTATAATTTGCACCACCATCTTTTGATAAAACCGCTCCATCAGTACCAAAAGGCCGTGTAGCTGAACCATCAGTATGATTTTTTATCAATACTTTACCATCAGCATCTACGTGGCATTCATCTGCATAGCTTGAAGAATTACTTAATAATAATGTGCCAAATAAAATTGTTAGAAAAAAAGTTATGTTAAATAGTTTATTTTTCATATTAGAATCCTGATGCTACTACCCCAGCTGCTGAAATTTTAACCACTCTGATTTTATTTTCACGTTTTACTGGAAGATATAATTTATTTCTCACACTTCTATATTCAAATACTTCTCTTTTACTTTTAAGACTTGCTAATCTGTATGAGTCTTTCATTTTTTTATCACTGATAGGATCTTTTATTTCTGACAAAGCATAGTAGTCATCTTTTAATTTATTACCTAAAGTTACAACATATTTAATTGATCCAAAATAACTATCATTTTCTTGATTATCATCCATATAGCCACCTTCAATTGTAAAATTACCTAATTTTGCATTTGCACCATATTTATTTCCTTTTTCTTCATAGGTACTCGTTGAGTCTGGATTTTTAAATTTAAACGCATTTACAAAAATATTTAAATCTTTTAAATCTCCATATTTATCTGAAAGGTGAAAATCTAATTGGGTATCCCAACCATCTAAGGCTCTTTCAGATCCACCACCATCCACAGTTCTTGTTTTGCTTATAGCATTATAATAATTGCCTCTTATATCAAAAACACTTGAAATTGCTTCCACTCCTACTCCACTTCGTTTGTGTTGCTCAGTAAATTGGTGGTCATAAAAAATATTTGATCCAACTAAAATTTTATCATCATTTAAAAGTTTTCTCATGCCCAGACCAATATTAATAGTTTCATCACTATCATGCATGTTTAAACTGGTTTGATTAAATATAGTTCCTGAATTAATTTTTAAAATCTCACTAACACTCATTATGCTAAAAGTTGGTTTTAGCTGCTCTTGAACCTGAAAATCAAAATCTAAATATTTCAAATTATTTAAGTTATCCTGGGCAAATTTAGTAATAAATTCCGAAGTTTTGACAGAAAACTCAGAAATTTTTTGATTATTTTTGTTTTGTATTTTTTTTTTCAAAAAATCTGTAGATAGTAAATCTGCTGAAATAGTACTAGTGCTACAAAATTGTAAAATAAAAAAACTTATTATTATAGCTTTATTCATATGACATTTTCCTCAAAGTACCCCATAAGCTAGTTCTTGAACAGCTTATTGCTGTTCATTTTGTTACCATTTAAGTCTAGTAAAGCTAAAAAAAATGCTTATTACAATAGTATGAAAAATGTTATTATCTATACAGGTCCACTTTGTAATTTTTGTGATGCGGCAAAAAAATTATTAACTAGAAACAATGTTGAATATAAAGAAATCAATATTTCAACAGTTGGTGGTGCTATGGATGAAATGATTGCAAAATCTAATGGGAAAAGAACAATTCCTCAAATCTTCTTTGATAATGATCACATTGGTGGTTACGATGATGTTAGAGCTTTAGAAAAAGAAAATAAATTGCAAGACCTTTTAAAATAAAACAAAATAAATCACTAAAAAAATTAGAGTATATTCAAAAAATTTTTTATAAGTAATTATTTGATTTTTGTTTAGCCTTTGGCTTATAAGTTTTTTTAAATAATAAAAACCTATATTAACTATCAGAACACCAATTATTACACCAAAAATTGAAGATTTGATTGAAAAGTTTTTATATCCAAAATAACAAGCTGCAATTAAGGTAAACCAAGAAACTTTAGTAATAAAAATTTTAAAAAAAATACCAGTTTTTTTACTAAATATTGATTGTGTTTTTATAATTGAATAAGACCAAATAATACCAATTAAAAAACTGATGTATTTAATGATCATGGGATAATTACTTTTTTTTAAAAATCAAACAAACACCGTTATTACAATATCTTTTGCCAGTAGGCTTTGGTCCATCCTCGAAGATATGACCATGATGGCTACCACATTTTTTACAGTGATACTCTACTCTTTCATAACCTAATAGAGTGTCAGTTTTAGTTTCAAAAGCATCTGGTAATGATTTATAAAATGAAGGCCATCCTGAACCACTTTCATATTTAGTATTTGAGTCAAATAATTTTTCACTACAGTTAGCGCAGTGATAACTACCCTCTCTTTTCTCATGATTTAATTCGCTAGTACCCGGTGCTTCTGTGCCGTCTTCAAATAAAATTAATTTTTGTTCAACAGAAAGATTTGGATTAATTTTTTTTGTCATTGATTTATTCTAATACCCTCAAAGGTTTACCAGCAACACATGCCTCTAATCCTTCTATCATCTGTGTATAAAACACACTATAGTTTTCAGCAGTTACATAACCAATATGGGGCATTAATAATGCATTTGGCAAAAATCTTAATTTATTACCTTCTGGTAAAGGCTCTTTTTCATAAACATCAAGTCCCACTCCAGCAATAACATTAGTTGATAATGCGATAATTAAATCATCCTCATTAATAATATTTCCTCTAGATGTGTTAATTAAAAAAGCAGTTTTCTTCATCGTGTCTAACTCTTTTAATTTTATTAATTCTTTATATCTTTCTCCACCTTGAACGTGAATAGATAGAAAGTCAGAATTTTGAAATAAATCTTCCTTACTACATGGTAGTACATCTAATTTTTTACAGGTATCTAAGTTTAAATTTTCACTCCAAGCTATAACTTGCATATCGAAAGCTTTGCCTATCTTAGCAACTTGAGAGCCAACTCTACCAAGCCCAATTAATCCTAAAATTTTTCCTTTAAGTTCAAAACCAATAGTTGACTGCCAGTAGCCTTGGTACATATTGTCAATTTCTTCTTTAAAGTTTCTGGCTAAACCCAAAATCAAACCCCATGTTAATTCAGATGTACCTGAAAAACCAATTTCTGTCCCACATACTGTAATTTTTCTTTTTTTAGCAGCCACTAAGTCTATAGCTTTATTTCTTGAGCCACTTGTTATGATATATTTAAGATCGTTAAGGTTATCTATCAAATTTTTAGTAATTGGGGTTCTCTCTCTCATAATTAGCAAAGCTTCAAAATCTCCAAGCTGTTCTATTGCGTCTGCTTCATCAATAAATGGCTCACTGAAAATTTTAAATTCATATTGTTCATATAATTTTTTTAAATCCACGAACTCATGTGAAATATTCTGATAATCGTCTAATATTGCAACTTTAAGCATTTATAATTTTTTTGTTTGATAAGAATAAACCTATTATAATTAAAATAGATCCAATGAAATGAAAAAATAAAAACTTTTCATTAAAAAATATTATTGCAAATATTGTGCTAAATAATGGAATTAATGATAAAAAAATTCCTGCTCGATTTGCACCAATTATTGCAACTGCTCCAGCCCAACAATAATATGATCCAATGCTAGGAAATATAGCAACATAGAGTAAAATATAAAAAAGATCCTCATTTACCACTAAAGTTTTACCCTGCATCAGCTCATATAAAAATGCTGGAAATAAAACTAATAATCCAAGTGTGCAAAAGATTTGCACCAAAGCAAGCAATGACACTTCAAATGTTCTTTTTTTTAGGAATGCTGAATATATTCCCCAAGCAATTACCCCACCAATCATAAATAAATCACCTCTATTAAAGTCTAAAGAAAGTAGAATATTTAGGTTAAGCCTAGTGATAATGACTAAAATTCCTAAAATAGAAATTAATAAACCCAATAATTGATAAATATTTGTTTTTTCAATTTTTAGTAAAAAACAAACTAAGATAATCATTGCAGGTATTGCTGTGTTGAAAAGAGATGCATTAATTACTTGGGTATAATTCAGCGCGTTATAAGTAAATGAACTAAACACAGCCACACTAGTAAATCCTAATAAAAATAATAATGGTAAATTTTTAAAAATTTCTTTTTTTATTTTTAAAATTTCCTTAAAGGTAAATGGTAATAATATTACCCATACGAGAATCCATCTACAAAATGCAAGGGAGAACGGAGGTATATTTTCTATATAAGCAACTTTACCAACATTAAAATTTCCTGCCCAAAACAAAGTTGCACAAACCAGCATCAAGTATGCTTTGTTATTTTTGGTCACTTAATTAAATCTCAGTGAGCTATATGGTTTTAAATCTAGATTTGTATTTTCTGCTGAAATCATTCCTGCAATTATTTTTCCTGAAATTGGTCCTAATGTCCATCCCAAGTGATGATGACCAAAACAATAAAAAACATTTTTATGTTTTTTAGATGGTCCTATTACAGGCAAATAGTCTGGTAGTGTTGGTCTAAAACCAAGCCATTCATCTTCATGCTCAGGTAAATCACCCATCATATATTTTGCATTTTTAATTAAATTTTTAATTCTTGATTTTGACAAAGGGTTTTCTAATCCACCAAACTCAACAGTGCCTACCACTCTGAGTCCTTGTTCCATTGGTGTAATACCAAATCCTCTATTTTGAAAAATTACTGGTCTACTCAGAAGATGGTCACAATCTTTAAAATGGACATGATAACCTCTTTCAGTATCAAGAGGTATTTTTTCATCTAAATTATCTGTCAATCTTTTAGAAAATGAACCACACGCAATTACAATTTTATCAAAAATAAAACTCTTTGTTTCTGATTTTAAGATAGGTTTTTCTAAATCAAAATTTATATCTTTAATATTCATTTTTAAAAACTTGCCATTTTTTTTTAAAAAAAGGTCGAATAATTTTAAAAGTATTTTTTTTGGATTTCTTGCATGCCTGCCATGTTGATAATAAACACCTCCATGATAAATAGGTTTTATATTTGGCTCTAAGTCATGAATTTCTTTTGGTGTAACTAGTTGTTGATCAACTCCTAGTTCATTTCTAACTTTAATTTCGAGCTCTCTACTTTTTAAACTTTGATCATTCCAAATATATAAAATACCTTTTTTTTCAACTAATCCTCCTAGTTCAATTTCATCAAATAATTCATCATAAGCAGGTAATGCTAAATCTAAAATTTGATGCATGTTTTTAGCTGTGTACATCATTCTTTTTGTCGTACAATTTCTTATGAATTGTAAGAACCATGGTATCATTTTTGGAACATAGTTCCATTTAAGTGCCAATGGGCCAGTTGAACTTAAAAGCATTGCTGGAACATCTGTTAAAACATCAGGTCTATTTATTGGAACCGAGGCGTATGGAGAAAAATGACCTGCATTACCATAAGATGCTGCTGGACTTCCTGGTTCATCTCTATCAAAAATCGTAACATTAAAACCTTTTTTTTGAAGATAAAGTGCATTAGATATTCCTTGAATACCCGCTCCCACAATTCCTATTTTTAAATTTTTATTCACTATTCTTTATATATTTTTTACTCTTAATTTTTCTAGCGACATATTCAACTGATTTATAATCAAAACATCTAAGCTATCATTTGCTTATGGTTAATTTTGGCACTCATAACAATTGCAAACCCAATCATTGTAGCCAACATTGAGGAACCTCCATAGGACATAATAGGTAATGGCGATCCAACTATTGGCAACATCCCTAAAACCATAGACATATTTACTGTAATATAAAAAAATATTGACGCTCCAAAACCATAGCAAAAAAGTTTTGCAAAATAGCTTCTTGAAATTGATCCTATTTTTATAATCCTATAAATAATAGTTATATAAATTAGCAAAAGTCCAAACGATCCTATAAGACCATGTTCTTCAGCAAATAAAGTAAAGATAAAGTCTGTATGTTTTTCTGGTAAAAATTCTAAATAACTTTGAGTACCTTTTAAAAATCCTTTACCTGATATGCCACCAGAACCTACTGCTATTTTAGACTGGATTATCTGATATCCTGCTCCTAGGGGGTCACGACCAGGGTCAAGAAAAGTTAAAATTCTTAATTTTTGGTAGGGTTTTAATAAAGAAATAACAAAAGGCATTGAAATTAAAATTAAAAAAAAAGAATATACGAAATATTTAATATTTAATCCTGCTAACCAAATAACAACTAAGCCACTCGCCGCAATTAATATTGAGGTTCCTAAATCGGGCTGACTAATTACTAGCATTATTGGTAAAATTAAAATAAGCATAGTTATGGTTAAACTTTGTAGAGTATTAACCTTATCAAAACCTAAACGGTGATAATATTTTGCAAGACATGCAATAATTGCTATCTTCATCAACTCCGATGGTTGTAAATTAATAAAATATAGATTTATCCATCTTTGTGAACCAGACGCCTTAACTCCATATAAAGATACCCAAATTAAAAAACCTAAAACAACTATGTAAAAGATATAGGAAAAAAAATGCCAAACTCTTATGTGACAAAAAGATAACAAAATCATCATTGGGAAAAAAACTAGGAATTTTGTAATATGACTTTTGCTATGGAATAGCATTTCACCACCATCTGTTGAATACATAGAAAAAGAACTAATTATACCTAATAACAGTATGCAAGTTAACAAAATAAAATCAAAATTTTTTAATTTTTGAAAAAAAGTTAAATTTGAATTGAATGAATTTTGTTGCATTTAAATTTTTAAAGATTTTTTATTTTTAACTTTTTCTCTAAGCTCGTGTCTGTCTACGATCAATTTAAAAAGTTTTTTTGCAATTGGGGCTGCTGTTGAGCTGCCTGATCCACCATGTTCTATAACTATACTTAAAGCATATCGTGGTTTTTTATAAGGTCCAAAGGCTACAAATAAGGCATGATCTCTATCTTTGTAAGGAATTTCAAAAGTTTTCAAATCTAGTTCTCTGTCTTGTGCGGTTATTCTTTTAACCTGAGATGTTCCTGTTTTACCCGCAAATTGATATTTAGGATTTTCTATTCTAGATGAATAAGATGTTCCTCTTACTTCATTGGTAGATGCAAACATTGCTTGCTGTATAAGCTTTATATTTTCAGAATTTTTATATAAGGCTCTGTGTTTTGTGTCTTTTAAAAATGAAAATAAACCCTCATTTGATTCAATAAGGCCTTCGTCTTTTTGTTTATTAATTTCATAGTTTTTTTCTATTATGGCTTTTATCTCCTCATATGTTTCATCATTTTCATTAACAATTATTTTAGGATAAATTTTATGCCCTCCATTTGCTAATTGTGCTGTCATTAAGCATAATTGCAAAGGTGTAGTTAATGTATAACCCTGTCCAATTCCTGTAATTAATGTTTCACCTATAACCCACCCTTCTCCCAATTTATTTTTTTTCCATTGTGTACTTGGGATTAATCCCTTTTTTTCATTACTATAAATATCTTGCAAAACTTTATTACCAAGACCGAATTTAATAGCTGTTTCTTTCAATCTATCCACACCAAGTTTTCTTGCAATCTCATAAAAGTAAATGTCACATGATTGTTTCATTGCTCCTTTTAAATTTACTACACCATGACCTTTTTTCTTCCAACAGTGATACGTTTGATCGTACATGCTTATTTTGCCTTTGCAGTTGACTTCAAAATCTTTATTAATAATATTATTTTCTAAAGCGGAGAGAGCCACCATAGGTTTTATTGTAGAGCCAGGTGAGTAAAGTCCTGATAGGGTTTTATTAACCAATGGTTTTAATGGATTGTTTCTTATTAACTGCCAATCATCTTGACTAATACCAAAAACAAACAGATTTGGATCAAATGAAGGTGAAGACTGCATTGCTAATATTTCTCCTGTGTAAATATCCATCACACTAATTGATCCAGATCTATCTTTTAAAAGACTGTTAGCTAATATTTGAATTTCAGTATCAATCGTAAGTTTAATTTTGTCACCCTTTTTACCTTTTTGATGGTCAATTTGTTTGATTCTTTTACCATAAGCATTGACCTCGTATCTCTCTACTCCATTTAATCCTATCAACTTTTCTTCAAATGATTTTTCTAATCCTGTTTTGCCCACTTTAAGACCAGGGACAAAATGTTTTTTAATTATTTCATTTTTTTTAATGTCATCTTTACTAGCCGCACTTACATATCCAAGAATATGAGTGTAGTTATCATCAAATGGGTAGTTACGCGAAACAGATATAACTGGTTTTGCACCAACCAAATCATATAAAAAATAATTAACTTTTACAAACTTTTCCCAGCTTAAGTTGTTTGAAATAACTATAGTCTCCCAAGATTTTTGTTTTTTTTTTTGTGTTATTATTTTTTTATAATCACTGTTACTTAAATCTAAAATATTTTTTAATCTTAATAATAAATATCTAAAATCTTCTACATCTTCAGGTATTACATGAAGTTGGTAAACTTCTGAATTACTCGCTATAATATTATCGAAATAATCAACAAATTCACCTCTAACTGGAGCTAGCCTCCATTCACGTAATCTATTTTTATCAGAAAGAGTTAAGTATTTTTTATTATCATTTATTTGTAATGAAAATAATCTTATAAAAATTCCAGTAAATACAGTAAATTTAGCGACACCTAAAATAAACATCCTTCTATTAATAGTTTGAAGTTTTCTAGCATTAAAATTCTCACCAAACATTAATTTGATTTACCTAAAATTGAATTTTCATAGAATCTGAATATATATGAAAAAAGAAGGTACAATAAGAATGTGCCCGTTATATTTATTGCTTGATCTAAATAATTAATTTCATAATTAAAAAATATAATCAAATAAGAATATGTAATAAAATTTAAAATTAAAATTGTGATTAAAAAAAATATCCAGTCTTTAATTATATTTGGTCTTAATGTTATGTTTCTAAGATATGCGGCAGCAGTACATAATAATAAATAAGTTAAACTACTTATTCCCATTGGTAGACCATTTATAACATCATTAAATAAGCCAGCTATAAAAATTGAAAGATAACCAACACTATCTTCTCTTTTAAGACTGTAATAAAAAATTAAAATATATGCAAAATTAAATGAAAAATACTTAAACTCTAAATTGAAATCAATTTCATTCAAAATGGAGGTATAAAGTAAAAATATAGGTGTATATTTATACAGAATATATTTTTTTTTATCTGTTATATTGATCATTTAATTTTTTTTAATAACTGCTTTACTCAATATACATGCTTTATATTCTTTAGTACCAACTTTGAAAAGTTTAGGCTGAAAAAAATTCTTTTTACATTTGCGAGAGTATAATGAGTCCAATTCTAAGAATTTTATTCTATTTTCTTCAACGATTAGTATATCTTTTTTTTTATTCATTATTTTTACTTTGTTTTTTTCAATAATAAGATTTTCTCTTAATATGGTATTTTCTGATTGAAGTTTATATTGCACTCTATCGCTAATAATTGCTTGCTGTCTAAGAACCTTAATATCTTCAGCCTGGCTGTTAATTTCTTTTATTTTAATATTATTTTCTTTAAATGTTTTTTTATTGGATTGATCAATATTTATATTTTCTTTCTTGTGAGATGATATCTTTACATATTTTAGTTGTGAAAAATTTCTATAGAAATCTACTATTAATTTTTTACTGTTTTTTTTGTTTTGAATATCAATTTCACCAATTGGGATTCCACTTTTAAAAACTCCTCCTATGCCCGATGATACAACAATCAATTTCTTTTTATCATAATCAATTGCATCATCTTGATTTAGGTATTGTAACTGTCCACTATTCTTGTCAAATCCACTCATAATACCCTCTAAATTAATTGGTTGAATCGTAATCGGAACTCTAGAGTTAATGTCAGATATCAACAAAACACGTGATGTAATAAAATTTACTTCAACTACTTTTCCAACTAAATAGATTTCATCGTAAACTGCCATTCCTATTTTAACACCATTTTTACTCCCTTTATTTATAACTATAGATCTTAAAAATGGGCTTTCTTTATCAATCAATACTTTTGCATACGTACGCTGGTCTTCTACAAAATAATCATTAATTAATTTTTTTAACTCTATGTTTTCAAATGTAATAATTGTTTTTTCCAGGTCTTTATTTGCTAATTCCTTTAACTTACTTTTTGATATCTGATACTCATCATAATGATTAAAATGATCTGATATTTTGTAAAAAGTATTTTTTGCACTATTTTCTGGAATAGAAGTAATAAAAGATGAAATATAAATTATCTCCTTAATTATAGCTCTATTAAAATCTATAATCTTAAAATTAAAATTTCCTAATATTAAAAGTATAATCGAAAATAATATTAAACTTAATAAAGAGAATTTTTGCTTATTACCTTTTCTTAAAAAAGCAGATCTTATTGCTATTACAAAATCTTCTCTGCTCGGATCCATTATTCTTAATACTCAGATAACATAGTAGAGAAAACTTCTTCATTCTCTAGAGCTTTACCAGTTCCAATTGCAACACAAGCTAATGGATCATCTGCTATATGTACTGGTAATCCTGTTTCTTTAGAAAGCCTTTTATCAATGTTTTTTAATAAAGCACCCCCACCTGTAAGTGTCATTCCCATATCAACTAAATCAGCTGATAATTCTGGTGGGGTGTTTTCTAAAGCATCTTTTATTCCATCAACCATTTCTCTCAAAATATCATTCAAAGCTTCTGCTGTATCCTCTTCTGTAATATTAACTTCTTTGGGTGTTCCTGATCTTAGATCTCTACCTTTTACAGCATACGTATTATTGTTCGAGGGTATTGCAGTACCTATTTCTTTTTTAATTTTTTCAGCTGTGCTATCACCAATCATAAGATTATATTCTTTTCTCATGTAATTAATTAATGCATTATCCATTGCATCTCCTGCAACTCTTAATGATTTAGAATAAACAAGGCCACCCAAAGACATTACTGCTATTTCAGTAGTGCCTCCCCCTATATCGACTACCATTGAGCCTGTTGCTTCAGAAATTGGTAACCCTGCTCCAATTGCTGCTGCTATTGGTTCTTCAATTAATTGAACACGTCTTGCCCCTGCTGCAAGAGCACTATCTTGAATCGCTTTTCTCTCAACTGGTGTTGATCCAGTTGGCACACAAATTAAAATTCTAGGGTTTGCAAAGGTTTTATTTTTGTGAATCTTTTTAATAAAATGTTTAATCATTTCTTCTGTCACAATAAAATCCGCAATCACTCCATCCCGCAAAGGTCTAATAGCGCTAATATTACCTGGAGTTCTTCCAAGCATTGTTTTTGCTTCATCACCAACTGCTAAAACAGTCTTTTTTCCTTGATTCTCAATTATAGCAACGACTGATGGTTCATTTAAAACTACACCTTGTCCTTTTAATACTACTAATGTGTTAGCTGTTCCAAGATCAATTGCCATATCTTGACTCCAGACATCAGTTAAATTTTTAAAAAATTTAAACATCTTATATTCCTTTCATTTTCTGAGTTTCTTGCTCAATTGGAGCAGTTTTTTTTCGTTTAATAATCATTTTATTTAATGCACTTAAATAAGCATTAGCTGACGCTACTAACGTGTCAGTATCTGCTGCTTGACCCACTGTAGTTTTTCCTTCTTCTTCTATACGAACACTTACCGTTGCTTGCGCATCCGTTCCTTCTGTTACAGCATGCACTTGATACAACTGTAATTTTACATCGTGTGGATATAAAGTTTTTATACATTTGAAAATCGCATCAACTGGTCCATCACCATTTTCAGATGCACTTTTAATTTCTCCATAAACATCAAGAGTCATTTCTGCTCTTTGAGGTTCACCTGTTCCAGCAAATACTTTTAGTGACTTCAGGTTAATTACATATTTATCTAAAACCATACTGTCATCAACTAATGCAGCAATATCGTCATCATAAACATGTTTTTTTTTATCAGCTAAAATTTTAAATTTTCCAAATGCAGTTTGAATTATATCATCAGTTACATTGGAGTATCCAAGATCATTTAACTTTTCTTTAAAAGCATGTCTACCAGAATGTTTTCCCATTACTAAAGAAGTTTTTTTAACACCAACACTTTCTGGAGTCATAATTTCATAAGTCTCTCTATTCTTGAGCATTCCATCTTGATGGATGCCAGCTTCATGAGCAAAAGCATTTTTTCCAACAATTGCTTTATTGAACTGTACTGGAAAAGTTGCGTTAGATACTACTTTTGATGCTTTGCTTAATAACTCTGTTTTAATTCCAGTTATAAATGGCATCAAATCATTTCTTGTTCTTATTGCCATTACAATTTCTTCAAGTGCAGCATTTCCTGCTCTTTCACCAATTCCATTAATTGTACACTCAATCTGCCTTGCACCTGCGGATACACCTGCTAAAGAATTTGCAACAGCTAAACCTAAATCGTTATGACAATGAACAGATAAAATTGCCTTGTCAATGTTTGGTACTTTATTTTTTAAAGTAGTAATAATTTTTGTATATTCAGATGGAATTGTATAACCGACTGTATCTGGAATGTTGATTGTTTTTGCTCCACAGTTAATTGCAAGCTCAACGGATTTGCACATATAATCCATATCTGTTCTTGTTCCATCTTCACAAGACCACTCCACATCATCAGTAAAGTTTCTTGCATAAGTAACACTTTCTTTAATTGCATCTAAAACCTGTTCTGGTGATTTATTCAATTTATGCTTCATATGCAGTGGGCTTGTTGAAATGAATGTATGAATTCTAAATCTAGCTGCACCCTTGAGCGCTTCGTGACATGCATCAATATCCTTTTTACTGGCTCTAGATAAGCCACATGGAATTGAATTTTTTAATATATTGCTAATCGCTGTAACAGCTTCAAAATCACCTGGTGATGCAATTGGAAATCCTGCCTCAATTATATCTACCCCTAATTCATCAAAAATTCTTGAGATTTGAATTTTTTCTTCAAGGCTCATGGATGCCCCAGGTGATTGTTCACCATCGCGCATTGTAGTATCAAATATAAAAACTTTATTTTTATCGCTCATAACCAACAGCTTTAGTAAATATAATACAATCTATAATAGAGATTGCAAAATAATTTTTCTATTTTGGCTATAATTTTATTACAGATTTGGGTTTTTAGTAAAAATTAACTCTTATCGCTGTCTATTAATTTCTTCTTACCAATCCAAGGCATCATTGCTCTAAGCTCAGCACCTACTTTTTCAATTGGATGGTCCGCTAGATCTTTTCTCATTTTCAAAAAGTTCTTCTGTCCACCTTCACACTCTTTCATCCAGTCTTTAGTAAATTTACCAGATTGTATATCAGCTAAAACTTCTTTCATTCTTTTTTTGCTTTCGCTATCCACTATTTTTTTTCCAGATACATACTCACCATATTCGGCTGTATTTGAGATAGAATAATTCATATCAGCAATTCCACCTTCATAAATTAAGTCTACAATTAATTTTACTTCATGTAGACATTCAAAATATGCCATCTCTGGTTCGTAGCCAGCCTCAGTTAAAGTTTCAAAACCGTTTTTAATCAACTCAACTAATCCACCACAAAGAACGGCTTGCTCTCCAAATAAATCTGTTTCGCATTCATCTTTAAAAGTAGTTTCAATTATACCAGATTTTCCACCACCAATTGCTGATGCATAAGATAATGCAAGGTCTCTTGCTTTTCCTGTTCCATCTTGGTGTACAGCAAACAAGCATGGCACCCCACCACCTCTCTCAAATTCACTTCTAACTAAATGTCCAGGACCCTTTGGCGCAACCATAAATACATCTAAATCTTTTCTTGCTTCAATAAGTTTGTAATGAATATTTAATCCATGAGCAAAAGCGATACTTGTTCCAGCTTTAATTCTTTGTTCAATATGATTTTTATAAATTGATGCTTGTAATTCATCTGGAGTAAGGATCATTGCAACTTCTGCCCACTCAGCAGCATCAGATAAACTCATTACCCTTAATCCTTTAGATTCAGCTTTTGCTTTACTTGCTGAGCCATCTCTAAGAGCAACAACAACTTCTTTAGCTCCACTATCTTTTAAGTTTAATGCGTGTGCATGTCCTTGACTTCCATAACCAAAAATTGCTATTTTTTTACTTTTTATTAAATCTACATCTGCATCTTTTTCATAAAACATTTTCATTTTTTTCTCCTTTATAATTAATTAAAAATTTCTGCACCTCTAGTCATTACAACCGCTCCAGTTCTTGAGGCACTCACAAGACCAAATGGTTTTAAATTTTTTGTCACACTGTCTATCTCTTTTCTTAATGCTGTTATTTGAATTACAGTAGATTTATTTGTCTGATCTAATATAACTGGATTATATTTTTTACAAGCATTTAAAGCTTTCCTAATTTTACTAGCATTTGAAACAATCTTTAATAAAGCCATCTCTTTGAATATAACATTTTTATCATCTCTTTTAAAGTTTCCAACTTTATGAACTGGAACTAACTTTTTTAATTGTAATACAATTTGTTCAATAACCTGAGGCGTTCCAGTAGTTACAATTGTAATTCTAGAAAGATTATTTTTTTGATCTACTTCTGCTACTGCTAATGATTCAATGTTGTATCCTCTACCAGAAAATAACCCAACAACTCTTGATAGTACACTTGCTTCATTATCAACCCAAACAACAATTATATGGGTATCAATTTTACCTAATTTACTAGGTGCGCTGTATGCTGATTTAGATTTTGTCATTTAAACTAACGCTTTTCCTTTACCTGTAATTTTATTTTCTTCTTGGTCTTTGGGGCCTAATAACATTTGATTGTGCGGTTTTCCTGATGGGATCATAGGAAAACAGTTCTCATCTTGATCAACATGACAATCAAAAATTACAGGTCCATCTGAATTAATCATTTCTTCAATTTTTTCGTCTAATTCATCCGGATCTTCTGCTCTAATTCCAACGCATCCATAAGCTTCAGCTAATTTAACAAAATCTGGCAATGCTTTTGAATAACTTTCAGAATAATTTTTTTCATGAAGAAGTTCCTGCCACTGTCTAACCATGCCCATATATTGGTTGTTTAAAATAAATATTTTGACTGGCAAATTATACTGAACTGCTGTTGACATCTCTTGTATGTTCATTAATATTGATGCTTCACCTGCAATATCAACTACTAATTTCTTTGGGTGGGCAACTTGAACACCTACTGCTGCTGGTAATCCGTACCCCATAGTTCCAAGTCCACCTGATGTCATCCATCTATTAGGTTTATTAAATTTATAATGTTGTGCAGCCCACATTTGATGCTGACCAACCTCTGTTGTTATGTAAGTATCTTGGTTTTTTGTTAATTCATAAAGTCTTTGCACGGCATGTTGTGGTTTAATAATTTTATTACTATTAACAAAATTTAGAGATTGTTTTGTTCTCCATTTTTGAATTTGTTGCCACCATTTAGAAATTTTTTGTTTATTAGATTTTTTGGATTTTAAATTTTCACTTTTTAAGGTCTTTGTTGTGGCTCTAATGACATCACCAACATCACCTACAATAGAAAGATCAACTTTTACAATTTTATTAATTGATGATGGATCAATATCAACATGTACTTTTTTAGATTTTGGAGAAAACTCATCTATCTTTCCAGTAATACGATCATCAAATCTTGCACCTATATTAATTAATAAATCACAATCATGCATAGCATTGTTGGCTTCATAGGTTCCATGCATTCCAAGCATTCCTAAGAATTGATTATCATCTCCCGGATATGCACCTAAGCCTTGAAGAGTTGATGTAATTGGAAATCCAGTTATAGAAACAAGTTCTCTCAATAGTTCACTTGCTTTTGGACCTGAATTAATTACTCCACCACCAGTATAAAAAACTGGTCTTGTAGCTTTTTTCATTAAATCTACTAATTGATCAATATCATTTTGCTTAAATAACTTAAGAGATTTTTCTTTTAATTTTTTTTTTTTTTTAGGTTTAAAATATTTTGCTTTAGCAAATTGAATATCTTTTGGAATATCCACAAGCACTGGTCCTGGTCTTCCAGTTGTTGCAACTTCAAACGCCTCATGCATTATTCTTGGAAGATCATTAATGTCTTTAACTAACCAATTATGTTTTGTACACGGTCTAGTAATACCTGTTGTATCACATTCTTGAAATGCATCCGTCCCAATTAAATGTGTTGGCACTTGACCCGAAATACAAACTAATGGAACTGAGTCCATATAGGCATCAGTTAATGCAGTTACAACATTAGTAGCACCGGGTCCTGATGTAACCAATACAACACCTGGTTTTCCAGTTGATCTTGCATAACCTTCGGCAGCATGACCAGCTCCTTGTTCGTGTCTAACTAAAATGTGCTTTATTGATGGATGGTTTTTTAACTCATCATAAATTGGTAGTACTGCTCCACCTGGATAACCAAAAATATGTTCTACTTTTTGGTCTTCAAGACACTTGAATACAATTTCCGCTCCTGAAAATAATTTTGGCATTCAGGCAATCTATCGGACTTTATGTTAATTGGTCAAGTTTAAGAGATGATTTTTTTAATTTCTTTATGTAGCCAGCAATCCTAACTGGATTAATTTTTTCCCATAATGCCATCCTGCTTCTGGCCCATGTGGCTTGTCTTTTGGCGTATTGTCTTGTTTTAATTGAAATTAATTCTTGA
>Ga0307986_10001294_pt1 | contig 18208 bp, 19 predicted proteins | sample EllFjometageno82_FD_203170 | JGI IMG/M metagenome (GOLD analysis project Ga0307986, IMG submission 203170) | Marine microbial communities from Ellis Fjord, Antarctic Ocean - #82 | ecosystem: Environmental > Aquatic > Marine > Unclassified | place: Southern Ocean | collected 2014-10-09
GCTCACGGTAAACTTAAACTTGACCCCTCTCAACTTGAGTGTGAATGGAACGGAAAACAATTGCCAGACAAACTTACCACTACAGAGTTTTTGATAGTAAAAGAATTAGCTAAAAGACCTGGTATAATTAAAGAAAGAGCACAATTAATGGATATTGCCTATAGAGAAGACACTGATATTGAGGATAGAACTATAGATAGTCATGTGAAAAGAATTAGAAAAAAATTTAAAAAGGTTGACCCTGAATTTACTGCAATAGAAACAAGATATGGCAGTGGATACAGATGGAATGTTAGTTAATGTTAAGCGACCTTCTTAAAAATTTATCTATTTTAAAAAAATTTTTATTTATCAATTTAGTAATTTTTTTAGTAATTGGTAGTTTGACACTTTTATATATTGGAAATGTTAAACCTCATTTAATAAAAAACAAAACAATCAAACATATTCAGGTAATAGATAATACAATTGAACATATTCTTAGATTAAATATTAAATTTGAAGAAGAGGATGTTAGAAGATTTTTATTTTCTACGAGGTTTTTATTCCAAAATTTAGACAGAGTTATTTTATTCGACAATCAATTTAATCTAGTCGGTGATACAGACACCCTAGATTTAGATCCAAGATCTTTTTCTAATAGAATGAATATTGTTCAATTAGAAATTTTAAACGAAGAAGCAAGTAAAAGAATAATTGAAACAAAGAGTATAAATAAAGAAAAGACAGTTTCTTTAAAAGATATTTTAACAAATTATTCAAAGTCAAAAAATTATGGAAAAGTATTTACATTCACGCAAGAAGGATATGATCAATTTTTACTAACTACTGTAAAAAATGTAATTTTGAAAGGAGATAATATTGGCTATCTTGCAATTTCTGAAAATGCAAATGATATTAGATCTGCAATTAACGAAAGAAAAACTTTTATACTAAGAACTGCAATTTTTATTGGAATAGTAATCTTTATATTTTCATTTGTCCTAAATAGGTATTTTTTAAAACCTATAAAAAACCTAGTAGCTTACACAAAAACAATCAAAGATAAGAGTAGAAAGAAAACAAACATAAATGAGCTTAAAAGTAGAAATGATGAGCTGGGTGTTTTATCAAATTCTTTAGACGATATGACCAATGAACTTCAAAAGAGAATTTCCCATGCGGAAAATTTTTCTACAGACTTAGTTCATGAAATTAGAAACCCACTAACATCTTTAAAGAGCGCTACAGAGATACTACTAGAGACTGAAGATCAGGCACAAAGAAGTAAATTGATAGATATTCTTAATCATGATGTTCAAAGAATTGAAAGATTAATTACTGACTATTCTCAAATGCTAAAAGATGAAGTTGCTCTCAGTAGAGAAAAAATGAAAAAAATTAACCTTAAATTAATTGTAAGATCTGTAGTTGATGATTTTAAAAGTATCTATGAAGTAAAAAGAGGCATTAAAATAACTCTAAATGATTTAAATAATCAAGATGAATATTTTATAAATGGAATTGAAAATAGAATAGAGCAAATTATTGCAAATTTATTAGATAATTCAATTTCATTTAGTGATAATAATCAAAAAATTTCAGTTGAAATTTATAAAGATGAGAATGAAAAAGTTGTCTTAAGGGTTGTTGATGAAGGTAAGGGGTTTAAAGAAACAACTACAAAAAAAATATATGATAGATTTTATACTAATAGACCAGACAATTTTGGTGAACATTCTGGTTTGGGATTAAATATTGTAAAAAACCTTGTAGATTTGCATGGAGCAACTATTAACGCCTCTAATAACATTACAAAAAAGGGTGCAAAAGTAGAGATAGTATTCCCTAAATTATAATCATAAGTTGATTAATCAAATTTTTATTGTATAAAACCGAGCAATGGATGATTTTAAAGTAAAAGATATATCGTTAGCTGAATTTGGAAGAAAAGAAATTTCTATAGCAGAAAGCGAAATGCCAGGATTAATGGCATTAAGAGAAGAGTACTCAGGAAAAGCACCTCTAAAAGGAGCAAAAATTTTGGGATGTCTTCACATGACTATCCAAACGGCAGTTTTAATTGAAACTCTAACAGAACTTGGTGCTGAAGTTAGATGGTCATCTTGTAATATTTTTTCAACACAAGATCATGCAGCAGCAGCAATAGCTAAAGCAGGAATACCTGTTTTTGCCTGGAAAGGTGAAACAGAAGAAGAAGCTATATGGTGCATAAGACAAACAATTGAAGGAAAAAAAGATTGGAAAGCAAATATGCTTTTAGATGACGGTGGTGATTTAACTGCAATGATGCATAGTGATTATAAAGATTTATTAAAAGAAGTGAAAGGTGTTTCAGAAGAAACAACAACTGGCATTAAAGCATTAAATAAAATGGAAAAAGATGGATCTTTAATGATACCAGCAATCAATGTTAACGATTCAGTTACAAAATCAAAATTTGACAACCTATATGGTTGTAGAGAAAGTTTAGTAGATGGAATTAGAAGAGCTACAGATGTCATGATGTCAGGTAAAGTTGCAATTGTTGCTGGCTTTGGTGACGTAGGAAAAGGTAGTGCTGCATCTTTAAGACAAAGTGGCGCAAGAGTTATGGTTACTGAAGCAGACCCGATTTGTGCACTCCAAGCGGCGATGGAAGGGTATGAAGTAGTTTTAATGGATGAGGCAATTGATAAAGCAGATATCGTTGTTACAGCCACAGGAAACATAGACATTGTCACTGCAGATCATATGAGAAATATGAAAGATAGGGCAATATTATGTAATATTGGTCACTTTGATAATGAGATACAAGTAGAGGCTTTAAAAAATTATAAATGGTCAGAAGTTAAACCAGAGGTCGATGAGATAGAATTAGTTGATGGAAAGAGAATTATTCTTTTAGCAAAAGGTAGATTGGTCAACTTAGGATGTGCTACAGGACACCCAAGTTTTGTTATGAGTGCATCATTTACAAATCAAGTGATGGCACAAATAGAGCTTTGGGATAACCATAAAAACTATGAAAATAAAGTTTATGTGCTACCAAAGTATTTAGACGAAAAAGTAGCCATGTTGCACTTAAAAAAAGTTGGTGCAAAACTTACAAAATTATCAAAAGATCAAGCTGATTACATAAGTGTTGAAACAGAAGGTCCATTTAAACCCGATGCATATCGCTACTAATAGCGAAATAATAGACATCTCTTTAGAAGACAAGACAGCTGAATTAGCTAAAAAATTTTCTAAAATATTGAAAAAAGGTAACGTTGTTCTTTTTCATGGAGAAATAGGTGTTGGAAAAACAACATTTATACGACATTTGATAAATAACCTTCAAACAAACAATCATTTAAATCTAACAGAGGTTACAAGCCCAACATTTAATTTAGTAAATGAATATGACGTAGGAATTTTTACAATACAACATTATGATTTATACAGATTAACAAGTAATGATGAAATAAAAAATATTGGGTTGTTAGAAAACTCACAAGAAATAATAACATTAATAGAATGGCCTGAAAAAATAAAAAAAAAAATTGATAACAAAATTGATTTATTTTTTGAATATGGAGCGGATATGAGCAATCGGTTTTTATCAATAAAAGGTATAAGCACTGAAAAATTGAATGAAATTAGATAAGTCAAAATTAAAAAAGATTAAAGGAGATGCTTCATTTAGGTCTTTTTATAGAAAAGAAAAAAATAATAAAAGATCAATCATAGTTTATGCGATCAAAGAAAAAGAAAAAAACTTATTGATATATGACGCTATAAATAAACTATTAATAAAAAATAAAGTTTTAGCCCCAAAACTATATAAAGAAAATTACAAACAAAACTTTATAGAAATTGAAGATTTTGGTGATAATACTGTTTTTAAATTATTAAAAAAAAAAGAAAGTAATAAAATAGACTTATATAAACAATCTATCAATTTGCTTAACAAAATTCAAAAAATTAAACAAAATAAGATTAAAAACTTTAAAGGAGTAAATTATAAAATTTCCACTTATAGTAATAATAAATTATTTAATGAAGCTACATTATTTATGGACTGGTATGCAAAAAAATATATAGCTAAAAAAAAATTAATAATATTTAATATTAAAATAAATAAACAGATAAAATTTTTATTATCAAATCTTAAATTAAAAAATGATATTTTAGTTCATCGTGATTTTCACGTATCAAATTTGATGAAATATAAGAAACAATTTGTAACTATTGACACACAGGATGCTTTAATAGGCAATAGAGCTTATGATTTGGCATCTTTAATTGACGATGTTAGGTTTAAATCAAATAAAAAATTAAAAGATAATGTTTATGATTATTATTTAAAATTTAATAAAAATAAAATCAATAAAGATGATTTATTAAATGATTTTGAAATATTATCAGTGCTTAGAAATATGAAAATAATAGGAATTTTTGCAAGGTTAGCCGCAAGAGATAAGAAGATGAAATATTTAAAGCTAATACCTTATGCATGGAAATTAATAGAACTGAGAATCAAAAATAATGAAATATTTGGTGATCTTAAAAGAATGTTAGATTTTAGTTTTTCTAAAGAGATTAGGAATCTTAAATGAAAATTAATACGGCATTAATTTTGTGTGCTGGTTATGGAAAGAGGTTAAACCCATTAACGTTAACAAAACCAAAGCCACTTTTGAAGATTAATGAAACTACATTACTTGAAAACTGCATCAATTTAATTCAATTATTGGGTATAAAAAAAGTAATCATAAATACGTTTTATTTAAAAAATAAAATCGAAAATTTTATTAAAACAAAAAAATTTAAATTAGATATCCAGATAATTAATGATGGAAAAGTAATATTAAACACAGGTGGAGGAATTTTAAACATGATGAATTCTTCAAATGAATCAGATTTCCTGACTTTGAATCCTGATACAGTATGGAATAAAAATTATGTAGAAACTATCCGAAGTATGGAAAAATTTTATTTTTCTAATCAAATTAAAAATATACTTTTACTTACTAATAAAAATCTTAGTTTTGATAAAAAATTAAAAGCTAATTTTAATCTTGTAGAAAATAAGATAAAAAAAAATAGTCAAAATAATTTTATTTACACTGGGTGTCAAATAATTAACAAAAGTTTATTCAAATCTCATTCAATTAATAATTTTTCAATATCTGAAATTTGGAATGAATTAATTAATATAAATAAATTATATGGCTATGAGAGCTTAGAAGATTTCTACCATTTGACAAATCTAGAAGTTTACAGAGCGCTGTTAAAAAATAAGTAAATCTTCAGCTCTATCCTTATCTAAATATTTACATGCAGTAATTTCTTGCTTTGAATTCAGATTAATTAGTAGCGGATTACCCGTTGGTATTTCAAGTAAAGATATTTTCTTATTATCTAGTTTAAACAGGAATTTACATAACGCTCTAATTGAATTTCCATGAGCTGAAATTACAATATTTTTGTCTTTTGATAATTTATTTTGAATATCAGAATTGTAATATTTTATAACCCGCTCGTAGGTATCCTTAAGCGATTCTGTGTCTGGAATTTTCTCTCTTGGGATCTTTTTATATGCATCAATATTTATTGGATGATATGGATTATTTCTACTTAATGGATCGGGCTTGATATTCCAAGATCTTCTAAATTCATGTATTTTATTTTCACCTATTTTTTGTTTCATTTCATCTTTGTTTAAGCCAGTTAATGCACCATAGTGCCTTTCATTTAACTGCCATGCTTTTATAGGCTCTTTATTGTCCCTCAAAGTATCTTGAATGAACTTTAGGGTGTTAATTGCTCTTAACTGAAAAGATGAAAAAAAGTGATCTATATCAATGTTTAACTCTTTAATATATTCACCTGATTTACAAGCTTCTAATTTTCCTTGTCCAGTAAGATCAACGTCAACCCAACCTGTAAATTTTTTTTGTAAATTCCATTCACTTTGTCCATGTCTAACTAAAATTAAAAGAGGCATATGATCTATTTGCTTAACTGATAAAAATGATAAAATAAATGAAATTATTATGAAATATATAAATAAATTATTAATACCATTATTTTATATAACCAATCTATTATTGATAATATTTTATCTATACCCAGGAAGTATATTTGGATGCTACCTATATAACAATTGCCAGATACAACCAAAAATTACTGCAGATATTATGATTTCTTCTAATTTATTTATCTCTAGTAATCATTTCTATGCATTCATTCTTCTTTCAGTTTTAGGTTTTTTTGTTTACAGAAATTTAAAAGTGATGAAATTTATAATTGTATACTTATTTTTATTGTCAATAATTTTAGAATTACTTCATATTGTTATACCAAACAGAACTTTTGAATGGCAAGATATATTTGGAAATATTCTGGGTGTTGTTTTGGTAACAACTATTTATAAGATCAAAGGCAAGTATGTCTAACATTAAAAATATTTATTTAGTCATATTAATTTTTTTAATTTCATCCTGTTCTTCAATACCTCAAGATACATCTAATAGTTGTTCAATATTTAATGAAAGATATCTTTGGTATAAGCACGTTAAGAATACAGAAAAAAAATGGGGTACACCAATTTACGTTCAACTAGCAATTATTAAAATGGAATCAGATTTTGATTGGCTAGCAAAGCCTCCAAGACAAAAATTATTTAAGATTATACCGTTTAAACGACCCTCAAGTTCTTTTGGGTATTCACAAGCAGTAAAAGGCACTTGGGAGCAATATAAAAATGAAACAGGAAACAAGTTAGCTACAAGACTGAGATTTAAAGATAGTGTAGATTTTATTGGTTGGTACACAGATAAAACGGAAACTATCTTAAAGATCTCCAAAAAAGATACTTTTAGACAATACCTTGCATATCATGAGGGGTGGGGTGCTTATAAAAATTATAAGAATAATCAAAAAGTTATAGGCTTAGCTAAAAAAGTTAAGAAGCAGTCAGACAAATATAAAGCTCAATTGAAAAAATGTCAGAAAAGACTAAATAAAAATAAATATATTATTTTTTAATGAAGTTGTTTTTTTAACTCAATATCAACAGCATCAATTCTTTTAGTATTTTTTGCTAGCACCAAATACATTGTTGGAGTTACATATAATGTAAAGAAAGTAGATATAATCATTCCACCGAGAATAGTAGCACCAATAGCTAATCTTGATGATTCACCTGCACCCGGTCCAATATTACCTAAAACTAGAGGCATCATTGCTATCATTGTGCTTATTGATGTCATCATTATAGGTCTAAACCTTAACTGGCAGGCTTCTTTAATTGATGTTTCAATATTCTTTCCAGCTGTTCTTAACTGATTTGCATAATCAACTATCAGAATACTATTTTTAGTAGATATGCCAATGAGTATGACAAGTGCTATTTGTGAAAAAATATTAATTGAGCTATTTAAGAATAAGATAAAAACTAATCCCCCAAATAAAGCAAGAGGTACAGTTAACATAATGATGAATGGATGAATAAATGAGTTAAAAGTTGCTGCCATTACCAAATAAGCTGTTATGAAAGCTAATCCAAAAATAATAAATAATTCATTGCTAGTCTCTTTAAGTTCTTCTGACTTCCCCTTCCAAGCAATTTGATTATTTACACCAATTTCAGAAACTGTTTTTTCCAGATATGATATTGCTTCCGTAAGCGTGTAAGACCCAGATATATTTGCAGATATAGTGACAGCACTTTGTCTATTGTATCTTGATAATTTTTTAGCCGAACCTACTTCTTTGAATTTAACTAAATTTGCTAGTGAAATTAATTTACCTGTAGTGTCTGACCTTACAAATATTTTAGCCAGACCTTCTTTTGCCCTTCTATCCTCTAAGTACTGTTGAAGAATAATTGGATATTCTTTACCTTGTTTATTAAATTTTGTTACTGTTTTTCCTCCATAAAGAGTTTCTAAAGTCTTACCAATAGTGTCAGTGGAGACACCTAAATCGTTAGCTTTATTTTTATTAATAATTAATTTTATCTCAGGTTTATCTCTTGAATAATCAGATTCTATTCTAGATAAATTTATATTTTTTCTAAGTTTGGATATTACCTCATTTTGTACACTCTCTAATTCCTCATAAGTATTACCCAATATCACCATCTGAATAGGCTTATTATAGCTAGAGACTCTAATAGACTGTGGAGAAATTGGAAAAGCAACAGTCTCTGGTACAGTTACTATCTTTCCAATTGCTTCCCTCATAACTGTCAGCGAACCTTTTTTTCTATCAGCCCAATTATTTAATAATGCGATAATTATAAAGCTATTAAATGAATTTTTATTACTTCCAAACCCAGGAACCCTCATAATAAATCTTTCGTAAGGACTATCATCAGCTTGAAGGAGGGGTATTAGTCTTTCCTCAACATCTTGTGCTCGTTTTTCAGTGTACTCAAATGAACTACCTTCATCGGCAAAACCAAGAACAAGGTAAACCCCCCGATCTTCCATAGGTAATAATTCTTTTTTGGTAAAAGTGAATAAAACACCAGATGCAATAATAGTAAAAATAATGAATGAAATTATAATTTTTTTTTTATTTAACCAATAGATAAGAGTTTCATAATAAAAATTTGATAGCGATTTAAAAAAATTATCAAATTTAACAACTACAAAATTTTGTTTTTTTTGTTTTTTTAAAAACTTACTTGCTAACATTGGAGATAATGTAAGAGCAACAAATGAAGAAACCACAATTGATACAGAAAGAGCTATTGCAGTTTCTCTAAATAAAGTTCCTGCAATACCATCAATAAAAATTAAAGGAAGGAAAACAGCTACAAGAATTAATGTGGTAGCTACGATTGCAAAACTAATTTGCTTTGAACCTTTGTGTGCTGCCACAAGAGAACTTTCTCCATTTTCAATTCGTGTATAAATTGCATCAGTCATTATTACTGAGTCATCAGTAATAATGCCTATTGCTAAAATAAAACTTAGCAAAACAAAAATATTTATTGATAGTCCAAAAAGGTAAAGTCCTAAAAAAGATGCTATTAGACTTACAGGTAAAGCAACAGCTGGGACAATTACAGCTTTTAAATTTCCAAGGAATAAATAAATAATTAGCACAACTAATAAGAAAGCACTTATTAAAGTCTTGTATACCTCTTTGATTGCAGAACCGACGTATGTTGCCCTGTTAAAAGCAACCTCTATATTAATTCCTTCAGGTAATGTTTTTTTAACTTCATCTATTTTTTTTTTAATAGCATTTGATAGTTCTACAGTAGAGGCACCACTTCTTGAATAAATACCAATTCCTACTGTTTTTAAATTTAGAGCATCTTTTGTTTGTGTTTTAAATAATGTTTTTTCTGAAACAGGTCCAAACTCTATATTTGAAACATCAGAAAGTCTTACTATGCTACCTTTTAGTTTTTTTATGGGCAATTCTTTTAACTTATCAATGTTATTATATGATTTATCTAAATTTAAAGTTAAATCTATATTGTTTGCTTCTAGGGTGCCGGCTGGAAGACTCACATTCTCATTTCTTAAAGCTTTCTCAACTTCTTGAATAGTTAAATTATTAGCAGCTAATTTGATAGGATCCACCCAAACTCTTACACTTAATTCTCTTAATCCACCAACTAAAATCCTTCCAACATTTTTTACACTTGAAAATTGATCTACTAAATATCTTTCAGTATAATCTCCAAGTTCTAAATCACTCCAATCAGATGAAGATACAGCTAGCCACATCGTTGTTGTAAATCCAGCTGCTTGTTTTAATATTTGAGGTGCTTCTGCTTCACTAGGTAAATTATCAACTACTCTTGCAACTCTTTCTCTTATGTCGTTAGCAGCGCTATCTAAATCAACATCTGTATTAAATTCAACATTAACTGAACTACTTCCATTCTCAGACGTTGAGGTAATATTTTTAATTCCTGCGGCTCCCCCAACAACATCTTCAATTACCTGTGTTACTTCTTGATTTATTATTGAAGCAGATGCAGATCTATAGTCTACTTTAATTTGAACAACTGGTGGCTGTAAACCATCTGGCAACTCTCTCACTGGAAGTTTAGAAAAAACAAATATTCCAAATACAACCAGTATAAGAGACATTACCCACGCAACAACTGGTCTTCTTATACTTACGTCAGTTATAAACATTATTTTTCAATAGGTTTTATTTTACCTTTAGGTCTTACTTTTTTTAGTCCCTCAGCAACAATAGTTTCTCCTTCGCTGAGGCCAGAGATGATCTCAATAAATCCATCATCTCTTATTCCAATTTCTATTTCAGTTTTATCTGTAATATTATCTTCAGAAACTTTATAAACATAAGTTTTATTTCCAACTATCATCAAGCTAGTATCAGGTATCCCAAGAGAATTTCGCTCATTATAACTAATAATAACCTCTAGAAGGGAACCGGGTATTAATTCAGAATTTTTATTCTCAATCATAACTCTTATAAGTAAACTTCTTGTTTCAGCATTAATCCTACTTGAGACAGCATATACCTTTCCATTGTATGCTCTATTTTTACTACCAGAAAACCTTGCTATAATAGGCAAACCTTTCTCTATGAAGGGAGCAAAAGTTTCAGGGATTTTTAAATCAGAATAAATAATCGAGTTATCGTCTAAAGTTATAATAATTGAATTATCTGATCCAAGAATGTCTCCAGTTATACCTCTATACCCAAGGACACCATCGAATGGTGCAATAATATCTTTGTCTATAAGTTTAACAATTAAATCACCTTTTTTGACATATTCCTTAAGTATTAGTTCAGAAGTTAAATTATTTCTTTTAATTCTAAAAGATTCAGTTCTTTTTGAGACAGCTGTCCCAAAACTTTCAATATTTTCAGAGAAATTTTTATAAGCAACTTCCACAACAATAATTCCTGGGGGAGGTCTCTTACTAAATTTTTTCTTAAAATGATTTCCTATCATTGTTCTTCCAATAATTACCACCATGATTATCAAAAAGAAGGTAATGATTACCGTTCTAACTTTTATAGATCTTTTCATATTTTAATTTTTTCCGTACTCACTCCATGAGCCGTCGTATATCGTTGGCATATATTTAGTCTCTATTAAGGAATAAGCAAGAGCCAAAACTGAAGCTGTAACTCCAGAACCACAGGTAAATACAATATTTTCATCAAGTTTACATTTGGTTAATTCAAACTTTTTAAGAATTTTATCTTCACTGATAAATGTATGATCTTCACTTATAACCTCAGAAAAAGGTAAGCAAAAAGAGTTTTTTATAGAACCACTTCTTAAGCCTTTTCTTGGTTCTGTCACTTTACCATCAAATCTTTCTCTACTTCTTGCATCTATAACTTTAAATTTATTTACAGTAATATTTTCATTAATTTGTTTTTTATTTTTTACAAGCTCTTTTTTTTCAGTAGCTATATAATTACTAATCTTAACTTTTGTTAAACTTGCAACCATTGGTTTTTTTTCATTTTTCCATTTTTTTAAACCACCATTTAATACATGAACAAAACTTGGATTGTGTCCAAAGTAAATAAAATTATACCAGCACCTACAAGAGCTAATTACATCAGAATTATCATAAACTATTATTCGGTCTTCATTTCTAATACCCATACTTGATATAATTTTTTCCCACGTTTTTCTATCAGTTAACATGTGTGGAAGATCAGTATCTATTTTAGAATTTTTATCTAAGTCAAAAAAGAGAGCATTTTCTATATGTTGCTTTTGGTACTCTGAAAATCCATCTCTCTTTATTTGAGGCATATGCCATGAGCAATCAACAATTTTTACTTTATCTAAATTTTTTTCTAACCAGCTTGTATCAACCAAAGACATACTATCTTTTTTCTAAATATCTCTGATGATATTCTTCCGCAGGACAGTAATTTTTTAATAGAGTATATTTTGTTACAACTTTTTCAGGTAAATTTGAATTTACTTTTTCTATAACATTTTCAGCGACTTCTTTTTGTTTATCACTTAGATAAAATATTTCACTTCTGTATTGTGTCCCAAAATCTGGTCCTTGTGAATTTAGAGTCGTAGGGTCATGAATTTCAAAAAAAAAGTCTAAAATCTTTTCATAAGAGATAACCTTAGGATCAAAGTCTAATTTAACAACCTCTGCATGATTGGTGTTACCGGTGCACACTTCTTTATAGGTAGTTTCTTTGCTGTCACCACCACAATAGCCGACCTCAGTTTTGATAACCCCTTCGAGTTTACCGAACTTGATTTCTGGTCCCCAAAAACATCCCAATCCTAAAACTGCTATTTCCATTGATTATAGTTTAATTTGATTTACAAATTATTGCTATGTTAACTAGAAATCAATTAGGTTTTTTGTACATGTTTTTATCTGTATGCACCTTTTCTATTATGGATTTACTTGTAAAGTGGTCAAGTGACTACCCAACAGGAGAAGTTTTGTTTTTTAGGGGCTTTTTTGGACTAGTGCCAACTTATTTTTTAATACCGAAACATAAGTTGAAAACCTTTTATATAACTGAAAGACCCAAAGAGCATTTATTTAGGTGTCTTATGGGTTTAATGGCTCTAATATCAATCGTTGTTGCATTAAGAGAACTTCCTTTAGCTGTTGTTGTTAGCCTGTCATATGCAGCGCCATTATTTATTACGGTATTGTCAATTTTTTTACTGAGTGAGAGAGTGGGTGTATTTAGATGGTTGGCAGTCCTGATTGGATTCATTGGTGTCATTATAATTGCTGAACCTGGTTTTAAAGGAATGAACTATCTTTATTTTCTTCCATTAATATTTTGTATTGGGATGGCTTTTGTAACTATTACAATTAGAAAACTATCTACGACAGAACCTATTTGGCTTATTTCAATTTTTTTCACAATTACGATTTCAATTGCAGGCTTAGCTACAATTCCTATGGGCTGGATAGTGCCAAGTTTTAAAGATTTTATTCTTTTAGTTTTAATTGGAGTAACTGGAGGTTCTGCTAATTTATTTTTAACCCAATCTTATAAGCTTTCAGAAGTATCGTTAGTTGCTCCTTTAAAATATTTGGCTTTAATATTTGCCATTATTTTTGGGTATTTAATTTGGAATGAGATACCAACTGCAAAAACATTAATAGGTGCATTACTCGTAGTTCTTGCCTCTCTTATAATTTTTAGACGAGAAATTTATCATAAACAAAAAATACCATCCAACTCTAGACATGAATAAAAAACCAAAATATTGGAATACTGCAAAAAAATATTTATCAAGTAAAGATAAGGTGATGTCTTTATTAATTTACAAATATAAGTCCCCATCTGAAGCAGTATTAACTTCTAGAAAAGATATATTTTTTTCGTTATGTAAAAGCATTATTGGACAACAAATTAGTGTTGCAGCAGCAAACTCAGTTTTTCTAAAATTTAAAAAAAAATGCAAAAATAAGATTAATGCAAAGACAATATCTAAATTATCCTCAATTCAACTCAAAAGTTGTGGACTGACTAGGCAGAAGGTTAAAGGGATAAAAAGTTTAGCCAAACAAATGTTAGATAAGTCGTTTAACCCCAGATTAATTCCTAAAATGTCTGATGAAGATGCGATTATTTATTTATCTAAATTAAGACAAATTGGTAGGTGGTCAGCTGAAATGATCTTATTATTTACTTACAATCGTTCAAATATTTGGCCTATACAAGATATTGGTCTTCTAAGAGGAATTTCAAAGAATTATAAAAAAGAATATTTACCACCAGAATCTTATGTTAAATTATTAAAAAAAAAATTCACACCATATTGCTCAGTAGCAACCTGGTACCTTTGGAGAAGTATAGATCCAGAACCAATACAATATTAAATTCCCTCAATAATTTGATGTTGGCGTACAGCAACTCCTTTTAGTGCTACATGAGCTTCTTGATATTCTTTCGAGTAAAAAAAAATTTTTGCTTCAGCAAATGAAGAGAATTCAATTATAGCAGTTCTAGGAGATTCTTCTCCTTCTGTAGTTATTTTCTTTCCACCTCTAACTAAATATCTACCTTTATATTTTTCAATAGCAGTCCCAGCTTTAACTGCATATTCTTTTAATACACTTTCATCACTTATACTCTTATAGACACACACCACATAACCCTTCATATTAATCTATCCATTCTTTAAGTTTAGCTTCATTATATTGAATAAATTTAGGTAATCTTTTTAAATCATATTTTTCAAGCTTTCTTCTTTTGTCATTGCCATATTTTTTAGATTTTTTATCACCAAACATATCGTAAATTGTTTCATTGTTTATAATTAATTCATTAATCTTATTATATCCCAGTTCTTCAACTTCATAATCTCTGTGGTGTAAATAAGACTTTAATTTCAATTCTAAATCACTAGCATTTTTAATGTTAGAAAAGTGCCACCCTCCATTTGGAATAAAAATTTTATTTATATATCGGTTTTTAGAAAAAAAAGTATCCAGCCTCCAAAAAGAAAACTTTTTATTTTTGATATTCCGTAACCATTGTGGACTGATTAATTTTTTTTTTTTACAAGCCTTAGTTCCAAACCAAGTAAAATTTGGCAAATACCTATTGAATTTGTAATAGAATATATCCTGTTCAAATATAATAATTTGATTGTTAATCTTTGATAAATTTATTGAATGAAAATTTGGTATTTCATCAACATCAGAAATTAATATTAAATCACTATCAACAGCCTTAGTCAAACCGTTAATTATATGATTTCTCTGATCATTCTCTCTCAAGTGCGCATTAAAAATTGATTTATAAGATTTAGTACTTTCATCATCTAGATCATCTAGTTCAATGATATTCACAGGTTGATCTTTATGAATAATATAAATAATTTTATTTTCAAATCTCTTAAACTTATTAATATCAAATTTTAGCTTTCTTTTTTTTCCATTATGAAAAAACTCACTCTCAACTATGACAAAATAATCAACATATTCATCTAAAATATTAAGTCTAATGTCCAATAAGAGCTCTTCGTCATAAAACATGAAGCAATCAAATATTTTCATAATTTTTAATTCTTTTTTATTTTTATTTATATGATAATAAAATTTATGGCAGACAAATTAATTATCACATTTAATGAGTATACAAAAATTGTTGAAAAATTAGCAATAGAAATTCATAATAATTATAAACCAACAGTATTAGTTGGCATTATGAGAGGCGCTGCCCCAATATTAGACATTTTATCTAGAATTTTAAAGTTACCAATCGCCTATATTGTTATTCAAAGTTATTCTGGAGAAAGAATGCAAGATAAGCAGGGGCAGTTGATGTTTGCTAGAGAAATTAGTTCTTTGGCTGAAAATAAAGATTTTGATAGAGTGTTACTGGTAGATGATCTTTCTGATACAGGCCTGACTTTAAATAAAAGTATTGAGTGGTTAAAGAAATATGAGCCAACAAAAAACTATATAAACCAAGTTAAAACTGCATGTTTGTGGAAAAAAAAATCGTCTACATTTCAGCCAGACTTTTGTCCTGTAAAATTAGACTCAGACCCATGGATTGTTCAGCCAACAGAGCATTATGAAGAATTATCTATGGAAGAAATAATTAAGAGAAATAAATAGGGCTAGGTTTATCTAGCCCCAAGAATTAATTTTTAAGCAACAGCAAAATTTATTCCACTTAAGATAGCAATTAACCATATCGCTGGTGAAGTATCATTGAACTTGCCAGTAAACAATCTAATTAAAGCATAAGAAATAAATGCTAACGCAATACCATTACTAATACTGTAAGTTAAAGGCATAGCAATCATTGCAAGTATTGCAGGGGCAGACTCACCAATATCATCCCATTCAATATCAACAATATTTCTTACAAATAAAACAGAAACATATAAAAGTGCAGCCCCATCTATTTCTTTTGGTAAGCTTGTTGCTAAAGGTGAAAGAAACAAACAGGCTAAAAATAAAACTCCAATAGTTAAAGAGGTCATTCCAGTTCTTCCACCTGCTTTAACACCAGCACCAGACTCAACATAACTTGTAACAGTTGTTGTGCCCATTAATGCACCAGCCACTGTTCCAACACTGTCAGCCATCATTGCTTTTTCAATATCCTGCACCTTACCTTTGCTATCAACTTTTCCAGCAACATTTGCTACAGAAGTTAAAGTTCCAGCAGTATCAAAAAAGTCAATAAATAATAATGTAAATATCACTGTAGACATCCCAGCAGTGAGAGCGGCTGTAAGATCAAAATCAAATAAATAGGTCATTGGAGGAATAGTACCAACAACACCGTTGAATTTAGCAAGTCCAGTTGCCCAAGCGATAATGCTATAAAAAATAATTCCAATAATTATATTTCCTTTAACATTAAGTTTTTCCATAATTATCATTGAAACAAAAGCTAGACAGGCAAGAATAATTAAAGGGTTTTTCATGTCACCAATAGTTACTAAAGTAACTGGGTGATCAGCAACTACGCCCATAATTTCCAAACCAATAATTGCTAAGAATAATCCAATACCAGCACCTATTCCTAGTTTTAAACTTTTTGGAATAGAGTTAATTAACCATGCTCTAATTGGTGTTAATGAAATAATTAAAAATAAAATACCAGCAACTAATACTGCACCTAGTGCAGCTTGAGGTGTGTAGCCCATTCCACCAACAACTCCAAAAGCAACAAAAGCATTAATTCCCATGCCAGGTGCCAATCCTATTGGCCATGTTTTTCCATAAAATGCCATTATAAAACAGGCAAGTGCAGTTGCAACGATTGTTGCCGTAAATACTGCTCCAAAATCAAAAAAACCTTTGTCTGGTCCAGCAAATTCTCCTGATAATATAAATGGATTCAAAAACATGATATAAGCCATTGTTAAAAAAGTTGTTACACCAGCTATTACTTCAGTTTTAAAATTAGTCTTATGTTTTTTATAGTTAAAATATTTATTTAACATTGGTCCTCCTAAGATTAGAATTAAATTTATTAGATTATTGAAGAAAATACTCTTAAATATCTAAGTTTATCAACACAATTCAACTTATAAGTTTATATTTATGTTATATTTTGAGTGTTAACATTCATCTGTGATGAATAAATTAAGATTAATTTTTATAAGCTTATTTTTCTTGATTCTAGTCTCTGGTTGTCAAACGATTAAGCAAAAAACAGATGTAATTGTTCAAAATGAAAATAATAAATTAAGTAAATATATTGGAAAAACTTCAAGTAATTTACAAATGAATTTAGGCAAACCTGACGAAGATTTTAAAAATGAAAAGGGTAATGTGGAGTTTGTTTATAATACAAAAAAATATTTAATACCTTGTGAAAGAAGATTTGAAATAGACACTAATTCTATCGTTATTGGCTTTATATCAAATGGCTGTTTTTAATATTTATCAAATTTTTTCTGAAATTTTTAGTGCAAATGCATAGTCTAAAGCTATTTCTTCAATAGCACCATCTCTTCCAGATTTACCACCATGACCCGCATTCATTTCAGTTTTCAAAAGTAATAAATTATTATCAGTTTTATAATCTCTAAGCTTTGCTGTAAATTTTGTAGGTTCATCAAACAAAACTCTATTATCACTTAAACTCGTTGTTATGAGTATATGAGGATAATCCATCTTCTTAATATTATTATATGGAGCATAAGAATAAATGTATTCAAAATGATCTTTATTATCTTTTGCATTACCAAATTCATCAAATTCACCTACAGTTAAAGGTAGGGAGTGATCCAAGTTAGTCGTTAAAGAATCAACAAATGGTACAGCCATTATTATACCTAAGAATAATTCGGGTGTTTTGTTTACAACTGCCCCCATAAGGAGACCTCCAGCAGATCCACCCATTCCTATTATTTTATTTTTTGAGGTATAATTATTTTCAATTAAATATTTTGCAGAAGCAATATAATCTTCAAAAGTATTCTTTTTATTAAGAAGTTTACCTTCTTTCCACCATTTCATTCCTCTTTCCATACCACCCCTAATGTGAGCAGTTACCCAAATAATGTCTCTGTTTATCAAGCTTAATCTAGTGGATGAAAAACCTGGATTCATTGAACTGCCGTAAGAGCCATAACCATAAAGTAATAAATTTGCTGATCCATCTATCTTAGTATTTTTATGCCTGGTAATAGTAAGAGGGACCATTCTCCCATCGTGCGATTTACAATCAACTCTTTCAACAATATAATCGTCAGAATTATGACCTGAGGGAATTTCCTGCTCTTTAACTAATTTCTTTTCTT
>Ga0307986_10001296_pt1 | contig 18199 bp, 21 predicted proteins | sample EllFjometageno82_FD_203170 | JGI IMG/M metagenome (GOLD analysis project Ga0307986, IMG submission 203170) | Marine microbial communities from Ellis Fjord, Antarctic Ocean - #82 | ecosystem: Environmental > Aquatic > Marine > Unclassified | place: Southern Ocean | collected 2014-10-09
CTCGAACAGGTGGTCATCGAAGATTGGGATAGTAGCCGTTCTGAGTTAGCTGCGCAGCTGCTTAGCGGCAACATAGAATCACTCGCTGGGGATTATACGATAGATAGCGTTACCGTCTTGGAAAGCGAGCATCAGGAATTCGAGTTAACCCCACGTGCGGCGGATAACGTCTACCAACTCATCTCTATTAATTTCATGGGCGGTGAACTGGAATCAATTTATCTGCATAGCAAGAATGGACAGCAAACAGTTTGGCGTTTTGAGAATGTGATTCGTAATCGAGCAATCGCCGATGCGCAGTTTCAGTTCGTACCCCCGGAAAATATAGAGATAATTGAGAATGACTATGCTCAGTAGCCTTGCCTTAACTGAGCAGCCAATGTCGCGACTTACACGTGATGCATTAGCGTGAATACCTATATAGCAATCGCGTTCGGTGGTGCCTTTGGTGCCGTGTCACGCTTCTGGCTACATTCCGCTGTGCAAAGATTCAATGGCAGTAGCTTCCCGCTCGGGACTTTCGCGGTCAATATTTTGGGCTCTTTCCTTATTGGTGTGTTCCTTGTGGTGCTTGCAGAGAAGGCGCAATTATCAGAACCCTGGCGCCCACTGATAGCAGTTGGGTTTTTAGGTGCTCTGACTACGTTTTCAACTTTCTCCCTTGATGCGCTGTTGTTATTCGAGCAGGGCAACTACAATACCGCACTTTTCTATATCGTCAGCAGCGTCGCGCTCTGCCTATTCGCCTCCTTCGCGGGTATGCAGGTAACGCGAGTCATGCTCTAAAAAGACTCCTTCAGGAATAGATACATGTTAGACCCTAAGATGATTCGCAGTGATGCGCAGACAATTGCTGAGGCGCTCAAGAAGAAGAAATTTGAGCTCGACGTAGATCGCTTGGCAAAACTGGAAAGCCAGCGCAAGATTCTACAGACTGCGACGGAAGGACTGCAGAATGAGCGTAACCTGCGTTCAAAGTCTATCGGCAAAGCGAAGGCGGCCGGAGAAGACGTATCCGAAATTCTGCAATCTATGGATAGCATTAAGACCGACCTTGAGCAGAAGAAGGATCAGCTTAATGTGCTGCAGAAGGAGCTGAACGACTACTTGTTAACGGTTCCGAATGTACCTTCTGACTCGGTGCCTGCAGGCGTTAATGAAAGTGACAACATAGAAGTCTCGCAATGGGGCACTCCGAAGTCATTCGATTTTGAAGTAAAAGACCATGCTGAACTAGGCGAGGCCTTGGAGCAGGGTCTGGACTTTGAGGCAGCGACTAAGATCACCGGATCACGCTTCGTGGTAATGAGCGGCAGAACCGCGCAGTTGCACCGTGCGCTAATCCAATTCATGCTAGATACCCATACCCGAGAACATGGCTATACCGAGGTGAACGTCCCTTACCTAGTCAACGCTGACTCGCTGCTAGGCACTGGCCAGCTACCCAAGTTTGAAGAGGACCTCTTTAAGCTTAGGGGGGAGCAGGAGTATTACCTGATTCCAACCGCCGAAGTGCCAGTTACCAATCTCGTGAGAGATCAGATCGTCGATGCAAAATCTCTTCCCATAAAGTTTGCCTGTCACACTCCCTGTTTTCGATCGGAGGCGGGCAGCTACGGCAAAGACACGAAGGGCATGATCAGGCAGCACCAGTTCGAGAAGGTCGAGCTGGTTCAAGCCGTTAGGCCACAAGATTCTGAAGCCACTCTCGAAGAACTTACGGCGAATGCCGAAACCATATTGAAACTGTTGGAGCTTCCATACCGAAAAGTTGTGTTATGCGGTGGCGATACTAGCTTCGCATCCGCCAAGACATACGACCTCGAAGTTTGGCTACCATCGCAAAACTGCTATCGCGAGATATCCTCGTGCAGTAGCTTTACCGACTTTCAAGCAAGGCGCATGCAGGCGCGCTGGCGCAATCCAAAGACAGGCAAGCCCGAGCTGCTACACACAGTCAACGGCTCAGGGTTGGCGGTAGGCAGGACACTCGTCGCACTGATAGAGAACGGTCAGCAAGCCGACGGTAGCATCCAGATTCCTAAAGCCCTACATGCTTACATGAACGGAATCGAGCTGCTGGTCTAATGGACCTTCTTCCGATATTTCTCAATATCAGAGGGAGAAAGTGCGTCGTTGTCGGTGGAGGAGAAGTAGCTTTTCGTAAGGCCACTCTGCTGTTACGCGCCGGAGCAGATCTAACCCTCGTCGCTCCTTCATTGAGCGACGAACTGCGCAAACTGTGTATCGCCGACGATTGCACAATTACGGAAAGAAAATTCGAAGCAGCAGATCTAAGCGATGCCGTCCTCGTCGTAGCCGCAACAGACGACAAAGACAGCAACGAGCGCGTTAGCGTGATCGCGTCTGGACTTAACATCCCCGTAAACGTAGTCGATCAACCCGATCTCTGTTCCTTCATCATGCCGTCTATAGTCGATCGCTCGCCAATCATTGTTGCTATATCCAGCGGTGGTACTTCGCCAATACTTACTCGTAAGCTCAAGGAGCTAAACGAGACCATGATCCCTGGGCGAATCAACAAATTAGCAGAATTACTGGGGTCGTTTAGAGGTCGAGTAAAGAACGAGATCGGGGACTTTTCTCAGAGAATTCGTTTCTGGGAAAGCGTTCTCGGCAGCGAAATACCAGAGCTGGTCTACAACGGACAGGATGATGAGGCTAGATCCGCGCTGGACAATTGGTTGACGAATCCGGAGGTCGATCGAGTTGGCGGCGAGGTCTATCTAGTAGGTGCAGGGCCGGGCGATCCCGACCTATTAACCCTGCGCGCTCTACGGCTCATGCACAAGGCAGACGTTGTGCTCTACGATCGATTGGTCTCGCCCGAGATATTGCTCAAACTAAGGCCCGATGCGAAGAAGATCTATGTGGGCAAACGCAGCGCCGATCACGCCGTGCCCCAGGAGACTATAAACGAGATGTTAGTCCGCCTGGCCAAGGAGGGCAGCAGGGTGCTACGACTCAAGGGCGGCGATCCCTTCATCTTCGGGCGCGGCGGAGAGGAGCTTGAATCTCTGGCTGCAGCAGGCATACCTTTTCAGATAGTCCCTGGCATTACCGCCGCCTCAGGCTGTGCGAGCTATGCTGGAATCCCGCTTACTCATCGGGACTATTCGCAATCGGTGCGTTTTCTTACCGGGCACACGAAGGACGGGCGAGTACCATTGGAGTGGGATATCTTAGTGAAGGAGCAACAGACGCTCGTTTTCTATATGGGGCTTGCTGGCTTGCCGTTTATCTGCGATCAGCTTCTTAAACACGGGATGTCTGCAACCATGCCCGTGGCCATTGTACAGCAGGGAACAACTCAGACGCAGAAAGTAGTAGTTGGAAATCTGGATAGGATAGCCGACTTGGCTGCGGAGGAAGAGTTACAGGCGCCGACGATAATTATTATTGGAGAGGTAGTTAAACTCCATCAGTCGCTGTCTTGGTTTAAGAATAAATAGTTAGCGGTACAAGGCTAAGCGAAAAACTACAGACAGTTTTCCGGCTTCGGTAATCCCGAAATCTTGCTAGCGGTCTTCGCCGGCGAACCTCGGAACAGCTTCATCAAATAAATACTCTTGCCCTTATCAGCCCCTAGATCTCGCTTAACGAGATTAACTAACGCACGATTGGCTGGCGACATCTGATGACGGCTATAGAAAATACGTAGCAGATTAATTACCTCCCAGTGTGCGGGGTCTAACGTTATTTCTTCTTGAGAGGCTAGTGAGATAGCGACGTCCTCGTCCCAGTCCGCAAGCTCGACTAAGTAACCTTCTTTATCGAGAGCTATCTCGCGACCATTTATCTCCATGAGGGTTGGGCTCCTCATACCCTAAAACCAACTCACGACTTTGTCATGCTCACAACATAGCTCGACAAATTGATTTGTATCTATTGCCTCTACTCTTTCCGCGGTCTTGGGAAGCGTCGCCCTAGCCAACATATCTTCGCGCAATCCATATACCCTCACGGTCTCAACGATTGTTTGAAGATTGGCTAGCGAAGCGCAGTGATAGACACCGTCTTCTATAAATAGAATGGCATCGCCAGCATTAACTACCTTGATGCAACTCTCTAATAGATTTGAGTCTGGACTTCTATTTATGGTGTGTAGGCAGCTCATAGATTGAATACCGTATCTGAGTTCTCGATAAGCTTAGATACGGCATCGCTATCGATCAATTGCATGCCGGGAAGTAGGTCCGAGCTGTCGATACTTCTTCCCTTCAATGATTGCTGATCAGCGTAGACGCTCTCTATACCATACAACGCGAGTGTCTCTAGCGCGTTACCCAGAGTCTTGCTCTGAATAGCTGCGCCATCTTGCCCTTTAAGTAATTGATAGACACCATCATCTAGAAAAACGTAATTCACATCCTGTTCGAATACGGCAGAGGCGAGGGCCATGTCTAGGCACAGATTGGCTCTGTTATGTCCATAGGGCGCGCTGCGACTAATAAAAGTGATGCTCGATTTGGCGGGCCTTGCTGTGTACGGTTTATCTATCATAATCCTAGCCGAAATTTACCACTCGATCAGAATTCAGCGTCGCATCGACCAACTGCCCGAGACCGCCAACCTCTGAACTCTCATAGGCGCTTGCTGTGGCTAGCTCGTGGCGGTCTGCCTCTGTTTGATCTAAAACACCTCGTCGTAGTGCCGAGCTGACACAGATAACGGAATCGATGTCGTGCTCCTGGATCAGTTCGTTCCACTGTTTCTGCAGGTTTATTTCATCCTGAGCGACTACGGCAAGTTTGGAAGCGTTATGTACGCCATCGCCGAAAAAGAATACGCGATAGAGTTCGTGGCCTTGCTGGATAAGCGACGTCGCGAAGCGCAGCGCAGTAGCTGCAGACTCGGTCGAGTAGGGCGCGGCATAAATAACGATAGAAAATTTCACAATTCGAGTTTAATCCAGGCGGGCTGTTATGACTAATGCTGGCAATAAAAAACCCCAGACAAGCTGGGGTTTAGTGTTCAATTGGCTAGAATCGCCTTGTTTTATTGTCTGCCTGTGAGCGAGCCTAATAGATGCAGCAGGTGAATAAAGATATTAAAGATGCTCAAGTACAGAGATATGGTGGCCATAATGTAGTTGCGCTCGCCGCCATTAACAATGCGACTCGTGTCAAACAAGATGAAACCAGACATCAACAAGATCACAGCGGATGATATCGCCAAGCTAAATGCAGGTATCTGCAGGAAGATGTTAGCGATCATTGCCACGATGACTACCATCATGCCGGTGAAGATAAAGCCGCCGAGGAAGTTGAAATTCTTACCAGATGTCAGTGCATAGCCCGACAGAGACAAGAAGATCAATGCAGTACCACCAAGAGCCTGAGCGACGATGGCAGAACCATTAGCGTAGGCCATCAGATAGACGTTGATCGTTGGTCCTAATGCTGCGCCCATAAGACCGGCAAAGACGAAGACAGCTACCAGACCCTTAGAAGATTTCGCTGTGGCGCGCACAACGAATGACATGCCGAAGCCACCTAGCAACATCATAAAGCCAGCGCCTTGGCTGACCTGCATTGCCATGCTAGCTGTGGCACAGATCGCACTGAAAAACAGAGTCATGGACAGCAGCATGTAGGTATTGCGAACTACCTTGTTTACAGATAGCGCCGATTCCTGGCTTCGACCAATATTTAACTCAACTTCGTTCATCGTTTTCTCCAACTTGGGTGGAATAGAGTAATGCTTAATAAGTGTAACGACCTAAGGCCGCTAGGCTTTATAAAGATATGAGGGTGTTGCCCCTAAATTCAATAGCTTAGGACGTGATAATCCTCAAGGTATGTAAATAATGATACGCGTAACCCACCCAAAATCAACGGATTTCGCCACCCAAAGTTAATGCTAAATACCCTGTTGACTGTTGCAGAGATTATAGTAAGATTCTCCACCGTACCGCGGAGGGGTGGCAGAGTGGTCGAATGCACTGGTCTTGAAAACCAGCGAGGGTGAAAGCCCTCCGAGAGTTCGAATCTCTCCTCCTCCGCCATATTCGAAGCACCAGCCTTCACATCGCCATCCAGATGCTCCAATCCAGCAAGAGTCACCCACCCTTAATGGCGGATGAGGAAGATTTGAACTCTCCAGTTCGATCGATTGCGCAGCAATCAAGGCTCGCAAAGCGAGCCATCAGAGTCAGGGTAATTCTCCAAGCCCTCAGCAGCAATCGAACCCGCTACATCTCGCAATGGTGAAAATCAGCCCAAGCTGATTTGAATCTATTTCTCCCCAGCAGTAATTGAGATCGAGAACAAAGGGAACAACCCGCTCGAACATTTACATTATCCTGTCGCCTCTACTGCCACCTAGGTAGAAGGCAGTGTCTTTAATACTGAAGCCCCGAGCAGCGTACCAAGAAGTCATAAAACCACCCGCCATATTCCAGCCACAATTAACCCCGACATAGCCCTAATTCCCAAGCAGAGAAGTTAGATTCATTTGTTTAAATAATGACTCAATCAACTCCAAATTGATTGAATCCTAGAGCTTGACCCTTTGAAGGCCCTCATCCCGAGGGCCTTTTTTTTGCAGAATACAATGAGAGGAGGGGGTTTAGCGGTTCTGGCGTGTGTTCTCTGGACTTACTGAGCTTACGCTATTGGAATTAAGCGCGATGAAGTCAGCGAGGATGCGTCCGCTTTCCAGAATTAGGGGATCGCCTTCGTCTTCGACTGCATCTTCCTCAGCTTCATCGGCAGTAGGTGTGTCGCTATTGGCAACTAACTCCTCTTCCTCTGCATTTAGATCTTCTATCCATTCGTTGAGAGTAAGCCCCTTGAGGAGGCGGCGCATATTTTCCGCGTCGAACTCTGTGCGTCGAGTTTCCTCGCGCTCTTCTTTAACTTCCTGCTCATTGAGAGACAACTGCTCCCTTTGCCTCATCACACGAGCGCGCTCGATTTGATCGCGAAGATAGATGAAGTCGGGCGACGACTCAGCACGTTCGTCGTAACGCTGTTGTAGTTCTGGCACTAACGCTTGGATGGCGTGATAAGGAGTGTACTCGACCGCACGGACTGTGTCCCAAGGTAGGGCACCATCAAGGCTGCTCTCGCCGATGTCTTCGTAGGCATCGTAGAAATCCGGAAAGGAAATGTCAGGAATCACTCCGCGGTGCTGAGTGCTCTCCCCAGAGATCCTGTAGAACTTCGAACGTGTCAGTTTCACCTGACCATAGTCCATCGGGATGATTTCTTGCACGGTACCTTTGCCAAATGTCTGCCCACCTAGCACTATGCCGCGCTGATAATCTTGAATCGCACCGGCAAAGATTTCTGATGCCGAGGCGCTTGTCCTGTTTACCAATACGGCTAGCGGTCCCATGTAGGCTACGTCAGGATCATTGTCACCGAACGATCGTGTAAAGCCGTTGCGTAAACCCGAGTAACGAATCTGCACAGTCGCGCCGGTCTCGATAAACAAGCCAACCAATTGGTTCGCCTCGCTCAAGCTGCCGCCACCGTTGTTGCGTAAATCTACTATGACCGCATCTACTTCTTCTTCTTTTAGCTCATCTAGAAGGGCATGTACGTCGCGTGTTGAACTTTTGTAGTCAGCATCGCCGCGTGAGGCCGCCTCGAAGTCGAAGTAAAAAGTGGGTAGGTCGATGATGCCGATCTTATACATCTCGCCGTTGTAGCTAAGCTCGATGACTTCCTTCTTCGCCGATTGATCTTCCAGCTTTACGGTGTCACGAGTAATGCTTACGACGGTCGCGCTCGACTCGCCAACCGCATCTACAGGAATGACATTGAGCCGAACTACTGTGCCTTTCTCTCCGCGAATCTGTGCGACGACATCGTCAAGGCGCATGCCGACAACATCTTGTAGCTCGCCGTCCACACCTTGGCCAATTGAGACGATACGATCGCCGGCCTTCAATTCATTGCCGCGCTCGGCTGGCCCACCTTTAATTAGCTCGGCAACCCTCGTGTATTCTTCCTCGGTGGTCAGTTGTGCGCCGATCCCCTGCAAGGAGAGTGAGAGCCCCATATTGAAGTTCTCAGAATCGCGTGGCGAAAAGTAAGAGGTATGTGGATCAACGGCTGTCGCTACCGTGCTCATGTAAGTCTGAAAGATATCTTTATCGTTGGTCTTAGAGATCTGGCTCAGCTGATTGCGGTAGCGCTTGCTTAACTTATCTTTGATCTCCTCTTCATCATCGCCGGTTAGTCTCAGGCTCAGGACGCTGTTCTTGATCCTGAGCCTCCAGAGTTCATCCAGTTCTGCAAGCGATGCTGCATAGGGGGCATCTTCGCGATCAATCTCTATGGCTTCATCGACGGTGAAGTCCATCTCGCCGAGGTGGTTTTCAACGCGGTCGACGGCATAAATCATGCGTTCGAGTATGCGCTTGTAATACAAGTTGTAGATCTCGAAGCCTGGTTCGACGCTGCCATCTTCGAGGCTGTTATCTAGGGTGTAGCGGAATACACTTAGCTGATCGATATCCTCTTTGAGGAAATACAACTTGGAACCGTCTAGGGCATCTATATAGCTATCGAATACAGTGGAGGAAAAATTGTCGTTTATATCGATCGAGGAGTAGTGCTTGGTTTCCAGCTCGTTTAACAGTTCTACCGCAGTATCACCGTGGATCGGTTTGCTTTCGAGTGGGGTGTAGAGTGCATCGATATCGAGGACTGTGTTTAGCTGGTCGGGATCTTCCTGCGCGATCAGCGTCGACGTCAGTAGAATCGAGCATGCTGTGATTGCCGCTTTTTGCATGAATCGATTTCGTTCGAATTTCGGTGAGTAATTAGTCATATGTCTCCACTTAGTTCCATATTGTAAAAATGGCCGCGAGATTAACGTATAGCAATTGGCAATTGGGCTTACAGCCCATTTGTGAAACTAGAGACTAAGCGAAATAGAGGCGTCTGAGAAGGGTTTTGACGCTTAATCTGGGTCTTGAAAACATCCAGATATGCTGCACGGCAATTCTCTGCTCGATTCACCGCTATTTTATCAGTTTCTGTCGCGCGGAAGCGTGTCGCTCTGCCCGCTCCACATCAATGTAGCGATCTGTAATGGCGCTGGAGCCATGGCCGGCGTCGTCTCTAACATGCTCTCTAGGCCTGTGTTTCACATCTTCAGAAATCCCAGTATGGCGCAGCCAATGAACCGTAGCAGCGCTCAAGCGCTCTGCGTCCTCGACAAAGCCATTGGCCCGCATCTTCTCTGCGGCCGCGTCGAAGCATTTCTGCACGATGCCACGGATCTGGCGGGTACTGCCTATGCCACCTCTGCCGCGTGTCTTGTGTACGAGAGGCGTAGACTCGCCGGGTATTGGCAAGCTAGTCAGCCCTCTGGAGAGCCGGTAGCGCTTCAGTGCCTCGAGCATCGCATCACTGACCGATATCTCCCGCTCTTTATTGCCTTTGCCTACTGTGAGGAACCACCAATTTCCCTCCTGATCGGCCTGGAAATGGCCCATCTGCGGCTGCCAGCGGCTGGTATCTACCAGTTCTGAAATTCTGAGGTACATGGCGAAGAGGGCGTTCATTACGAACAGTGTTCGCTCGTGTACCAGCGGCAGTTCTGCCGCCATCGACTCGGCCGTCTCGATCACGAAATCCCACTGAAGAGGAGATAGACGCCGGATCTTGCCCTGACTCTGCTGCTTACGCAGAAATTTACTCTTCTGGCGTATTTGGGCAACCGGGTTCGCTGAGAGATAACTCTCTTGAATGAGGAAATTGAAGAAGCTACTCAACACACTGAATAGAGACTGCAGCGCCGCCTGGGAGATCGCGAATTCGCCACTCGCATGGACATAGGGCCGCCAATCACGGTTTGGGACACGCTCGCCTAGCCGTAGCAGGAATCGAGGCACATTCTTCTGTCCTACCCAGTTGGAAGGTGGTTGCTTCGAAAACTCTACATAGGCTTCTATATCCTCCCTAACCACCTGTTTTAGCGGCTTTTTCGCTATAAGCAGACACCAGTGCAGAAAGTGCTCGATTTCGCGCCTGTAGGTGCTAAAGGTATCGGGGCTGCCGCGATAGCTATAGATAAACTCGGCGGCACACTGGTAATCGCTAATAAGCTCCTCGGGCGCATCAACGGCGAGGTGCTCCAGTGATTTCAGCGGCTGCTTAAAAGGATTCGGCATCTCATCGAGGGTATCGAAGAAAGCTAGAGGAGGAGCTATATTGGACATGAAGTAGTTACTTTAAAGATTTGTTTAAAATGAAGTTTAACTAATATCGCTCGCTGTAGCATCGGTAATACTAGAGACGCTCAACCACTGTTGAGCCAAATGTTCCTAGCCCCATAGTATTTAGTCGGTGAATTGCCGAGTTACTTGAAGCTTACAGACAGGACGTTGGCAATAATCTGCTGTGCTTGTACACTACCGTTATATACACGTCTATATAACGGTAGTGACATCTTGCACAGATCAATTAAACGAAGCGCGACGAACTGCCTATTTGCAATCTTGCTGAGCTGCAGCGCATACGCGCCTGCCGAGACCTTAAATGTTGCCGTTGCATCGAACTTCGTCGCTGCCATGCAACGCATAGAGCAGGCGTTTGAAGGCACTTCCGAGCATGAACTTCGCATCATTCGCGGCTCCAGCGGAAAACACTACGCGCAAATTCGCAACGGCGCACCGTTTGATATCTTTCTCTCGGCCGACCAGCTTAGGCCCAGGCGTTTAGTGGAGGAGGGCGTCGCAAAGGAATCGGGCCTAGCAACCTATGCTCAGGGCCAGCTGGCACTGTGGAGCAGGCAGAATGACCTCCAGCTTGGGAGGGAATATCTATTAAATACAGATAATTACCGCGTAATTGCAATGGCGAACCCACGCTTGGCGCCGTACGGTCAGGCAGCGAGAGAAGTATTTAGCAATCTGGGGCTGGAGTCTCTACTGAGCGAGAGGCTTGTAATGGGTGAGAATATTGCGCAAGCCTTCCAGTTTGCGTTCAGTGGCAATGCAGACCTCGGCTTGGTTGCTTACTCTCAGGCCCTGTCTCCGAACTTGCGCGGCCAGGGTTCTGTCTGGCTAGTGCCTAGCGAACTGCATCAGCCCATCAAGCAAGATATGCTGATTCTAAGCGACTCAACGGCTGCCCTAGAATTTGCCTCCTTCATGCAAGACGATGTAGTGCGTGAGATCCTGTTAAGTAGCGGCTACCTATTGCCGGAGATCGCGCCCTAGTGCTCTCGCAACCCGACATCGCCGCTCTGCTCATCACGCTGAAGCTAGCCGCTACAACGACACTCATCCTACTGTTACTAGGCACGCCATTGGCTTGGTGGCTTGCTACCACGCGCTCCAAGGCACGTAGCGCAATCGAGGCCGTTATCGCCTTGCCTCTGGTGTTGCCGCCAACTGTATTGGGATTCTACCTGCTGCTGGCCTTCTCGCCAGACGGCCCTATAGGCGCCACCACCGCGGCACTGGGATTGCCCTCAATGGCATTCTCATTCTGGGGCCTAGTCTTGGGCTCAGCCATCTATTCCCTGCCATTCGTGGTCCAGCCACTTCAGAATAGCTTCGCGGGCCTAGGAAGGATGCCTCTAGAGATAGCAGCAACACTGGGCGCAGGACCTATAGACCGGTTCATTAGTGTGGTACTGCCCTTGTCTAAGATGGGCTATTTAACCGCAGCCGTTCTAGGCTTCGCACACACGCTTGGCGAGTTCGGCGTGGTACTGATGATTGGTGGCAATATCCCAGGAGAGACTCAGGTGCTCTCTATCGCCATCTATGACCACGTCGAGGCGCTCGAATACAGTCAAGCTCACTGGCTAGCCGCTGGATTACTCCTCTGTTCTTTTCTCGTATTATTAATAATTTACAGTGCTAACCGTAGATTTCACCTGATGAAAACAACATGATAAAAGCTGCGCTACAACTGCGTAAGTCTGACTTCAAATTAGAGGCGAGTTTTAGCGTGCCCGGCCGTGGCGTAACGGCTGTATTTGGCCCCTCCGGCTGCGGCAAGACCACATTGCTTCGGGCGATAGCCGGTTTAGAGCCAGATACCACGGGCTCGCTCTCTGTGAACGCAGAGCAATGGCTAGGCGTGGACGGAAGCAGGGCCGTCGAGCAAAGGCGGGTGGCCGTGGTATTTCAGAACCCAAGCCTGTTTCCACACCTTACTGTTCAAGAAAACCTCCTCTATGGCAGGAAGCGCCTAAGTAAAGTAACGAAACCTATTGAAACAAAAGAGTTAATTGCCTCCCTAGAGATAGAGGAACTACTTTTGCGCTATCCAGAAGGCCTCTCCGGCGGCGAGAAACAGCGTGTCGCACTGGGTCGCGCACTACTAGCCGAGCCGAAGTTGCTGCTAATGGATGAGCCCCTATCGGCGCTAGACCAGGGCAGTAGAGAGAAATTGATGTCGCTCCTTGAGAGATTCCTTCAAGAGATTGATATACCAGTTTTTTATGTAACCCATTCTAGCGAAGAGGTAGCACGATTGGCCGACAACTTAGTGCTTCTTGCGAATGGCGCGGTAAGCGACCACGGCGCTATCGAGGATGTTCTAGGCGCAGTCGATGGCGAACTAAGCCGCAGTGATGCCGCCTTTAGCGTGATCGAAGGGCAGATAGCCACTACGCAGCTTCCAGGGCTGATCTCAGTGGATTGCGGCCAGGGCATCGTGCTGCAGCTGCCCGACTCGACATCAGTGTCAGGTAATCGTTATCAGCCCGGTAACGCGGTTCGGCTGCGCATACGGGCCCGAGATGTCAGTCTTTGCCTCGAAGCGCCGCAGCGCAGCAGTATCTTGAATATCCTCCCTGCCGTTATTGCCGAACTGGCTGCCAAGCCTCATAACGGCAGTCGGATAGTAAAGTTGGACATAGCGGGCAAGCAGCTGCTTTCGAAGATCTCTGAATACTCAGTGCAGCAACTGGAGCTCAGGGCAGGGCAGCCGGTCTTTGCTCAGATTAAGTCAGCGGCTCTTATTTAAATAATAAACAAAGGCTTAAGAAGGGTTATTAAAGTTCTATAGGAGTAATATTTGCGGATGCGGGCTGTGGCGGAATGTCAGGCAGCTAGGCAACCATGAGGATGACGCTAGAGGCCTTGAACAATGCAGAAATCATCATCCCCTCGGCGAGAGCCAACTGATCGGCGCTTTTGTTCGTTATCATGGCGCTCAACGTCTTCTCTCCCGCCAGCTCAATAGTCACATCGGCGTTCACGGCGCCGCGGTCTAGATTAACCAAGACCCCTGTCAGGACGTTGCGAGCGCTGACCCGGAGGTCGTCACCCACTGCTAAGGTCACGGAAGAGGCCTTAATCATTGCGATGACCGATAGCCCCTCAGCAAGCTTCATCTCTCGCCGGCTTTGCTCCGTGACCATGGCCACGATCCGCTGCTGGTCGGATATCTGAATCTGTACTTCTGAGTTGACGGCCCCGGTCTCTATCTCCGCAATACTGCCCAGGAATTGATTCCTAGCACTGGTTTGTAAGAGGGCGCTTTTCATGAATTTTGCCACGTCGTCTAAGGAGCTGAGTTGTTGATTCAAATTCTCCAAGAATTGATTATGTTGTTCCTGTAACTGCTTAAAACCATTCAGCATTTTCTCACCGTAATTCGTGAGAATAGAGCCACCACCCTTGCTGCCGCCCGCACTTCTCTCGATGACGGGTTGCTCGGAAAGGTTGTTGATGCGCTCGAGTCTATCCCAGGCCGTTTTATAGCTCACGCCCGCAATCTTCGCCGCAGCGGTAATGGAGCCAGTATCGGCTATCGCCTGCAGCAGATCGATCTGATCGAGCATCAAACGCTTAGATGTCGCTTCGGTCAGCCAAATCTGACCTTCTAGGTTCGCCAAGAAGTAATCCTCGCTATCAATTTTGATGCACATTATGCCTGATAACCCAGCCCAGCCAAGCCTAGGCTGCGCCGCTCACCTAGTTCGCATGCGCTTTTCAGCGTGCTCAAGATAGGGTAGATTCATCATCATTAGATCATTATCAGCTTTCGGGCATCACAAGATTAAAATAAATTAACTAGTTATCCTAAGTTACTAACAATTATCAGTATTTGGAGCATATGTACCATGCATAAGATGATTTTAGCGGGCTTGCTGGCAGCTTTTTCAGGTCAATATGCACTGGCTCAAGCGTTTGAGCCGCCGCGGACATCCAGCGGGCGGCCGGATCTACAGGGTGTTTGGACGAATAAGACACTGACTCCATTAACCCGGCCTGGAGAGTTCGGCCAGATAAGAGCGCTGTCGGCCGAGCAGGCAGGGCGCCTCGAGGACGGCCATCAAGAGTATCTAGAGGCGGAATTCGCAGCGAGCAGTCCAGATCGCGAGGCGGGTGCTGGAGCGCAGGCTGGTGACGATGGTGACACTAACGATGGCTACAATGAATTCTGGAAGGATCTCGGCACAGAGATTCAGATGATCAACGGGGAATACCGGTCCTCAATAATCATAGAGCCGGCGGATGGTCAGATTCCTTATCTAGGCGACCCCAGGGCGCGCTTTCGCAGAGATGCCGGCGCGCCGCCTCCATCTGACGGGCCGGAGGGTAGGCCGCTAGCCGAACGTTGCCTGCTGGCCTTCGGCTCGCATTCCGGGCCACCAATGCTGCCGGTCATGTACAACAATAACTACCAGCTGGTGCAAACTGACGACTATGTGATGATTCTGGCTGAGATGGCTCATGATGCGCGGATCATCCGCATCGATGATCAGCAGCATCTGCAGGGCATGAACAAATGGATGGGGGACTCAATAGGGCGCTGGGAAGGAGATACGCTAGTCGTCGTCACGCAGGAATTTAACCTTCAGCAGAGCTTTCGCGGCGCCTCCGAGCAACTCACGGTCACCGAGCAGTTTAGTCGCTATTCTGACTCTCAGATTCTCTACAGGTTTACGGTGGAAGACCCCACGGTGTTCAGCGAGCCATTTACTGGGGAGATGATGATGAGCGCTAGGCCGGCAACAGAGCCGCTGTACGAATATGCCTGCCATGAAGGCAACTATGCTTTGCCCGGGATACTTGCGGGGGCGAGAAGGTTAGAGCAGCTAAATCCAGAGAAATAATGAGTTTTTTATAGAGTTTGTTATAGAGTTTGTTAAAAATTATACTGTTTAATTACAGATAGATAGACAACAAATATAATCCAGAATGGATAATAGAGGTGTTTATGGGCTTACGCAGCATCCCTACATCCTGCCTAACTGGGAGCCTCTTGATTCTCGCCGCCTGCACTGGCGCCCCGATCGATTTCGAACGCATGTCTGTTGCCGATCTAATGACTTACAACCGCAGCGCAGGGTTCTGGGATCAGGTTTACTGTGCCGATGAAGTCAGGTCCGGCAGCCATATCAGGCGGCGTCACTGCGATACACTCGTTGATATCAGGGACGGAAATGCGAATTCCGCTGCAGCTATCAATGTCATTGGTTCCTCGCGCATTTTCTAGCTCGTGGAATAAAGGCGCTGCAAGGGAATTCGGATCGGGGAATGGGCCGCCATAGCACCAAGAGCGATTTCGGCTAGGCAACTCCCTAGACGCATAATACTAAGCTTAGAAAGCCGCGGTAATACACTGGTTACTAAAGAGTAGAGCAGTAGCCTGAGGAAAGAAATGTTAATGAAGCCGAGGAATATCCCTATATACTGACTGGCTGGCTGGCTGGCTGGCTGGCTGGACACCTCTCGATCCTCGCCGCCTGTACTAGCGCCCCAGTCAGTTTCCAGCGCATGACCGCTGCCGAGCTTATATGGCCTACAATCGCTCCGTTGAATTCAGGGATCAGGACTACTGCATCGATGAGATAAGGGCTGGGAGCCTCATTAGCCGCGGCTCCTGTGAGACAGCGCCTGAGGCTAGGGAGCGAGCAGAGCAAGAGCCTTTTTCCGGGCGCCCCAGGTAGTTTGGCAAGTTACTTACGCTAAATAGGGTAACTTTATGAATGTAATCACTATTTAAATTTTTAATTGTGGAATAATTATGAGAATTGGCCTAGTACAGTTACTTTGCTGCGTCAGCTTATTAGGCTGCGGCAGTCTAGACAACACCATTAGTGATCCGGTCCAGTGGTGGGCAGTCAATAGCTACGGCAGCTCGGTTACGATTGAGCTGTACGATAATAACTGTAGTCGCATGCTTCGAGACCTCAGGCTTAGGGCAAACGAAGAGGTAATGGTGATTTCCTGCGGCGATGGGCAAGGGCGCGCAGACATACGGTTCCGCCGTGAGGGTTATCCTTCAAGATCAGACCCCTGGGGCCCTGATGCCATATTGACCGAGAACCAACGCACCTTCGTCCGCTAGAGCCTCCCCAAAGCCCGCTGTCTCTGAGTTAATCCAGACCTCGCTACGCTTCTCTGCATTACCCGCATTTGATAGAGATGGAAGATGTTCGAGAGTGTAACCCCTGTAGAAGCATTCGATCTAATCGCCGAAGAGATCCATCTCAGCGAAACGGCCGCTGTTGCAGCTGGCTAGAAGAGAGGGTGAGGGAGCGTTGATCCTTACTAACTCACTATTTTCGGTAATCTTTACTACTGCCTGATTTGGGAGGGGTATTACTACTATTGCCGCCAAGCTAAAAATGTTTTAAGGTCGAATTGCCCCGTGCCTGCTTCTTCACCTGTGTTAATTCTAGAATCTACGGGCAGCTGCGCTAGTTGGTTGTAATTTCACGGTTGTATATCAATGCCCATCAGTAGCAGTATAAACCTCGAAGCAAAGCTTGTTCTCACCAGGTGTGGTGGCCTAATGGCATCTAGCGACTTCGATTACTACATGGCGGAAGTTTGGAGCCACAGCGATTACTTTGGCTTCAATGAGCTGTTCTACACCGGCGAGGGAAACTGGAGTGGGTTCGAGTTTAACCAAGTGCTGGATGTAGCTGCTAAATCTGCACGGTTAATTAGGCTCAAACCCAGTTCAAAATTCGCTTTTGTCGTATCGATTGGCATACAGGAAGAGCTGTGTAAATTCTATACAGCCGCTAAATCCCTTAAGCAGGGCCAGTTCAGAGAAATTCGATTATTTACCACGGAGATCGAAGCGATGGATTGGTTGCAAGGCGCCACACTAATCGAGTAGCCGATTGAGTCTACGGTAGACTGAGGTGGCATGCATATATTCGTCACCTTATTTCCGGTAATCTTTATTACCGGAAATAGCAAAATAACCCAATATGTGGCAAAATACTCTAAAACCCACTAAACAAGCTCCTCCTGCACTATCAGCCACCTTGCCGACAGGCTTACTTTTCAGCCTACAGTAGGCTCACAAAGGAACTGCTTGCTGTTAGTTGCTTACACTAAGCACTAGATTGACGTTGCCTACCTCATTGGAAAGGTTCATGAGCCGAAGAACATAACTGCCGGATGCTAAATAAGTATCCAGCCTTGAATGTAGACCACCTGCGCCATCATCATCAAAGGCAAGAATATTCCCGCGATCGTTCTGGCTACTTATCTCGATAACCGGATCAACATTAAAACCAGTAGTTTTGCTATCTGCCGTATAAGCTAGTACGGCGCTGGGATTTACCAAATTGAAACTAAAGCACGTGTACCGGCTTCCAATGGACGAATTGATTGTCAATTCGACTCCAGCTGTTAAATCAACCGGGCGCTCTGATGGACAATTAGGCATTTGATCAGCCACGCCGGGCTGAAGATACTCATAGCTTGGCTCTGTCGCGCCTAATATTTGTTGGCCTAATCCTGTTAAGGCCACTCTTTCCTCATCGTCGAAGATTAATGTGATTAAGCCTTGTTGCCGCAAATATTGTAGATTGTCTTTATAGCTCTGAATCTGACCGTATCTGTATCTAAATTCTGGACTTCCCAGCCTTTGCTAGACACCAAATAGCGTTAAAATGTAACTCTATGAGAGGCGTTTATGAAAGGCAAAAGATATACAGAGGAATTCAAGAAAGAAGCAGTTAAGCAGGTCACTGAGAGGGGGTATTCAGTTAGCGATGTGGCTAAGCGACTTGGCACCACCACGCATAGCTTGTACTTATGGCTAAAGAAATACGGCGAACCAAACCCCCGACAAGCTGATAAGACTGACCTTGCAGCGGAGAATGCTCGACTCAAGGCTGATTTGAAGCGTATGACGGAGGAGCGCGACATTTTAAAAAAGGCCGCAAAGTACTTTGCCAACGACCCAGGGTAAAGTACGTTTTCATTCGTGATCATCGAGATGAG
>Ga0307986_10001298_pt1 | contig 18190 bp, 17 predicted proteins | sample EllFjometageno82_FD_203170 | JGI IMG/M metagenome (GOLD analysis project Ga0307986, IMG submission 203170) | Marine microbial communities from Ellis Fjord, Antarctic Ocean - #82 | ecosystem: Environmental > Aquatic > Marine > Unclassified | place: Southern Ocean | collected 2014-10-09
TGTTGTGGGGTAAATTTTATTTAGTATTTTTAATATTGATTTTGCTCGTTGCTTTTCATTCATTATCTTAAATTCATTTAAAATTTAAAACATCTCTCATTGAATATAAGCCTGGTTTTTTTTTCAACAGCCATTTTGCAGCAATTAAAGCTCCCTCTGAGTAAAGAGCTCTATCAAAAGCTTCGTGGTTCAAAGTAATTATTTCCTTCCCACTAGAAAATTTAACCTCATGTTCTCCAATTACATTTCCTCTTCTCAATGAATTAAAATTTATTTTTCTTCCATAAGGAAAAGATTTTTTATTTAAAAATTTTTTACCAATTAGTCTATGAAAATTTTTATTTTGACCTTCTGCTATACCTTTACCAAGCATTAAAGCTGTACCAGATGGATGGTCTTTCTTGTTTTTATGATGAACTTCAAAAACTTTACTTAAAAAATTATCATTTAAGGATTTAGATGCAATTTCTGTTAAATACATAAGAAGATTAATTCCCAAACTCATATTTCCTGCTTTAAGAATTGTAATTTTTTTGGAATATTTTTTAATTAGATCTTCTTCTTTTTTAGTAAAACCTGTTGTTCCGATTACGACTTTTTTTTTAAGTTTAGTTGCAATTTTAAGAATCTCTAAAGTGCTTTTTGGAATCGTAAAATCTACTATTACATCTACTTTTTTAAAAGCTCGTTCATTATTTAAATCTGGTTGAATACCATTCATTTTTTTATTAACTATTTTGTTTTCTGTAAGAGTTACTAATTTAAATTTTTTATCCTTCTTAGAAGATTTAATAAGTTGTTGACCCATTCTCCCCATACAGCCAGATATTGCTAAATTAATTTTTTTCATTATTTTGTGCCCCAAAATTTCTTAGCTTTTTCAAAAAAATTTTTTATAGTTGGACTTAGCTTAATATTTTCTATTTTTTTAAACTCTTCTAAAAGTTCTTTTTGTCTTTTAGACAATGATATAGGAACCTCAGGAATAATTCTAATGTATAAGTCTCCCAAAGAACTTCTCCTTAAGATTGGCATTCCTTTGTCTTTTAATCTTAACTGCTTTCCGTGCTGTGTGCCTGCTGGAATTTTAACATTTACTTTACTACCGTCAATACAAGGAACCTCTATAATTGCACCTAATGCAGCATCTGCATATGTAATAGGTAATTCAAAGAATAAATTTTCTTCGGATCTTTTAAACAAGCTATGATTTTGTACCGAAATAAATAAGTATAAATCTCCATTAGCTCCACTCTTGGTTCCAGCCTCACCTTTACCTGAAAGTCTTATTCTTGTTCCGTCATCTACACCTTTTGGTATTTTTACTGAAACAGACTCATTACTTTGAAGTTTTCCATTACCGCTACATTTCTTGCACGCCTTACCAATAGTTTCTCCATTCCCATGACATTGAGGGCAAGTTTGTTGAACAGTAAAGAATCCCTGGCTAGATCTAATTTTTCCATTGCCTTTGCAATAATCACATTTTATTGGTTTTGATCCTGGCTCAGCACCACTTCCACTACAATCACTACATTTTTTATATGTTGTATAATTTATTTTTCTCTCTAGACCTTTATATGCATTCTCTAAGCTGATACTTAGATCGTATCTTAAGTCGTTACCACGACTACCTGAAGATCTCCTGCCTGACCCTCTAGATCCATCTGAAAAATCTCCAAAAAAGTCTTCAAAAATGTCAGAAAAAGAGGATGTGTCAAAACCACCAAATCCTTGACCACCACCACCACCTTCAAAAGCTGCATGACCAAACTGATCATAATTTGTTTTCTTGTTTTCATCTGAAAGAACACTATAAGCCTCACTTGCTTCCTTAAATTTTTCTTCAGCAGCTTTATTGCCTGGGTTCTTATCGGGATGATGTTTGAAAGCTGTAGTTCGGTATGCTTTTTTGATTTCATCTTTAGAAGCAGATTTATTTACTCCTAAGATATCGTAGTAGTCTCTCTTGGCCACAAAAAGTTGCTCCCTTTTTTAATATATCTTAGGCGCTTTTTTCTTTATCGTCTTTATCGTCTTTTACGTCTTTTACGTCTTCAAAGTCTGCATCGACAACATCTTCCTTGTCTTCTTTTTTAGTTCCTTGATCGTCAGGATTAGATGTAGGATCTTTTTGCTGACTTTTATAAACAGCTTCACCTAATTTCATTGAAACTTGAATTAAATCTTGAGTTTTCTTTTTTACTTCTTCAGTATCGGTATCACTAGCTTCGAGAGATTTTTTTAAGTCAGAAATTCCAGTTTCTATAGCTTTTTTCTCTTCCTCAGTTACTTTATCACCGTGCTCTTTTAAACTTTTTTCTGTAGAAAAAATAATACTATCAGCTTGATTCCTTGCATCAATAGTTTCTCTTTTCTTTTTATCTTCTTCCTTATTAACTTCTGCTTCTTTTACCATCTTTTGAATTTCTTCATCTGTTAAACCACCGGAAGCTTGAATTTGAATCTTTTGTTCTTTTCCAGTTCCTTTATCTTTTGCAGAAACACTTACAATTCCGTTAGCATCAATATCGAATGTAACTTCTATTTGTGGAGTTCCTCTCGGTGCTGGTGGAATGCCAATAAGCTCAAAGTTTCCAAGTGATTTATTGTCTGCAGCCATTTCTCTCTCACCCTGCAGAACTCTTATCGATACAGCCGGTTGATTATCCTCAGCTGTTGAAAATACCTGACTTTTTTTTGTTGGAATAGTTGTGTTTTTTTCAATTAACTTGGTTGAAACGCCACCTAATGTTTCAATACCTAGGGACAGAGGTGTTACATCTAGTAACAAAACATCTTTAACGTCACCTTGAAGAACACCAGCTTGAATAGCCGCACCCATAGCAACCACTTCATCAGGATTAACACTTTTATTAGGTTCTTTTCCAAAGAAGTTTTTTACTGCCTCAATAACTTTTGGCATTCTTGTCATTCCACCAACTAAAACAACTTCATTGATTTCAGAAGCAGAAAAGCCAGAATCTTTTAGCGCAGTTTTACAAGGTGTTAAAGTTCTTTCAATTAACTTTCCAACTAATGCTTCTAACTTAGCTCTAGTAAATTTTAAGTTAACATGCTTAGGACCTGTTTTATCTGCAGTAATAAATGGAAGATTTATTTCTGTTTGTGTGGCTGATGATAATTCAATTTTTGCTTTTTCCGCAGCTTCTTTTAATCTTTGTAATGCAAGTTTGTCTGCTCTTAAATCAATGCCGTTATCTTTTTTAAATTCATCAATTAAATAGTTAACTATTTCATCATCAAAATCTTCTCCACCTAAGAAGGTATCTCCATTAGTAGATTTTACCTCAAAAACTCCATCACCAATTTCAAGAATAGAAACATCAAAAGTTCCACCACCTAAGTCATATACAGCAATTTTTTGACCACCTTTTTTGTCTAAACCATATGCTAATGAAGCAGCAGTTGGTTCATTAATAATTCTTAAAACTTCAAGTCCAGCAATTTTCCCTGCATCTTTTGTAGCTTGTCTTTGAGCATCATTAAAATAGGCCGGAACAGTTATAACTGCTTTTGTAACAGCTTGACCCAAATACTTCTCTGCAGTTTCTTTCATTTTTTGTAAAACAAAAGCTGAAATCTGAGCAGGAGAATATTTTTCACCTTTTGCTTCAATCCATGCTTCACCCTTATCCGATTTAACAATTTTATAAGGAACTTTACCTAAATCTTTTTTTACGGATTTATCCTCAAAACTTCTACCAATAAGTCTTTTAGAAGCAAAAATTGTATCTTCCGCATTTGTAACTGCCTGTCTCTTTGCGGGTTGGCCAACTAATTTTTCATTATTCTCTAAAAAGGCAACAACAGAAGGTGTAGTTCTTGCACCTTCAGCATTTTCTAAAACTTTTGCTTGTGAACCGTCCATGATTGCTACGCATGAATTTGTTGTTCCAAGATCTATTCCAATTATTCTGCTCATTACATTAATCCTTTGTTTTCAATTATTAGGTATATGGGTGTTTTTTATTTCTCTTCAAGAGTGGAATCAATATTTTTTTCGTTATTTTCCTTACTTTTAAGTATTTTTTTTTTTGATACAGCTACAAACGAAGGTCTCAACAATCTATCTTTAAAAAAATAACCAGGTTGGATTTCTTGAAGTATCGTGCCAGGCTCAACATTTTCATCTTCCATCTCAAGCATAGCTTGATGATTGTTTGGGTCAAATTTATGACTAAGACAGTCTATTCTTTTAATATTATTTTTTTCAAATATACTTATTAAATCTTTTTCTATTATTTGAATGTTTTCTAAAAATTTATTTAAATCTTTATTATCTGTTAAGGTCTCATCATTTTTTATTGACTGATGTGCTCTTTGTAAATTGTCAAGTAACGATAGAGTTTCTCTAGCAAAATTAAATCCTCCATACTCAAAAGCTTCTTTGGTTTCTCTCTCAGACCTACGTCTTTGATTTTCAGAATCTGCTAGGGCACGTAATAGTTTATCTTGAGTTTCTTCTAGTTTATCCTCAAGAGTATATTCTGTAGTTTTTTCATTTTGTACATCTTCTTTTTCACTAATATCAACCTCAGAAGTTATGTTTTCTTTGTTTATTTTATCGTCCTCTTTTTCCATATCTGCTATATAGGGTTTTATAATTAGATTACTAGAGTGAAATGGAAAAAATCAAAAAAATATTGATAGGCACACACAACAAAGGAAAAATTAAAGAAATTAGCTATTTATTAAATAAAAAAACAAAAAAAATATCTCCATTTCAATTAAACATTAAAAGTCCCGTAGAAAATGGAAAAAGTTTTAAATCTAATTCAGAACTAAAAGCTAAATACTTTTTTAAAAAATCAAAAATTATAACAATCTCAGATGACTCAGGTCTTTGTATTGATTGCCTAGACAATAAGCCGGGTATTTATTCAGCGAGATGGGCGAAAAGGTATGGTGGGTTTAAGCTAGCCATGGCAAAAATAATTAAACTAGTGAAAAATAAAAACAAAAATAAAAAAACTCCAAATACAAAAGCAAAATTTATTTGTAGTCTCACCCTTTGTTTTAATTTAAAAAAAAAAATTACAATGGTAGGCGAAATTAGAGGTAATATTTCAAACAAGATGCTAGGTAAAAATGGATTTGGTTATGATTCTATTTTTATTCCAAATAATTTTAGTCAAACTTTTGGACAAATGGGAAAAAAAAAAAAAATGCTTTTAGACCACCGCTATATAGCTTTTAAAAAGCTAAAAAAAAAATTTAATACTCTTTAAATCTATTATTTTCAGTTTTATACATTTTTAGCTGCTGCGAAACTCTGTTTTCATTAAATTCAAAAGTCCCAATTTTACCTTTGATTTTTTTGTTGATAAAAAAATCATTAATTGACTCGATACCATTATTTTTATTCCAGATATAATAAATCAAACCTAGAGCATCATAAGATAAAATTGTAATTTCATCTGGCTTAAGTAAAAAGTTTTTATAATACTTTTCATTATATTTTTTAAACTGCTTCATATCTATTGAAGGAAAATATAAATTTTTAACTGAATTTCCACGGAATAAATCTTCATCAAACCATTGGTTAACAGTTATGTAACTTATTAATTTGTCATCAACATCTGAAAAAACAAGTGAAGCAAGAACACTTTTTAAACTATTCCCAAAATCAATAATTATTATAGAATCATAGTCAACAGCCCCCAAGGTATACAGTCTATCAAGAATTTTTAATTCTTTTTTTGACATTTCATCATCTTTTTTTTTTAGAATATTTTTTCTAATTTCTAAATTTTTCTTTCTTTGATTGTAATTTGTTAGCTTTTCTATTTCTCCAGTAAGAATCCTAGGATCAGTACTATACTTGTAAACCTTAGAGTCTTTTAACTTAAGTAATTTAATTTTTTTATCTATGAATTTTTCATAGTTATTTTTAGGATATAAAATTAAAGTTTTTATTTTTTTTTGTTTTATTAAAAAAAGTTCTATAGCTTTAAGCTGAGACTCGAGGCTAATGCCTATATTGATTACATTGTTAGAGATTTTTGTTTCCTTATTCGAAAGAGAAATAAATATTGTATCTCTGTATTTTTCAAGTTCACCAAACGATGATGAGCTCATAGGTCCGATTATTATTTTAGCTCCATTGCTTATTATTTCTTCTATTGCTAAATTTAATTTGTCTTTGTCATTGGTACCGCTGTCTCTGGGAATTATAATAATATTATCATCATCTATTTCGGCCAGCGCAAGTTGGGTAGACAATAAAAGCGATTTCCCTAAACTTCTATATTCTCCTGAAAAAGGTGCCAGCAAACCGACCCTAAGTTTCTCGTCTTCTTCACTTGCAATTAAATTGCTGTTAAACAATATGAATATGTAAGATAAAAATGTAATAATAATTTTAATCATAATTTATGAACGTATTTGAATCAGGATTATATATCGTGTCAACACCCATAGGTAATTTAGACGATATAACATTAAGGTCTCTAGAGGTATTAAAAAATTCAGACATAATATTATGTGAAGATACCCGTAGATCTTTAAAGTTACTAAATCACTATAAGATCAAAAAAAAATTAATCTCTTATCATAAGTTTAATGAACAAAAAGAACTACAGAAAATCATAGAGCATTTAAATGAAGGAAAAATTTTGTCCTTAATCTCTGATGCTGGCACACCCACACTTTCAGATCCAGGATTCTTGTTAGTTAAAACTTGTGTCGAAAAAAAAATCAAGATCTTTCCTATACCAGGCCCCTCATCAATTACAGCAGCAAAAAGTATATCAGGTTTCGACGACAAGTTTCTTTTTTATGGATTTCTACCAAAGACCGAAAATCAACTTATTAAAGTTTTAAACAATCTTAAAAGGTTAGATTTTTCTATAGTTTTATTTGTACCAGGAATTAAAATTAACTTTTATTTGAAGTTTTTCAAAGAATATTTTATTGGTAGGGACATTGTTATTGCAAGAGAAATTACAAAAATACATGAGACTTTTTATAGAGATAAAATAAACACAATGAAGCCCTTCAAATCACCGTTGAAAGGTGAACTAACTGTTGTAATTTCAAAAATTTATCATAATAGTGATCTTGAATCAGATGAGAATGTTGAAAACCAGGCTAAAAAATACTTAAAAAAATACAGTTTAAAAGATGTTGTTGAGTTAATATCAAAAAAAGAAAAAATTTCAAAAAAAAAAATTTACGAAGTTTGTTTAAAAATAAAAAATAATGAAAAAAATAATTAGTTTTACCTTTCTATTGCTGTTAGTAGCTGCTTGTGGAAAATCAAGCTTATCAACTTTTGGCAGAGGTGTAAGTATAGGATTTGACCCAAGAACAGTTGGCATGCAAATTGATGACACAATTATGCAAAAAAGTTTAGTTGCACGATTAGCAATTACAGAAAAGAAATATTTTTTAACAATTCAAATTGAAATTTTAGATGGACAAATATTTTTAACTGGAAAAGTAAGCGAACCAGAAGAAAAAATTAAAATAACAAAATTAGCATGGGAAACTAAGGGAGTAAGATCAGTTAAAAATGCTATAACAATCAAAGGTCAGTCTAATTTTAAGAGCACAGCAAAAGATATCTTAATAACCTCACAATTAAGAACAGCTTTAATTTTCAATAAATTAACAAAATCAGGAAACTACACTCTAGAAACAATTAACAAAAAAATCTATATTTTTGGTATTGCTAGTGATGATAAAGAAAAACAAGAGGTGATAGCTGAAGCAAATAGAATATATGATGTTGACGTAGTAATACCAACAATTTATTTGGTGTCAGAGCTTAGCAGAAACAAAATTTAATTTTTATAATCAATTACTTCCGATGAATAAGCAGCAATAGAAGCAAGATTTAAAATATCCGATGGAGACGATCTTAAGGGGGCAACTTCGATTGGCAGGCCTAGTCCAACTAACAATGGTCCGATTAGTTTAGCTCCACCAAAAGTTTTCATTAATTTAACGGATATAGAAGCGCTATGTAGAGCCGGCATTATTAAAATATTAGCATTACCAACGATTTTAGAAAAAGGATATGACGCTTTATATTCAGGGTTTAAAGCAACATCAGGCTGCATTTCGCCATCATAATCAAAGTCTATTTTCTTAGTTTTCATTAACTCTATAGCTTCTCTAACATGTTTCGTTCTCACTGTTGCGGGTTTACCAAAAGTTGAATGAGATAGAAAAGCTACTTTAGGATCAAACCCAAATAATCTTGCAACTCTTGTGCTTGAAATAGCTATTTCAACGAGCTGTTCTGACGTTGGATTATCGTGCACATTTGTGTCAGCTACAAAAACTGTTCTGCCTTTTGAAACTAACATAGTTAATCCAAAAATTATTTCTCCTGGTCTCGATTCTACAACTTTGTTTAATTTTTCTATTGTAGCAGCATGGTGCCTAGTTCCTCCAGTAACCATTGCGTCTGCATCACCACAGGCCACCATACACGAACCCCAGGTAACCCTATCACTTCTCACAAGTTGATCACATTCTCTTTCTAGCATTCCACTTCTTTGAAGTTTTTTATATAAATGTTCGGTATATCTTTTTCTTTGTTCGACATTTTTTGAACTTACTATTTCGATTTTAAAATTTTCATCTAGGCCTATATTTTTCAATTGTTCTTTAACTTTTTCTTCTTTTCCTATTAAGATCGGTATCCCTAATTTACTATTTTTAAATGCAACAGCAGCTTTTAAAACACTAGGATCCTCACCTTCTGCAAAAACAACTCTTTTTTGTGACTTCTTAATTTGAGCATTAATTCCCTGCATAATATTCATTGAAGGATCAAGTCTTCTAGATAAATCTTCTTTATATTTTTCTAAATCATTAATTTTTATTCTCGCAACCCCAGACTTCATAGCTGCGTCAGCCACGGCAGCAGGTATGACACTAATTAATCTCGGATCAAATGTGGAAGGAATAATATATTCCTTTCCATATCTTGGCCTCTCACCACCGTACGCTGCTATTACTTCATCAGGCACTTCTTCCCTGGCTAATTGTGCAATTGCCTTTGCTGCAGCTATTTTCATTTCTTCGTTAATTTCTTTAGCTCTAACATCAAGTGCTCCCCTAAAAATATAAGGAAATCCAATAAGATTATTAACTTGGTTTGGATAATCAGATCTACCCGTTGCTACAATAGCATCCGTTCTTACTTCCTCTACTAGCTCAGGTTTTATTTCTGGGTCTGGATTTGCACACGCAAAAATAATAGGGTTTTTTGCCATTGATTTTACCATATCTTTTGTAAGCATGTCTTTCGCAGACAGACCTAAAAAAACATCAGCTCCATTAACAGCTTCAGCAAGGGTTCTTAATTTTGTTTCATTAGCATGGGCTGATTTAAATTGATCAACATTTTTTCTCCCTTTGTAAATTACACCTGACCTATCACACATAATAACATTTTCATTTTTTACACCAGACAATTTAAATAAGTTTGTACATGCAATTGCGGAAGCACCTGCTCCATTTACAACTACTTTAACTTTATCTATCTTTTTTTTTGAAACATCCAAAGCATTGATAAGAGCAGCAGTTGTAATTATTGCCGTACCATGTTGGTCATCATGAAAAACTGGGATATCTAAAAGTTCCTTTAATTTTTGTTCTATAATAAAACAGTCGGGTGCCGCAATGTCTTCTAAGTTAATTCCCCCAAACGTATTACCAATATTTTTAACAGTATTAATAATTTCATCAGGATCAGAACTATCCACCTCTATGTCAATTGAATCTATATCTGCAAATCTTTTGAATAAAACAGATTTTCCTTCCATTACTGGTTTAGAGGCTAGAGAGCCAAGGTTTCCAAGTCCTAAAATAGCAGATCCATTACTAATAACTGCAACTAGATTACCTTTACTTGTGTAATCATAAGCGGTTTCTGGATTTTCTGCTATTTTCTTAACCGGCACAGCAACACCAGGAGAATAAGCTAAGGACAGATCTCTTTTTGTTATTAAAGGTTTAGACGAATTTATCTCAATTTTGCCAGACTTACCCTGTGTATGAAAGTCTAATGCTTCTTTATCTGTGTAATGGTCAATTTTAGATTTTTTTGTCATTAAAATTTAGTATGTAATATAAAATAAGTAAAATCATCAATAATTTTATTTTTTAATATTAAAATATATGAACTTATTATCTTCAGCTTCCGTTTTTAGTTTTTATACTTTGATTAGTAGAATACTTGGATATTTTAGAGACATACTAATAGCAACCTTTTTGGGTGCCTCTATATATGCTGATGCGTTTTTTGTAGCTTTTAGGCTACCTAATACTTTTCGAAGACTTTTTGCTGAAGGAGTTTTTAATGCAGCTTTCATACCAAGCTACGTAGACGAAAGCACAATTAGTAAAATAGATGGCAAGAAATTTGCAGACGATGTTTTAAATTTATTAATAATAGTTTTGTTAGGAATTATATTTGTAGTTGAGATTTTCACACCAGTAATTGTTTATTTAATTGCTCCAGGCTTCTATGGAGACACAGACAAATTTAATCTAGCCGTAGAATTAACCAGAATTACCTTCCCCTTTTTATTTTTTGTTAGCTTATCATCTCTTTTTTCAGGAATATTAAATTCTAATAACAGGTTTGCAGCAGCTGCAGCAGCGCCAATCATATTAAATATTTTTTTAATTTTAAGTATGTTTATTTCTTATTTCTTTAAATTTAATTTTGAGTTAAATCTATCATATGCAGTTACATTAGCTGGATTATTCCAGCTTATTTTTTTAATTTTTTTTACAAAACATTACTATAAACCATCTATTAGTTTTAAAATTAAGATTAATTCAAAAATTAAATATTTTTTAAAAAAATTATTACCAAGTATATTTTCATCAGGTGTTACACAAATTAATATTTTGATAGGTACAATTATTGCCTCTTTTGAAGCTGGGGCAGTTTCTTATTTATATTATGCGGATAGAATCTATCAAATTAATTTAGCTATTGCTGGGATTGCAATAGGCACTGTGGCGCTTCCCGAGTTATCAAAAAGAATAAAGACAGGAAATATTTCTGAAGCAATGAACATACAAAATAAATCTATCGAATTATGTTTACTTTTGTCTGTACCAGCGTCCTTGGGCTTAATTATTGCATCACAACAAATTACCAGTGCATTATTTGGATATGGATCATTTCTAGAAGCAGATGTTATCTTAACCGCCAAAGCGCTAAAATATTTTGGATTTGGAGTACCTGCGTTTGCTTTAATTAAAGTACTTTCGAATTTTTTCTTTGCAAGGGATAACACTAAAACCCCATTTTATATTTCGGTTTTTAGTGTTTTTCTAAACATCATAATATCTATTGCTTATTTTAGAGAGTTTGGATTTATTATTATTCCAATTGCTACATCTATAGCCACTTGGTGTGCTGTAATAATTTATTTAATTTTGCTACTAAAACGCAAATATTTACACAGTAGCTCTATTTTTAATAACAATTTTATCAAAACAATTATTTCTGTCATTATAATGAGCCTACTTCTCTATTTCTTAATTAATTTTTTTGAGGATAAGCTCATTTATACTAATTATTATAAGTCATTTTATCTTATAATGATTGTAGGTTTAGCGGCTGCAATATATTTATTAACAGCTCGCTTATTAGGAATTTTTAAAATAAAAAATTTTAAAACAAATTAAATGATTAACAAAAAAAAATTAGTTTTTTCAGGAGTACAGCCAACTGGTAATTTACACCTCGGCAATTATCTTGGTGCTCTAAAAAATTTTGTAGCTCTGCAAGAAAAAACAGAATGTATTTATTGTGTTGTAGATCTTCATGCTATTACCACCTTTCAAGATCCGAAAGTACTACGAAACAATATTCTAGAGACTACAGCTGGTTTTCTTGCAACTGGACTTGATAGTAAAAAAAGTATTATTTTTAATCAGTCTTCAGTGAGCGGACATGCCGAGTTGGCCTGGATTTTTAATTGTGTCTCGCGTATTGGCTGGCTTAATAGAATGACTCAGTTCAAAGACAAAGCTGGTAAAGATAAGGAGAAAGCAAGTGTAGGCCTTTATATCTACCCAACTTTAATGGCAGCAGATATTCTTTTATATAAAGCCACACATGTTCCGGTAGGAGCAGACCAAAAGCAGCATCTAGAACTCTGTAGAGATATAGCGCAAAAATTTAATACTGACTTTAAAAAAAATATATTTCCGTTACCTGAACCATTAATACAGAAAAGCATATCAAGAGTAATGAGTCTAAGAGATGGCACAAAAAAGATGAGTAAATCAGATGAGTCTGAATACTCTAGAATTAATTTAAAAGATTCGGCAGATGATATTGTAAAAAAAATAAAAAAAGCTAAGTCAGACTCTTTTTCAATACCGGATAATTTAAAAGATTTAGAAAATAAATCAGAAGCACTTAATTTGATTAATATATATTCTGATTTAACGAATAACTCTGTAGAGCATTCTTTGAACGAACTAAAAGGAAAAGAATATTCGTATTTAAAAAATAAATTGTCAGAAATTTTAGTTGAAGTGATATGTCCGATTGGAAACAAAATAAGAGAGTTGTTAGGCGATAAAAATTATCTAGAAAAAGTTCTTAAAGAAGGCACTCAAAAAGCAACAAATTTAGCTGAGTACAACCTTAAAGAGATACGAAATGCTGTAGGCTTTTTTTGATTAAAGATGATATAAACTTACAATGATTATAACAGAACTTACACCAAATCCAGACTCTTTAAAATTTTTGTCAGAAAGAAAAATTTCAACAATAGGTACTGAAGAATTTCAAAAAAAAGATTTTAATAAAATCGAGAATGAGTTTGTAAAAAATTTACTTAACTTAGAAGGGGTAGAACTTGTTTTGTTAGCTGATAACTTTTTATCAGTAAAAAAAAATAAAGAAATTTCTTGGGATATATTAAAACCAACCGTTATTTCCCACATGAATGACTATTTTGAGAAAAACGATAAACCTATACTTGATAAAGAAAATAAAAAGAATGAAGATAAATTAAATCTAGGTGAAGTCGAAGACAGAATAATAAAAGTTTTAGATGAAAAAGTGAGACCACAAGTTGCTAAAGATGGTGGAGATATTAAATTTAAGTCTTTTAAAGACGGGATTGTACACGTTGAGCTACAAGGAAGTTGCTCGGGCTGTCCAAGTTCACTCATGACTTTAAAGCAAGGAGTTCAGAATTTACTTTGTCATTATGTAGAAGAAGTAAAATCAGTAGAGGCTCTTTAAGATGGCAAAAGTTGTAAGCTACAGGCAAAAGTTAATAGAGTTAGCAAAAATCTACAAGATAGATAGAATTTTTGATAAAAACTTAAAACTCACAACTTACGATATAGAAATTATACTTTTAAAAAATAATGTACCAATACCCTCAAGAAGAGGTTACATTTCTCATAAACTTATAAATGAAGTCTTTAATCCTTTTTACGATAAATTAAAAAAATCTTTTACAATTAATTTCGATGCAGGCAAATTTTTTAAAAATTTTTACGAAGGTTATAGAAAAAAATTAATTATAAATATTAATACAAATAAATATCAAAAAAAATTCTCTAATAGTATTAATAACTATTTCAGATCTATAAATCTATATATTAAAAACTATTTCAAATTTATAATTTCTAATATCGTTAACTTCTTTAAAACATTATCTAAAATAATAATTGAAAGTTTAAATGATATTTATAATTTCAGATACGAAGAAAAAGTTATAAGAAATATTTTCTCAAAAACAGCTTACGTTTCTCTTGTAGCGCTTATAATTTTTTCTGGCTTTTACATAAAAGATTTTGTTACCGATGTGGACACACTAAAAATATCTCTTGAAATTAAATCTGATAAAAAAACAAATGGTAAAGATTTAAAAAACAAGAAAGTAGCTAAAAATCAGAATAATATAAAAAAAAATAATTCTCAAAAAGTAGTAAAGTTACCAAGCACTAAAAAATCCCCAGCTCCATCTTCAGATAATGATTACAGCTTAAACACACAAACAGTATTAAATCTATTTGAAGACTTGGAATACGACCTAGACCATGTAAGAAATAAAAAAAAAGTAAAACCAATATACTTCACAAGACTGCCTAAAGATTTAAATACAATAAAAAGTGTTAATGAAAAAAAAGAAACTTTTTTACAAATTTTATTGCCTTTAATTGTTGCGGAGAATGAAAATATTATCAAAGATAGAAAATATCTGTTGAAAATATTAAAAGATAATGAATCTAAAGAAGGCAAGATATGGCTAACCAAAAAATATAAATCATATAAAGTTTCAGATAGAAAGATCGATGAGTTATTAGAAAAAATTGATATTATTCCGACCTCAATTGCCTTAGCTCAAGCGGCCAAAGAAAGTGGCTGGGGTACATCAAGATTTGCCTTAGAGGGAAATGCTATATACGGTCAATGGACCTGGAATGGCGATGGTATAGAGCCATTAGAAAAAACTGAAGGTCAAAATCACAAAATTCTTAAGTTTCCATTATTAAGAGCTTCTGTGAAAGCATATATAAATAATTTAAACACTCACAGAGGTTATAAAAGTTTTAGAGTAAAAAGAGCCGAACTAAGAAAAAAAAATAAAAAATTAGCAGGCTTAGAATTGATACATGAACTAGAAAATTATGCACAAACAGGAAAAAAATATACAAAAATATTGCAAAAAATAATTGAACAAAATGATCTCGATGAATTAGAAGCAGTAACAATAGATGACTTTAAAGAGAGCAACCAATTAAAACTTTAGGTTAAAGTTCAGCCACAACAAACTGCATACCTAACCAACGCCACGATCCATCAAGTTCTCTCAGTGAACAGTTAATCCTTCCTCTTTCTGTGGTAAATTTACCTTTTAGATTAATTTTAATTTTAAAATTATCTAAATATTCAATTTCAGATTTTCTCCATGAATTAAGCTCATTAGAATAGCAGTTTAATAATTTAATATTTTTAGCATCTTTAAAAAATTCAATAATAACTTTTGGAGGGTTATTGGTGTTGTTAATATATCTTTCTACAGGTATAATTGATTTAAACTTTAAAGGAATAGTTTTAAGTATTAATTGAAACCTTTTTATTTCACCGTATTTTTCGTTAATAGAAAATCTAGGGAGTTCATAAAAATCTTTTGTCTCATCAGCAACACCTGAATGTTGACCAAATGCATACTTAAAACCTAAATTCTTAATAATATTTTTAAAGCTATTACTATATTCTCCAAATGGGTAGGAAAAAAAAGGAGAATTATATTTTAGATTTTTTTTAAAATCTGATATCGCTAATTTTATATCATCACTTATATCATCGTCAGTTTTATCAACTAAATATTCATGAGAATAACTGTGGTTTCCTATGTGTACAAATTTTTCTTTAGAGATTTCTTGAATTTGATTCCAAGTCATATATCCGCTACTGCCAATTTCGCGTGTATTAACAAATAACAAAAAAGGGATTTTATCTTTTTTAAGTATTGGCCAGGCTTGATCGTAAAAAGACTTAAATGCATCATCTATAGTTATCAAAATTTTTTTTTCTTTCTTAAGATTTACAAGATTTTTCTCAAAATTATTTGCATTAACAAAACTAAAGCCATTTTTTTTTATTAATTCTATTTGTTTTATAAAATTTGCTATTTTTACATTCGTAGATGGATATTTATTTTCCTCAAATCGATGATACATAAGGACAATAATACCTTTATCTTCTATATTATTAGATATGGATAAAGAAACTCCAGGAGTAGATATTAAAAATAAAAAGATGATTAAAAATTGTTTAATAATTGATTGCACGGGTAAAAATGATTCTATTGCATTAAAAATTAATAATAAGTTTTTTATAAAAAAATTACAAACTAATCTTATTAAAAATGAAAGATTAGCTTTAGATATAGCTAATTTTGTTAAAGAACATAAAATTATACTCAATAATGATTTTTCAATCATCATAAACACTGGCCCTGGGAGTTTTTCCGGAGTTAGAATATCTCTAGCAGTCGCAAAAGGCATACAAATAGTTAAGAAAACAAATACTTATAGTTATAATAATTTTTTACTAAACGCCTCTGCATATTTAGCAGAAAAAAAACAAATATTTTCATTACATAAAACTAATAAATTTTATTACTACTGTAGGGGAACTTTTAAAACAGGTTATCACTTCACTTCTCCTGAAAAAATTGATTTAAAAATACTTCAAAGTCCAGGGTCTTTATTTATTATTCCAGATGAGATTAAAAATGATGAAATAATTAAAAATATAAACCCTGTAAGAATAAGAATCGCTCAATTTGACCTGAAAAATATTGATTTATTAATAAAAAACAAGCTAATCGAAAATAAATTGATTAAACCACTATATTTAAGCTAAGTTGTAAGTAATTATTATGAATAACATCGTGGAAAAATGCAAAGCTAAAAATGTTAGACTAACTGACCAGAGAAAAGTAATTGCAGAAGTCATGTCTAATTCAACCGATCATCCAGATGTAGACGAGTTGCACAAAAGAGTTAATAAAGTAGATAAAAAAATAAGTATTGCCACAGTATACAGAACAGTAAAACTATTTGAAGAGTCTGGGATTGTAGAAAAACACGATTTTAAAGGAGGCAAAGCAAGATATGAAGAAGCTCCTGAGGAACATCACGATCATCTAATAGATATAAATAGTGGCGAAATAATAGAATTTGTTGATAAAGATATAGAAATTTTACAAAATAAAGTTGCCAAAAAACTCGGTTATAAATTAGTTGATCATAAATTAGAATTATATGGTTCTAAAATAAAAAAATAATTTGTCTAAAAAAATATTCATTAAAACGTTCGGATGTCAAATGAATGAATACGACAGCAATCGTATTTTAGATTTATTAAAGCCAATGGGATATGGTTCAACAGATAATCCTGCAGAAGCTGATTGCTACATCCTAAACACTTGTCATATCAGAGAAAAAGCAACAGACAAAGTTTATCATGACATAGGAAGATTAAAAAAAGAGTTTAGAAATAAAAAAAAACCAATATTATTAGTTACAGGATGTGTAGCTCAAGCTGAAAATAAAGAAATGCTTAATCGCGAAAAATATATTGACGGAGTTGTGGGACCACAATCCTATCATCAGATACCAAGTATAATAAAACAAATCGAGGATAATGAATCTAAAATTAATAGTACCAATTTTGATGTGGTAGAAAAATTTGATAGTTTAAATCTAGTTAAAAATTCAAACTCTAAAATATCCTCTTTTTTAACAATACAGGAAGGATGTGATAAATTTTGTCATTTTTGTGTTGTGCCGTACACAAGAGGTCCTGAGTATTCAAGATCATTTAATGAAATTATCAATGAAGCAAAACAATTAATAAGTAATGGAGCGAGAGAAATTACCTTGTTAGGCCAGAACGTAAATGCATATAAATATAAAAATCACATAAAAACATATCATCTTTCTGATCTCATATTTAGGCTTAATGATTTAAAAGAATTAAAAAGAATTAGATATACAACTTCACACCCTAAAGATGTTACTAAAGATTTAATAGAAGCACATAAGAATTGCAAAAAATTGATGCCTATACTTCACTTACCAGTGCAAAGTGGATCTTCAAAAATTTTAAAAGCGATGAATCGTAAACACAATACTGAAGAGTATTTTACAGCCATTACTCATTTGAAGAAGGTTAAGCCAAATATTAAATTTTCATCTGATTTTATTATTGGTTACCCGGGTGAAACAGAAGATGATTTCCATCAGACCCTAGAATTAATAGAAAAAATTGGGTTTATAAATTCTTATTCGTTTATTTATAGCGCAAGACCTGGAACCCCGGCTTCAGATTTAGCTAATGTAGAAAGTGACGTATCAAAAAAAAGGTTAATTAAATTGCAACTAACATTAGAAAAAATTAATACACAAAGTAAAAAAAATTTTTTAAATAAATACACAGAAGTTTTGTTTGAAAATAAGATGAAAAATCAGAGTAAATATTTTGGAAGAGATAAATTTTTAAATTCTGTTGTTGTTGAAAGCAAAGAAGATCTAACTGGTCAATTGCTCAGTGTAAAAATTAATAAATATAACCACAATAGCTTATTTGGAGAAATTCTAAGTGATGAAAACAGAAATTGTGCGGCTTAATTAATGTCTGAGATAAGTA
>Ga0307986_10001299_pt1 | contig 18189 bp, 18 predicted proteins | sample EllFjometageno82_FD_203170 | JGI IMG/M metagenome (GOLD analysis project Ga0307986, IMG submission 203170) | Marine microbial communities from Ellis Fjord, Antarctic Ocean - #82 | ecosystem: Environmental > Aquatic > Marine > Unclassified | place: Southern Ocean | collected 2014-10-09
TGTGTGAGAATGATTACCTATATAGACAATGTTTTCTTTCTCTAATTCTTTTATTTGATCCCAAGACATATATCCATTTTTTCCAATAGCTTCAGTTGACACAAAAAGAATAAATGGAATTTTTTCCGTTTTTAAATAAGGCCAGGCAACTTCATAAAATGAAGAAAATGCATCATCTACAGTAATAAGAATTTTCTTTTCTGTTTTTGTAATATCAAAATTTTTTTCTAAATCTCTAGGGTTGTAAAAGTTGTATTTTGAATTTCTAATTATTTTAATTTGTTGTTTAAAAACATCCATTTGAATATTGGTTGAGGGATATTTATCTTCATCAAATCTATGATACATCAATGCAAGTATACCTTTGTCATCAGAATAAGATTTGATATTCTGCTCTTCTGCTTTAGAGTTAGAATTAAATAATAATATTATAATGAAGAACTTAGTAATTGATGCAACCAGAGATAAAATTTTTTTAACATTCATTGTTAGTAAAAATATTTATACTTGTAGTCACGAAAATAGTAAAATTAATTTTGAAAAATTAATGATTTTAATTAATCAATTTTTAAAAGATAATAAAGCCTCTTTAGATGATATAAGTGCTATTTACATAAATAGAGGACCAGGTAGTTTTGCGGGCATCAGAAACTCTTTATCAACTATTAAAGCTTTGTTCTTAACTAAAAAAATTGACTATTATTGCTTCAGTTTTGGGGATTTTAAAGAGCCAGAGAGCATTAAATATGTAGATGTGCCCCAGTTATGTGAAAAATATAAAATTAAAAAGAATTTGATTAATCCTATTTATTTAAGTTAAAATTAACTATGTCAGAAAATATTGAACAAAAGTGTTTAGCCAAAGGAGTTAAACTTACCGATCAAAGAAAAATTATTGCTAAAATTATGTCAGAGTCGAATGATCACCCTGATGTAGACGAACTTTATAATAGGGTTTCAAAAATTGACTCAAAGATTAGTATTGCAACAGTCTACCGAACGGTAAAACTATTCGAAGAATCTGGAATTTTAGCAAAGCATGAGTTTAAAGGTGGTAAAGCCAGATATGAGGAGTTAAATGAAGGTCATCACGATCATTTAATAGATGTTAAATCAGGAGAAATTATAGAGTTTGTTGATGAAGAAATTGAAAAACTGCAGGAAAAAATTGCAGATAAATATGGCTATAGATTAGTGGACCATAAGTTAGAATTATATGGGGTAAAAAAGAAAACCTAACCTAATGTTGAAAAAAATATTTATTAAAACCTTTGGTTGTCAAATGAATGAATACGATTCAAACCGTATATTTGATATAGTAAAAAAAATAGGCTTTGAAAAAACTGATAAGTATGAGGATGCAAATTGTTACCTTTTAAACACGTGTCACATAAGAGATAAAGCAAAAGAAAAAGTTTACCATGAAATTGGAAGAGTAAAAAAAATTTTTAGGTTTAAAAATAAACCAATTGTGATTGTGGCCGGATGTGTTGCTCAAGCAGAAAATCAAGAGATGTTAAAGCGAGAGCCCTATATAGATATAGTGATCGGTCCACAGTCATATCATAAAATTAATAACGCCATTCAAACACACATAAATAATAAAAAAAAAGAGGAAGAAACAGAGTTTGATACTATTTCAAAATTTAATTATCTAAGTAAAATTAAAAATAAAAATAGTAAAGTGTCCTCATTTTTAACAATCCAAGAGGGGTGTGATAAATTTTGTCATTTTTGTGTTGTACCATATACGCGTGGTCCTGAATACTCCAGGCCATTTGATCAAATCATAAGTGAGGCAAAAGAATTAATTAAAAATGGTGTTAAAGAAATTATTCTTTTAGGGCAAAATGTTAATGCATATAGCTACAAGGGAGAGAAAAAAGAATTTAGATTATCTGACCTATTAATAGAATTAGAAAAGTTTAATGAATTGGAGAGAATTAGATACACAACATCCCACCCTAAAGACATGACTGACGATCTAATAAATGTCTATAAGAAATCAAATAAACTAATGCCTTTGGTACATTTACCAGTGCAAAGTGGATCAAACAAAATTTTAAGATTAATGAATAGAAAACATACTGTTGAGGAATATCTAATAATACACGAAAAGCTAAAAAATATTAATCCAAATATAGAGTTTTCGAGTGACTTTATTATTGGATATCCAGAAGAAAATGATGAAGACTTTAAAGACACGATGGAATTGATAAAAAAGATAAAATTTATCAATTCTTATTCATTTGTTTTTAATCCTAGACCAGGCACTGTAGCTGAAGATCTAGATTTGATTGACAAGAATAAATCTAAGCAAAGATTAGAAATAATTCAAAAAAAATTATTTAATAATCAAATAGAAAAAAATAAATCTTTAGAAACTACAGTAGTTAATGTTTTGGTTGAAAATAGAATGAAGGACGGAATTAAATTATTTGGCAGAACAGAATTTATGACTTCAGTAATTTTTGATGGTGGTCTAGAAAATATTGGAAAAATCGTGCAAGTTGAAATAACCAAAAGCAATCAAAATAGTTTATTTGGAAAGTTAAAAGAAAATTATAAACAAAAGGTAGCCTAAAAGTTGAATAATACAGTTTTAAAAAAAATTAATTCTACACTAAAATTTGTTTATTCTGATAATAATTCCTTAAGTGTTATATTTCAAGATAATGATTTATTAATGGGTGTCGTTGGTGAATTTAATGAAAATCTAAAGGAACTAGAAAAAATTACTGGAACGAGTTTATATTCCAGGGGCAATTCTATTTTAATAAAATCTACTCCAAAACAAAATGAAGTCACAAAAAATGCTATTCAATTTTTAGCTAATCAGTTTATAAATAATGGTAGTATAGAAAAAAAGGATATAATCTCCTCAATAGATAAATTTATGATCGAAGAAAAAGTAAAAAATAATAATGTTTCAGACATAATCAAAACTCCAAAAAAATCAGTTATTCCAAGATCAGAAAAACAAAAAGAATATGTTAGAGCTTTAAGGCAAAGTGATATTGTTATTTCGGCTGGCCCCGCAGGAACAGGCAAAACTTTTTTGGCTGTTGCGGTTGGTCTGACTTTGTTACTTGATAAAAAGATAGAAAGAATTATTTTATCAAGACCAGCAGTAGAAGCTGGTGAGAGATTAGGTTTTTTGCCTGGAGACATGAAGGAAAAAGTAGACCCTTATTTAAGGCCTTTATATGACTCTCTTTATGATCTTTTTGACTTTGAAAAAATTCAAAGAATGATAGAGGTTGGCGATATCGAAATAGCACCTCTTGCATTTATGAGAGGTAGAACTTTAAAAAATGCTTTCGCAATTTTAGATGAGGCGCAAAATGCAACAGACACACAGATTAAAATGTTTCTAACACGTATTGGAGAGAATTCAAAAATTGTTATAAATGGTGATCCATCTCAAATTGATTTACCTAACAAAAACATGTCTGGACTGAATAGATCTAAAAAGTTATTAGGACACTTAAATGAAATCTCAGTAATAGATTTTGATCATTCTGATGTAGTTAGGCATCCACTCGTTTCTAAGATTGTAAAAGCTTATTCTGACCAAGAAAATGATTAGTATTGATGTAATTTCAGAGAGCAAACTGTGGAGTAAAAAAATCAAAAAAGAAAATATTTTTTTTAATTCCCTTGTAAAATCTTTTCCTAAAAAATACAGATTTATAAAAAAAAAAGTACAGTTAACAATTTTATTTTCAAATAATAAAAATATTAAGAAATTAAATAAAAAATTTAGAGGCAAGAATAAGCCTACAGATGTTTTGTCTTTCCCCTCTGAAAAAGAACTTAATATAAGAAAATCACCTTATATTGGAGATATTGTTATTAGTTATGAGTTTATGAATAAACCAAAAATTTTAAATAATTTGGAGTTTAAGAGGAAAATAACCAAGATTTTTATTCATGGTTTTCTACATTTGTTAGGTTATGACCATATTAAATTGAAAGACTTTAAAAAGATGCATGTTGAGGAAGAAAAAATTTATAAAGAGGTCAAAACAAAAATTGCCAAACTTGCTTAAAAAAAACTTTTTAAATTCCATCTATATTATTTTTTTGGGAGCAATAAGCTCCTATAGTTTGCCACCGTACAATTATTTTATAATTAATTTTTTTACTTTTTCTTTATTTTTTATTTTTATTTTTAATAAAAAAAAAGAACAATCTAACAATAAATCCTTTTTTAAATATGGATGGTGTTTTGGATTAGGATATTTTTTATTTAGCCTATATTGGATAGCAATTTCATTAACTTTTGACAAAAGTTTTAAGTTATTAATTCCGCTCGCTATAATTTTATTACCTGCACTTCTGGCTATATTTTATGGTTTGATGACTTATTTTTTTTCAATTCTTTATTCAAAAAATGTTGTTTGTTCATTTTTCATTTTTTCAGTTTTATTTGGGACAACTGAATTTATAAGGGGGTTTATACTCACTGGCTTTCCATGGAATTTAATTGCATTTAGTTTTTCAGATAGTCTATATTTTATTCAAATTCTTTCTATTATTGGAACATACTCATTTAATTTAATTTGTATCTCTTTATTTACTGTCCCTGCTATTTTTATTTTAAGAAACTCCAGAAAAGAGATTATTGTTTGTTTATTTTTTATTTTAGTTTCTATTAGCTTTTTAGTATTTGGAAACATAAGAAATTATAATTTTAACTCCTTAGAAAGTGTAAAAAATTCTTATACAATTAAAGCTATATCATCAAATATCAGCCTAGATAGATTTTATTCAAAACAAGATGAATTAAAAATAATTAATGAACTTATAGAACTAAGTGCACCAACAAAAAAAGAACCTACAATCTTTTTATGGCCAGAGGGAATTATTCCAGACAGCCATGTAAAAGATATGAAATTATATAAAAATTTATTTTTTAATAATTTTGGTGATGATGATTTAATTATCATGGGTCTCAATAGCGTAGAAAAGAAAGGTGATAAAAATTTATTTTTTAATTCTATGGCTGTTTTTAATAATAAATTAAACTTAATTCAAAACTACAACAAAGTTAATCTAGTTCCTTTTGGAGAGTTTATTCCTTTTGAGAATATTTTAAGCTTAGTTGGTTTCAAAACTATTACAAACGAATATCAATCATTTTCTAGAGGCAATACTAGAAAACCTCTCAGAATAAAAAATAGTAAAATTGATTTAAGTATACTTCCCTTAATCTGCTATGAAATAATTTATTCAGGAAGATTATCTAAAGACAAAAACTTTGATTACATAGTTAATATTTCGGAGGATGGTTGGTTCGGAAATTCTATTGGTCCTAAACAACATTTTTCACACAATATTTTTAGAGCTATTGAGAGTGGTAAATATATAATTAGATCTGCTAATAATGGCATTTCAGCTATAATAAATCCAATGGGTAGTGTAGAGCAAAAAGTAGAGTTTGGCTCAACAGGTGTTGTTGAACTATCTGTAAGCAAGTCAGTTAAATTGACACCTTTTACAATATATGGAAATAAAATCTTTTTAATGATAATTTTGTTATATATTTTTTTAGCTTTTTCATTTACTAAACGTAAACATGAGTAATTTAAAAAAATTTTTATTTACGAGCGAATCTGTATCAGAGGGCCACCCCGATAAAGTATCAGATCGTATCTCAGACATGGTAGTTGATAGTTATATTTCAGAAGATCCTTTTTCAAGAGTAGCTTGTGAAACACTAACTACTACAAATAAAGTTATTCTTGCTGGCGAAGTAAGAGGTCCTGAAATTAAAGAAGAAGATCTTATTCAAAAAGTTAGAGATTGTATTAAAGACATTGGATACGACCAAGAAGGTTTTACTTGGAGAGAAGCAACAAAAGTAGAAAGCTATCTTCATTCACAATCTGCAGATATTGCAATGGGAGTAGATTCTTCAGGTAATAAAGATGAAGGAGCTGGTGACCAAGGAATAATGTTTGGGTACGCTTGTAATGAAACAGAAGAGTTAATGCCAGCTCCAATTCATTATTCTCATAAAATTTTAAGACTTATGGCGGAAGACAGAAAATCTGGAAAATTAAAAAATATAGAACCAGACTCAAAAAGCCAAGTTACTTTTGAATATATAGATGGAAAACCAAATAAAGTTAAATCAGTTGTTATATCCACACAACATTCTGCTGACATAAATCAAGCTAAAGTAAGAGAATTGTTAACACCTTATATGCTGAAATCAATCCCCGAAAATTTTTTAAAAGACTTTGACGAAAAAGAATTTTACGTAAACCCGACTGGAAACTTTGTAATTGGTGGACCAGATGGAGATTGTGGTTTGACAGGAAGAAAAATTATAGTTGATACTTATGGTGGAGCAGCACCTCACGGTGGAGGAGCTTTTTCTGGAAAAGATCCAACTAAAGTTGATAGATCAGCAGCTTACGCAGCAAGATATATTGCAAAGAATGTAGTTGCTTCTAATATTGCAGACAAATGTTTAATCCAGTTAGCTTATGCTATTGGAGTTTCAAAACCTTTATCTATTTATGTTGATTTATTTGATAATGATTTAGAAAAGAACAAATTTGTTACAGAAAAAATTTCACAAAACTTTGATTTAAGCCCTAGAGGAATAAGAGAAATGTTGGATTTAAATAAACCAATTTATGAAAAAACAGCAGCTTATGGCCATTTTGGAAGAACTCCAGAGGCTAATGGCTCATTTTCTTGGGAAAAAACTGATAAAAAGACATTTTTTAAATAGTTACTATTGAATTAAAATAAAATCTTTATATATTCCCCTTACATTATTGAAATTACAAAATGGGCTTAAGCCCATTTTTTTTTGCAGCTAATAAAATTATGTTAAATAAAAGAGCAGATAAATTAGAATTACTTAGAATAGCTGAAGCAGTAGCTTTAGAAAAATCTATTGATAAAGAATTAATTATTGATTCTATGGAAACTGGAATTGCCAAAGCTGCAAAGTCTAAATTTGGACAAGATAATGAAATTAAAGTTTTAATTAATAGAGACAGTGGGGATATTGGAATATTTAGAAAATTAATTATTGTAGAAAACCCAGAAAACATAAGTACAGAAATTAACCTCCAAGATGCAACAATATTAAGCGAAGAAAATAAAGACAAGAAAATTGGTGACGAAATTTTACAACCATTACCCTCTTTTGATTTTGGAAGAATTGCTGCACAAACAGCAAAACAGGTAATTAATTTTAATGTAAGAGAAGCAGAACGTGAAAGACAATATAATGACTTTATAGATAAAAAAGATTCAATCTTGAGTGGCATAGTAAAGCGACTAGAATTTGGAAACGTAATAATTGATTTAGGAAGAGCAGAAGCAATTATTCAAAAAAACGAAATGATACCAAGAGAAAATATTAAAGCAGGTGATAGACTTAAAGCTTATTGTTACGATGTAAAGAGAGAACCTAGAGGTCAACAAATATTTTTATCAAGAGCTCACCCAAAGTTTATGGAAAAGTTATTTGTACAAGAAGTTCCTGAAATTTATGATGGATTAATTGAAATTAAATCATCAGCAAGAGACCCCGGAAGTAGAGCAAAGATTTGTGTTCAGGCAGTCGATACTTCGTTAGACCCTGTAGGCGCATGTGTTGGGATGAGAGGATCAAGAGTTCAAGCAGTAGTAAATGAACTTCAAGGAGAAAAAATTGATATTGTTAATTGGTCTGAAGATCCAGCAATAGTTGTTTCAAATGCATTATCACCAGCAGAAGTTCAAAGAGTTAATGTTGATACAGTAGCAAAAAAATTAGATGTAATTTTAACTGAAGAAAATTTAAGTAAGGCAATTGGTCGTAGAGGTCAAAATGTTAGACTGGCTACAAAATTATTAAATTATGAAATTAATATAATGACAGATGCAGAAGACTCAGAAAGAAGACAATTGGAATTTAAAGAAAAAACAGAAAACTTTGTTAAAAATTTAGAATTAGACGAAACTCTTGGGCAATTGCTTGTAGCTGAGGGATTTTCTACAATAGACGACATTAAAGATAGCACACCTGAAAATTTAATGAAAATTGAAGGAATTGAAGAGGATACAGCCAAAGCATTAATAGAAAGAGCAAAAGAATTTTACTTAAAAGATCAAGAGGATATTTCAAAAAGAATCAAAGACCTAGGTCTTGAAGATGACCTTATAAATCATAAAGGATTAACACCTGGTATGTTAGTTACTCTTGGTGAACAGAAGATTTTAAAACTAGCTGACTTTGCAGATCTTGCATCTGATGAGTTAACAGGTGGTTATGATGTTGTAAAAGGAGAAAGAATTAAAATTCAAGGTTATCTTGAAGATTTTGCTCTATCCAAATCTGAATCAGATGAGCTAATAATGTCTGCAAGAAATATTATATATAAAGATTGAGTAATGAAATATGGAAAACAAAAAAACAAAATTAACACTTTCTGGTATAGCCAAAAAATCGATAGAAAATATTGAGTTAGCTAAAACTCAAAGTAAGAATTCAGTTGTAATTGAAAAAAAACCGAGCAAATTTGCTAATAGAAATAATTTTAGCAGACCAGCTAGTGTTAGATCAAAAAGCACAACTAATCCGCTTGGAAATTCTACACTCAAAACGAACACAGCAGTTAAACCTAAACCGTCTTCGCCCATTACTAATGATTATGAAAGACGTAAACTAGCTGAGCAAAGAGCAACAAGAAGACTTAAAGGGGATGCTGGAGATAAAGATTCAAAAGGCAAACCAGGTGTTAAAAAAAGAGAATTAAAGTTAACTGTTTCTAGGGCACTAAGTGACGAAATTGAATCAAGAACAAGAAGCTTAGCATCTCTTAAAAGAGCTAAATTAAAAGAGAATAGAGAATTAACCAAAGAAGAAAGTAAAGATAATTTAAAACCAATAAAAAGAGATGTCAATATTCCTGAAGCGATTACTGTAAGAGAGTTAGCAGATAGAATGGCAGAACAGTCCACTAGTGTTATAAAGTTTTTATTTGAAATGGGCGTAACAGTTACTATTAACCAAACACTAGCAGCTGATACTGCAGAATATTTGGTAAAAGAATTTGGTCATAACGCAATAAGAGAAACCAAAGCAGAAGAAATTATTCAGAAAATAAAAGAATCTAGATCGAAAAATTTAAAGAATAGACCTCCTATTGTAACAGTAATGGGACATGTAGATCATGGCAAAACTTCTGTACTAGATGTTTTAAGAAGTGCAAATGTTGTTTCAGGAGAATTTGGTGGAATAACTCAACATATAGGCGCCTATCAAATAAAACATAAATCTAATAAATTAACATTTATTGATACGCCGGGCCATGCTGCATTTACTGAAATGAGAGCAAGAGGATCAAAATTAACAGATATTGTAGTATTAGTTGTTGCAGCAGATGATGGTGTAAAACCACAAACTATAGAATCTATTAAGCATGCTAAAGCAGCAAAGGTTCCGATTGTTGTTGCGATTAATAAATGTGATTTACCTGACGCTGACCCACAAAAAATAAAAAACCAACTTTTAGAGTATGAGCTTATAGCTGAAGATTTATCAGGAGATACTTTGATAATAGAAATTTCAGCAAAAACTAAACATAACCTAGATAAGTTAGTAGAGTCTATAGTATTACAAGCTGAAATTTTAGATCTAAAAACAGATTATGAGTCTAAAGCAACAGGAGTAGTGTTAGAATCAAAAATTGATATTGGAAGAGGACCCGTTGCAACAGTAATAGTAACTTCTGGTACAATTAAAAAAGGAGATTTTTTTGTTAGTGGATTGAAATGGGGAAAAGTTAGAGCTTTAATTAATGACAAAGGTGAAAATATTAGTGAAGCCCCACCATCAACACCGGTTGAAATTTTAGGTATTAATGGTGCAGCAAAATCTGGAGATGATTTTATTGTTTTAGATACTGAAAAAGAAGCAAAAACATTAAGTGAAAATAGAGCACAGGAAGGAATTGAGGAAAAAAACCCTTTAATTTTTGCAACACAAGAATCTGCCTTTACAGATAATTCAGCAAGAGAATTAAATATTATTGTAAAATCAGATGTGCATGGTTCATCTGAAGCAATTAAAAATGCTATCAGCCAGATTAAACACGATGAAGTAAAACCTAAAATTATTTTATCTGACATAGGTATGGTAACAGAAACAGATGTAACTTTAGCTAAAGCTTCGAACGCTGTGCTAATTGCATTTAATGTCAAACCAAGTAAAGAAGCAAAAAAATTAGCAGAAAATGAAAAAATTAAAATTTGCTCATATAATATTATTTATGAAGTGTTAGATTATATTAAACAAGGAATGTCAGGATTACTTTCTCCAGATATTCAGGAAACTGTTATTGGTACTGCTCAAATTTTAGAAATTTTTAAAGTATCCGGAACAGGGAAAGTTGCTGGGTCAAAAGTAATTGAAGGTGAAGTAATAAGTGGATCTAATGCTAGATTGATCCGCGATGGTGCAATTAAATATACAGGTAAAATTAGTTCAATTTTTAGAGAAAAAAATCAAGCGAAACAGGTTAGTAATGGTCAAGAATGTGGAATAACACTTAAAGACTTTATAGATTTCCAAAAAAATGACATAATAGAGGCTTATAGTTCAACCTCTACAGAGAGAACAATATAATGGTTGATAAAACAGGAAAGCCTGTATCACAGAGACAATTAAGAGTTGGAGAGATGATAAAGCAATCTTTAGGCATGATTTTTTCTAGAAATGAAGCTAAGGTGCCCAATTTAGAAACTAACACTATTACAGTTACTGAAGTAAAAATGAGCCAAGATCTTAAAATTGCAAAAGCATACGTATTGCCTCTAGGAGGAAAAGATACTGAAAAAGTTATTAAAAAATTAAAAGAATATTCTTTTTTGATTAGAAAAGCTTTATCAAAAAAAGTAATTATGAAATATTTACCAAAGATACTTTTCGCTAAGGACGATTCTTTTGAGTATGCAGAAAAGATAGAAAACTTAATAAAACAAACAAATAAATAGGAAAAAAAATAGTATGATGAAAAAAGCAGAAGAATTAAAAATGCATGAAAAAGACACAGGGTCTTCTGAGGTACAAATTGCATTATTAACAGATAAAATTGAAACTCTTTCAAAACACATAAAGCAATTCAAAAAAGATAAACACTCTTCAGTTGGATTGTTAAGAGCAGTAAATAGAAGAAAAAAATTGTTAGAATATTTAAAGAAAAATAAAATGGATTCTTACAAAAATGTATTAACACAATTAAATTTAAGGAAATAGATGTTTAAAGTATCGAGACAAGAAGTTGAAGTTGATGGGAAAACAATAATATTAGAAACTGGAAAGATCGCAAGACAGGCTGATGGAGCAATTATTGCAACGTGTGGTGAGACAGTAGTAATCGCAACTGCAGTTGGCGCAAAAAAAGTGAATCCAGCTATGGATTATTTTCCACTGCAAGTAAGTTATCAAGAAAAATACTATGCAGCAGGAAAAATTCCTGGTGGTTATTTTAAAAGAGAAGCAAGACCTACTGAGGCTGAAACATTAATCTCTAGATTAATTGACAGACCGATTAGACCTTTGTTTCCAGAAGAATTCAGAAATGAAGTACAAGTATTGCCAACAGTACTTTCATATGATGGTATTAATGAACCTGATGTATTGGCTATTATTGCCTGTTCAGCAGCCTTAGCAATATCTGGAATGCCTTTTCAAGGACCAGTTGGTGCTTCAAGAGTTGGATATATAGATGGTAAATTTGTATCTAACCCAACTAAAGAAGAAATTGAAAAATCAAACTTAAATCTAGTAGTTGCTGGAACTAAAGATGCAGTTTTAATGGTAGAATCTGAAACCTCTGGTTTATCTGAAAAAATAATGCTAGATGCAGTTAAATTTGGACATGAAAAATTTGTTCCAGTTATTAAAGCTATTGAAGCATTAGTCAAAGATTGTGGAAAAGAACAATGGGTTGTTGAGAAGAAAGATTTATCTGAATTAGAAAAGAAAATTTCAGATACGTTTAACGCCGATTTAACAGCAGCCTTTGCTATTAGAGATAAACAAGAAAGATCAACTTTATTAGGTCAAATCACTACAAAGTGTAAAGAGATGTTCGAAGAAGATGAGGCTTATTCTGATTTAGATGTTTCTATGATGCTTAAAAAAGTTGAAAAGAAAATTGTTAGAACTGATATTTTAAAGAATAAGTCTAGAATAGATGGCCGTTCTTTATCTGATGTTAGACAAATTGATTGTCAAGTTGGAGTTCTACCAAGAACTCATGGTTCTGCTTTATTTACTAGAGGTGAAACACAGGCATTAGTTGTTTTAACTTTAGGAACCTCTGAAGATGAGCAAAGAGTTGAAAGTCTTGATGGACTAAAGCGTAATAGATTTATGCTTCACTACAATTTTCCTCCTTATTCTGTTGGTGAGACTGGAAGAATTGGAACTGGTAGAAGAGAAATTGGTCACGGCAAATTAGCTTGGAGAGCACTTAATTCTTCATTGCCTGAGCAAGAAGCATTTCCGTACACTTATAGAGTTGTATCTGAGATTACAGAGTCAAATGGTTCGTCTTCAATGGCGTCCGTTTGTGGAGCATCATTAGCATTGATGGATGCTGGTGTTCCAATGAAAGCTCCTGTTGCTGGTATCGCTATGGGGTTAATTAAAGAAGGAGATGATTTTTCAGTTCTCTCAGACATTTTAGGTGATGAAGATCATTTAGGAGATATGGACTTTAAAGTTGCTGGAACCGCAGAAGGTATCACTTCTTTACAAATGGATATTAAAATCACTGGAATAACATTTGAGATAATGGAACAAGCTTTAGCGCAAGCTAAGGATGGAAGAATTCATATCTTAGGTGAAATGGCGAAAGCTTTATCTGTTTCAAGAGATAGTGTCTCTAAGTATACTCCAAAAATTGAAACAATTAGTGTTGATAAAAAAGATATTGCTGCTGTAATTGGAAAAGGAGGGGCAACAATTAGAGAAATTGTTGAACTATCAGGAGCTAAAGTAGATGTTAAGGACACAGGTGAAGTAACTGTGGCTGCACCAGATGAAGAATCTAGAAACAAAGCAATGGCTATGATTAAAGACATCATTGCCAAACCTGAGATGAATAAAATCTACAAAGGCAAAGTAATGAAAATTATGGAATTTGGTGCTTTCGTTAACTTTTTAGGTAAACAAGATGGTCTTGTTCATATTTCAGAACTTGCTGCTAAGAGAGTAGAAAAAGTTACAGATGTCGTAAAAGAAGGTGATGAAGTTACTGTTAAAGTAATTGGTTTTGATAGAGGTAAAGTTAAACTTTCCATGAAACAAGCCTCTAATGAGTAATTTTTTAATTAAATTTTAACCTCAGATGAAAATTTGAGGTTTTAAGAATATGAATAGTACGACTCAATATATACCGAGGTATGAGAATAAAGTTGAATATATAATTGAGAAAATTAAACATAAAGAAAAAATTCAAATACTAGAACTTGGTGTCAGCAAGGGTATCTCGACAAAAAAATTTATAAAGCTGTGTGAACAAAACGATGGTTTTTTAACATCTATTGATATAGATGATTGCTCAGAGGTAGCAAAAAGTGATAAGTGGAATTTTATCCACTCGAGTGATGATAATTTTGAGTTTATTGACAATGTTATTCCAAAGGAAATTGACTTTCTTTTTATTGATTCTTTTCACGAATCAAATCATGTTCAAAAAGTATTTTATCATTATTATAATTTTTTAAGAGAAGGAGGAATTTGTATCATTGACGATATAAGCTGGTTACCTTATGCAAAAAATGAATACAGAGATAATAGTCATAATGAATATACAAATAGATTAACTTTTTACAAAATTTTAGAAATTTATAACCAAAATAAAAGTCAATTTAATTTAGAGTTTTTTTTTGAAGGCTCTGGTTTAGCAATTATTACAAAAAATAAACATTTCCTAAATAAGCCAAAAAAAATTTTTTCAAGAGAATTTACTTTTAAGAGTTTGGTTAGGAAAATTTTAAAGATTATTCCTAAAAAATAAATCTTAACTAAAATTAGAGTTTTTTTACTATATTTAATTATATTTTAAGTAATATTTTTGGGGTCGGGCATTCCAACCTTGTTATATCCAGCATCAACGTAGTGAATTTCACCAGTAACACCACCAGCAAGTTCGCTTAAAAGATATAAAGCTGAGTTTCCAACATCATGGATATCAACGTTTCTTTTTAAGAACGAATGATCTGCATTCCATTTATATAAAAATTTTGCATCTCCAATAGCAGAAGCTGCTAGAGTTTTAATAGGTCCTGCACTTATTGCATTCACTCTCATGCTTTTAGCACCTAAATCTCTTGCAAGATATTTAACACTTGCCTCTAATGCTGATTTACAAACACCCATTACGTTATAATTTGGAATAGCTTTAGTAGACTCGTAAGTTAGTGTTAATAAACTTCCATCTTTTTTCATAATCTTAGAAGCTTCTTTTGCAACTTCTGTGAATGAAAAACATGAAATTAACATACTTTTTAAAAAATTTTCTCTAGATGTATTTAAATACTCACCTGACAATTCTGATTTATCTGAAAAAGCAACTGCGTGAACCACAAAATCAATTTGACCCCAGTGTGATTTTATATCTTCAAAAAGCTTTATAATCTCTTCCTTATTTTCAACATCACAACTAAATGTTGCTTTTGAATTTAGTTTTTGCGCTAAAGGAATAACTCTTTTTTTTAATGCATCACCAAGATAAGTGAATGCAAGTTCTGCTCCAGCTTCTGCAAGTTTTTGTGAAATACCCCAAGCTATGGATCTTTCATTGGCTACGCCCATGATCAATCCTCTTTTACCTTTCATTAAACCCATAAATTAAACTTTCTCAAAAATTAAAGTTGCATTTGTTCCACCAAAACCAAAACTGTTAGACATTACAGAGTTTAAAGTAACCCCTGTTTCTGTCTTAGTAACGATCGGAAATTTTTTAGCTTCATCATCCATGTCAGTGATGTTAGCTGAAGCCGTGATAAAGCTATTTTTCATCATAATTAAACTATAAATTGCTTCATGAACTGATGCAGCCCCTAATGGGTGACCAGATAAAGACTTAGTAGAACTAATTTTTGGTACATCAGTACCAAATGCTTCTCCAACACCTCTAAGCTCTGTCATATCACCAACTGGAGTTGATGTTCCATGAGTATTTAAGTAATCCATTTTGTTTTTAGCAGTCGCTAAAGCCATCTTCATACATCTAACAGCACCTTCACCTGATGGAGCTACCATATCGTATCCGTCAGAAGTTGCGCCATATCCTGTTAATTCAGCATATATTTTTGCATCTCTCGCCTTTGCATGTTCGTATTCTTCAAGCACTAAAACTCCACCACCACCTGCTATTACAAAACCATCTCTAGTTTTATCATAAGCTCTCGAAGCAGTCTCTGGTGTATCATTGTATTTAGAAGACAATGCAGTCATAGCATCGAACATAGCAGTCATTGCCCAATGTAATTCTTCACTCCCACCTGCAAATACTATGTCCTGTTTACCCATTTGTATTAATTCACTTGCATGTCCGATGCAGTGTCCGCTAGTAGCACACGCTGAGCTCATTGTGTAATTAACACCTTTAATTTTAAAAGGCACCGCAAGCGTTGCTGAAGATGTACTGGCCATTGTTCTGGGAACTATAAAAGGTCCCATCAATTTTGGAGTTTTAGCTCTAGTTTTGTCAGCAGCTACAATAACATTTTCTATTGATGGACCACCAGATCCCATAACTATTCCAGTTTTAAAATTACTTACATCCTTATCTTCTAATCCAGAATCACTAATAGCTTCTTTCATTGCTATATAGTTATATGCAGAACCAGAACCCATGAATCTTATTGTTTTTCTATCAACATGATCTTCTAATTTTATATTTGGCTTTCCATGAATATGGCTTCTTAAATTATGTTCTTTGTATTCTTTAGAAAAAGATATTCCAGATTTTGAATTTAAAAGAGATTGATAAACTTCATCTTGATTATTACCAAGGCACGAAACAATTCCCAAACCTGTAATTACGACTCTTCTCATTATTTAAATAATCCTACTTTTAGACTTTCAGCTGAATATATTTTTTTATCATCTGCAAATACAACACCATTTGCAAGACCAACAGTAGTTCCACCTGGTGCCATAATTTTTTTTATATCAATTTCATATGTTACTTTTTTAATACTTTTCAAAACTTCTCCTGTAAATTTAACAGTACCAACTCCTAATGCTCTACCTTTTCCTGAATTACCTAACCACCCAAGATAAAAACCTACTAATTGCCACATCGCATCTAGTCCTAGACAACCTGGCATTACAGGGTCACCTTTAAAGTGACAATCAAAGAACCAAAGGTCATCTTTAATATCAAGCTCAGCTTTTAAAGAACCTTTTCTAAAAATACCATTATTCTCATTAATTGCGCTTATTCTATCAAACATGAGCATTGGTGGAAGTGGTAATTTAGCATTACCTGGGCCAAAAAGTTCGCCATTTGCACAGCTAATTAGCTCATCATATGTAAATGAGTTTTTTTTCATAAATTGAGAACTCTTAATACTTGATTTATAAGGATTATAATATAGAAATAGTTTAGAACTATTATAAACAATAATGAATAATTTAGACACATATGTTCAAAAACTAAGAGAATCTGGACTAAGACCGACCAGGCAGAGACTTAAAATTTGTGAAGTGTTATTTTTGAGAGAAAAAACGTTCCATTTTACAATAAATGACCTTACTAAAATTATAGAAGAAAAATTAAGTACAAAAATTTCTTTAGCAACAGTGTATAATACTGTTCATGCCTTTAAAAAAAAAGGATACCTAAAAGAAATTTCCATTAATAGTGATAAAAATTATTTTGATACCAATATTACCGAGCACCATCATTTCTTTGATGAAGACACTAATGAATTAATTGATTGTAGTAGTGAGGATATTGATTCGGTAAATATTAAACAAAATATTACTGGAAAAAAAATAAAATCAGTGGAAGTGTTAATCAAAGTTGCAACTGATAATCAAAATCAAAATTAATTCAATAATTTCAATAACTTAAGATATACATTAAAATAATTCTAAACTGTTGACATCCAGTTTAGAAAGATTATAAGTACATCATAATCATTAAGGAGAAAAATATGTCATTAAAAGGAAGTAAAACAGAAGAAAACTTAAAAGATGCATTTGCAGGCGAGAGTCAAGCAAACAGACGTTATTTATATTTTGCTCAAAAAGCAGATATCGAAGGTTATAACGATGTAGCATCTGTATTTAGATCTACAGCAGAAGGTGAAACAGGTCATGCACATGGACACCTTGAATACCTTGAAGAAGTCGGTGATCCGGCTACAGGACTACCGATTGGTGAAACTAAAGATAATTTAGCGTCAGCAGTACAAGGTGAAACGCATGAATATACAGACATGTACCCAGGTATGGCAAAAACAGCTAGAGAAGAAGGCTTTTCAGAAATTGCTGACTGGTTTGAAACTTTAGCAAAAGCTGAAAAATCACACGCAGGTAAATTCCAAAAAACTTTAGAGTCTATTGCATAAATAAGACTCAATTTATGGTGGGGTTTTTCCCCACCAGTAAATCCCAAAATTTTATATATGAGCAAAGAAGGCGGCACAGAAGCACCCATAAGACATCCAATTAATTTTGAGCATCCTGATTTTTTAGATCCAAAAAAATTAGATGACGAAATGAGAAGAGCCTTTGATATCTGTCATGGATGCAGAAGGTGTTTTAATTTATGCGACTCATTTCCAAAATTATTTGACATGATAGATGAGTCAGAAAATGAGGATGTAAAAAGTTTAAAAAGTGAACAATTTGAACCAGTTGTAGATGCTTGCACATTATGTGATATGTGTTTTATGACTAAGTGTCCTTATGTCCCGCCACATGATTTTGATTTAGACTTTCCTCATTTAATGTTGAGATATAGAACGGCTCAAAATAAATTAAACAAATTACCCGTGGTGCCAGCACTGTTAGCTCAAATTGATAGAAATGCAAAAATTGGTGTAATGCTATCATCACTAATAAACTGGGCATCAAATATTAAAAATACATTCTTTAGAAAAATATTAGAATTAGTTGCTGGAATTGATATGAGAGTTAAGCTTCCA
>Ga0307986_10001300_pt1 | contig 18177 bp, 18 predicted proteins | sample EllFjometageno82_FD_203170 | JGI IMG/M metagenome (GOLD analysis project Ga0307986, IMG submission 203170) | Marine microbial communities from Ellis Fjord, Antarctic Ocean - #82 | ecosystem: Environmental > Aquatic > Marine > Unclassified | place: Southern Ocean | collected 2014-10-09
ATAAACTCCTCGCAAAATTAACTTTTTTACTAATTTCTCTTTAACTTTAAAATAATAAATATCGTTTAAACTATCTATTATGGTGTTAATGAGAACTTTAAAAAAATTGTTAATATAAAAAACAACAAGACTAAGGTAAATATTAATTTTATTAACTATTGTTTTTGTAACTTTGCTTAAATTAAAATTTATCGAAAAAGTTTCTTTTAAAAAATTATTAATATTATTTGGTATTAATTTTAATTTTTTGTTTTCGTTAATAAATTTTGATAGTTTTTTTTTTACTGAAAAATATTCCTGTAGCGTCGCATAAGAAGGTTTCAAAATTTCATTAATAATTTTGTGAGAAAAATAACCTCTTCTTGAAGGTATAGGTACTTTTTTTTTTAACAGTTCTAGTTCTATCTCGTATGTCGTAAGTTTTAGACTCGTATCTAAAATTCTATCAATTCGATAAATTCTTGCTAACTCAATTAATTTTTGACGATAGCTAATAACTTTTTTCATTTTTAAATGGCTTCTACTGATTTTACTTCTTCGACATAATGACAAAGTAAATTTTGAACACCTTGTTTTAACGTCATAAGCGAACTTGGACACCCTGAACAACTACCCTGCAGTTCAACATGGACTATACCATCTTTAAAAGATTTAAATTTAATATCGCCACCGTCTTTTGCTACAGCAGGTCTTATTTTTTCATCTAAAATTTTTATGATTCTACCTTCTATTTCTCCTGTGCTTAAGTTGACACTTTCTAGAACCTTTTTTTTATTAAGTATGGGTTCGTTACTGGTTTGAAAGTAATCGTTCATATGAGATATAATCGTTGGTTTCAAAGTATCCCAAGAAACTTCTTTAGTTTTTTTTACCGATAGAAAATTTTCAGAAAGAAGGATTAGCTCTACACCTTTCACGCATAATAAATTTTTTATAAACTTATTTTCTATTTTATTTAAATCTTTTTTCTGAAATTCCTCAGTACCTATTACAGATATAATTTTTTCGGATAAAAACTTTAATGAGTCCGGATTTGGTGTTGGTTCTGTTATTATCATTACTAATTATACCATTTTTGCTTAAATAAATCCTACGACATTTCGTACTTCTTTAAGGTTGTATACAGCTATATCTCTAGCTTTTTCAGTACCTTCGTTGAGAACTTTTTCTAAATAACTTTTATCCTCTAATAACTTTTTTATTTCTTTTCCTATTGGGCATATCACCTCAATTAATACCTCGGATAATTTATTTTTTAAATAAGAATAATCTTTTCCCTTAATTTCATTCAATACTTGTTCCAATGGTATTGCGGATAAATCCGAATAAATATTGATTAAATTTAAAGCCTCCGGTTTTTTCTCTAAATCTTTTAAATTATCGGGTATGGCAGAAGTATCAGATTTTGCTTTTTTAATTTTTTTAATTATATCATCTGCGGAATCTTTTAAATCAATTCTAGAATAATCTGATCCATCAGATTTACTCATCTTTTTTGTGCCATCCCTTAAACTCATTACTCTTGCTATATTTTTTTGTATTAGTGGTTCAGGTATTGGAAATATATTTTTTTTAAAATCATTGTTAAATTTTTGTGCAATATCTCTGCAAAGTTCTAAATGCTGTTTTTGATCTGCTCCTACAGGTACATGAGTAGCTTTGTACAAAAGAATATCTGCTGCCATCAGATTTGGATAAATGTAAAGTCCTACGCTTGCTTTTTCTTTGTCATTACCGACTTTATCTTTGAATTGTGTCATTCTATTCAACCAACCAACGCGAGCTACACAATTAAAAATCCAAGCAAGTTCGGCATGACCACTCACTGACGATTGATTAAAAATAATACTTTTTTTATTATCAAGTCCTGTTGCAAGAAAACTAGCTGTTGTTTGTAAAATATTGTTTTTAAGTTCGCTAGGGTTTTGGAAAACTGTAATTGCGTGTAAATCAACTACACAATAGATACATTCTGCTTGTTCTTGTAGAGTTACAAAATTTTTAAGTGCTCCAAGATAATTGCCTAGATGCAAATTTCCTGTGGGCTGTACACCTGAAAAAATTAATTTATTTTTACTCATTTGTTTTATTTGTTTCAAAATTTTTAATTCTAAATACTCCTAGTACACGAACTAGTAATAAATACGCAGTGGTAGTTAAAATTACAATCATTATAAGATAAAATGATTTAAAATGGTTATTATAAATTAGCTTATCCTCAAAAAAACCTAATAGATAATAAAGCCCCAAACTCATCGCTAGCGAAGAAATAAGTATTTTGACCATGTTAATAAAAAAAATATTATGAACATTGAAGTATTTTGATTTAATTAATATCATTAGGTAAATTAAAACAGCAACCCAAGTGGCTATAGATGTTGCTATAGGAATAATTATAAAACCTATTTTTTTAAAATAAACTACTGATATTAGAATGTTTAAAAATACGCTAAAAAATGAAATATAGAATGGAGTACGTGTATTATCTCTAGCAAAGAAAAAGTTGGAAAGAACTTTGATTAATGCAAATGCAGGAACTCCATATCCAAAATATTTTAAAGCAGTGGCAGTTAAAACAACGTCTTCTTCAGAAAATGAACCATAGCCAAACAAAGAATTTGTAATTTCTTTTGAAGCTATCATCAAACCAAAACACGCAGGGACAGATAGAAGTAAGCAAAGTTCAAGTGACCTGTTCTGTATGTTGTATGCTTCATTCCAATTTCCAGACTTTATTTTTTTTGACAACTCTGGAAGTGCTACTGTACCAATCGCTATTCCGGCTATAGCTAGATTAATTTGGTAAATTCTATCAGCATAATATAAATAAGAAACAGCTCCTGCTTCAAAAGAAGCAATAATAGTACCTATTAAAATATTAATTTGAGTGACACCTGATGAAAAAATACTAGGTAATAATTTTTTTAAAAAAAAACTTACTTTAGTATTAACTTTTACTTTAAAATAAATAGAAGGTTTATAATAACGTTTTGTAAAAAAGATCAAGAATAATAATTGAAATAAACCAGCTAGTGTAACAGCGTATGAAAGATTTAATTCATATTTGAGATCAAAAAAATAAGAAATCAACAAACTTAAAATTAAAAAAATATTTAGTATAATTGGAGCAGCAGCGGCGGCGGCAAATTTATTATTTGTATTTAATACTCCTGAAAAAAATGATGATAAACTTACAAAAAATAAAAAAGGGAAAGTTATTCTCGTTAGTTCTACAGCTAAATCAAATTTTTTAATATCCTCATAAAATCCTGGTGCTATTATATACACTACAGTCGGTGTAAAAATTTCGATTAAAAATACAATTCCTAATAAAATTATTATTAATAAATTGAAAACATCATCGGCAAATTTTTTTCCTTCAATTGTGTTTTTTAATTTAGCTTCTGCATAGCTTGGTATAAAAGCTGCATTAAATACTCCTTCTGCAAAAAGCCTTCTGAAAGTATTGGGTAGGCGAAAAGCCACAAAAAAAGCATCTGCATAAATTGATGCCCCTAGAAAGATGGCAATTAAAATATCTCTTAGGTAACCTAGGATCCGGCTTACTAAAGTATAAAAACTAAAGACAGAAACTGAAGATAATAAGTTCATAATTTTTTTTATTAAAAAAAATCAAATTAATGATGATTTTGTCTATTTTATATTACATACTCAATTTTATGACAAAAAAATCTAAAATTGACCATTATACAGATAAAGAGGCGTTGGACTTTCATACACAAGGTAAGTCTGGCAAAATTGAGGTAAATTCTTCAAAACCTTTAATAACCAAAAGGGATTTATCTTTAGCCTATTCGCCAGGTGTGGCGGTCCCTGTCAAAGAAATAGCAAAAAACCCCGAAGCTGCCTATGACTACACAAGTAAGGGAAATTTAGTTGCTGTAATTAGTAACGGCTCCGCGATTTTAGGTCTTGGTAATCTTGGCGCTTTAGCTTCAAAGCCTGTGATGGAAGGTAAATCAGTTTTATTTAAAAGATTTGCAGACATAGATTCAATTGACATTGAAGTTGATAGTTCTGATGCTGATGAAATTATTAATACAATAAAAAATATAGGTAATACTTTTGGGGGAATTAATTTAGAAGATATTGCTGCGCCGAATTGTTTTATTATTGAACAAAAACTTAAAGAATTATTAGACATACCTGTTTTCCATGATGACCAACATGGTACTGCTATTATAACAACTGCGGCACTGATTAATGCTTTAGATATTTCTAAAAAAAAAATTAACGAAGTAAAAGTTGTTGTTAATGGGGCTGGGGCTTCTGCTATTGCCTGTATAAATTTATTTAAGCTTTCTGGGGTCAAAAATGAAAACGTAATTATGTGCGATAGATTAGGAATTATATATAAAGGTAGGGAAAAAGTTGATCAATTTAAATCTGCTCATGCAGTCGAAACTAAATTAAGAACATTAGCTGAAGCTATGAAAAATGCGGATGTTTTTTTAGGTTTATCTGCAAAAGACGTGGTGACAAAAGACATGATTAAATCAATGGGAAACAGTCCAATTATTTTTGCATGTGCTAACCCAGATCCAGAAATAAAACCTGAATTAATAGATGAAGTTAGAACAGATGCTATTGTTGCGACTGGAAGATCAGATTATCCAAATCAAGTTAATAACCTTATCGGTTTTCCCTATATTTTTAGAGGTGCGCTTGATGTTAGAGCTAAAGAAATTAATGAAGAAATGAAGGTTGCTGCAGCAAAAGCAATTGCTCAATTAGCAAGAGAAGAAGTGCCTGATGAAGTTATCGCAGCTTATGGTGGTGAAAGACCAAGATACGGAAAAGATTATATAATTCCATCAACATTTGATCCAAGATTAATTAGTGTCATACCTTCTGCGGTAGCTGAAGCTGCTATGAAATCTGGAGTAGCCAGGAAAAAAATTAATAATCTAGAAAAATACAAAGAGGATTTATCTAGAAGACTCGATCCTTCGATGAATATTATGCAAGGTATAAATGCGCAAATTAAAAAATCGCAAAAAAGAGTAGTATTTGCAGAAGGGGAAGATACTAATATTTTAAAAGCAGCTGTGGCTTTTAAAAATAGTAAATTGGGCATTCCTATTTTAATAGGAAAAGAAGAAAGAGTAAAAGAGCAACTTAAAAATATAGGTTTAGATGAAAATTTTAATATAGAGATTGTAAGTTCAAAAAATATAAGAGAAAGAGAAAAATATACAAAACATTTGTACCAAAAACTTCAAAGAAGTGGAATGCTTGAGAGAGAGTGTGATCATTTAGTTAGAAATGATAGGGTGACATGGGGGTCGTGTATGGTTGCTTGTGGTGATGCCGACGCTATGGTTACTGGTGGTACAAGACACCACGCAGCTACAATAGAAAAACTTAGCAGAGTTGTAGATTCTAGACCTGGGGAAATAATTTTTGGTTTAACCATGTTGGTATCAAAAGGGAGAACGGTTTTTGTATCTGATACGAATGTTAATGATAACCCGACAGCAGCACAACTAGTTCAAATAGCAATTTCAAGCACCAGAGTAGCAAGATTATTTGGTTTTGATCCTAAAGTTGCTTTTCTGTCTCACTCAACTTTTGGTAAACCTGCAACAGCAAGAACCAAACATGTTAGAGAAGCTATTGAGTTAATGAAAACTAAAAAAGTCGATTTTGATTATGATGGGGAGATGCAGCCTGATGTTGCTTTAAATCCTGAATACAAGGAGACATACCCGTTTTCAAAAATTGTTGGTAACGCAAATATTTTAATTATGCCAGCTTTACACAGTGCCTCTATATCTATAAAAATGATGAAAACTTTCGGTGGTGCAAAATTAATTGGGCCGTTATTAATTGGCTTAGGACTTCCAATTGAAGTTGCTCCGCTAAGATCTTCAGCTTCTGAAATTTTAAATCTCGCCTCTATCGCTGCTTATTCTTCTGAGGTAATTAATTATAAAAATTAAATTTTATTTCTGCTGAGCTCAGAGACCAAATAAATAGTTGGTATAACTTTTTCTACATCATAGATTTTGCTAGCTTCATCCATAACTTCTTTTTTTTCATTGTCATCCATAGAAATACCAAAGATATAAATTATCTTATTAATCGTTTCTAAAGTGTAGTTGTTAGATTTAACTGATTTATTAAAAATTAAAGCAGTTCGTAGCTGTGTTGTTATTAAAATATCTTTAGCAGAGCTTTTAAAGTTGGATTGACCCTTTATTTCTATGGCATTTTTAACTGATCTTGCACCTTTTGTTTCCCAAGCCATTTTTGTTATTTTAATTTTTTCTTCTGGATTATCTACTTTACCAGTTAAAAATATTCTTCCATCTAAAACTTCAATCTGTATATATAAAAAATATTTTTTTTCAGTTAAAGTTAGTCTTGCCACTAAATTCTTCTGCATTAAAGTATCGTCGATTTGCATGCCTACGGTCCTTGGATCAAAACTGATACTTACACCTTTACCAAATGTGGAGAGGTTTCTACCTGCACAATTATTTAATATTAAAATTAAAAAGATTAAGCTAATTATTTTTTTTATCATTTTTTATCTTTAAACAAATTTCATAAACTTTTTTTTTTGAAATTTTTTCTTTCTTTGATATTAAATCGACAACATCCTTCAAACTATATTTTTTAAGATACGTACTTGCTTCAGCAACAATATCTACATATGATTCGGTCTCATTGTTAGTATAAATTTTTGATATTACAATGGTTATCTCTCCCTTTAAGGCAGTTTTAAAAGGTGTTATTGCACTTATTTTATCTCTATAAAAAGTTTCATGTATTTTGCTTATTTCTCTTGCAATTAGAATATTTCTACCAAAAAAATATTTTTTAAAAAATTTTAAATAAAAATTTATCTTTATTCCGGGTACAAAAAACACCAGTGAAAAATCTAAGTTTTTAAGACTATTAATAGATTTAATAAGATCGTTCTCAGTTTTAGGCAAAAACCCATAAAAAAGAAACTTATCATTAAACCCAGATATAGAAACGGCAGCAGTTATTGCTGATGGGCCAGGTATAGGAAAAATTTCAATTTTTTTTTCAATACAGGTCTTGACCAATAAAAATCCTGGGTCAGAGAGTGTGGGTGTTCCAGCATCAGAGATCAAAGACAAAATTTTGCCCTCATTTAAATATTCAATAATTTTTTGTAACTCTTTTTGTTCATTAAATTTATGGTATGAAATTAATTTTTTTTTGATCTTGTAGTGATTTAACAACTTTAAAGACCTGCGTGTGTCCTCACATAAAATTATGTCTGATTTTTTTAATACCTCTAGTGACCTTAATGTTATATCATCTAAATTACCTATGGGCGTTGATACAATATATAAACCTGGTTTAAATATACTCATAAAAAATGACTAAAAACATTGTTACATTTTTATCTTATATATTTCTATTATTTAATATTAATTTAGTTGCCGATGAGAATGATGGAAAGCTTAGAATTGGTTTGCTTGCACCTTTTTCTGGTGAATATAAAAATTTAGGGGAATCATTATTGCTGTCGACTCAACTTGCTCTTGATGAGATAGACAACAAAAATATTATTATTATTCCGAGAGATAGCGGCTCTAATAACAAGGAAAGTTTGAATACAGCAATTAGAGAAATAAAAAATAACGGTGCTAAAATAATAATTGGACCCATGACCTCTTCTTCTTTTGAAGAGCTTGGAAAATATAATGACACAATCTTTATTTCTCTCTCCAATAAACAACCTAAAATATCTAGCAATGTAATCAACATAGGTATAAGTCTAGAATCTCAACTTGAAGCTATAAAACAATTATTAATTAAAGAGCAAAAAACCAAAACTATAATTTTATATCCAAAAAATAAATATGAAAAATTTATAGATAAAAAAATTAAATCGCTTAAATTAAAAAATTATAAAATTTTTAAATATAATCCAGATCCAAGAATTCTTACTGGAGAAATAGAAAAATTAACAAATTATAGTCAGAGAAAGAAAAATCTAGAAATAAGAAAAAATACCTTAAAAAAATTAGATGATGATCGATCAACAAGAGAATTAGATATTCTTGAAAACCTTTACACGCTAGGTTCTGTTAATTTTGACTCAATTATTGTTATTGACTTTGGGAGTAACCTTAAAAGTGTTCTATCGTCATTAGTTTACACGGATGTTGATGATAAAACTGTACTTATTGCAACTGTAAATCAATGGTTTGATGAAAGTATATTTCGTGAAAATTTAGTTAAAAATTTATTTTTTCCATCTGTCGATATGAGGCAATTCAAAAAATATAATAAAAAATATTTTGATACTTTTGGAATTAAGCCAGATGAAATCACTATCCTGGCTTATGACGCTTTGGGATTAATTCATTATATTTGGAGAAAAAATAATGGCATCAATAATATTAATGATTTTTTTATTAAAGAAAAAATTAAAGGAAAAATTGGAACTTTTGAGTTTAAAGAAAAAAAGGTTTTTCAAAAACTAAAAATATACAAAACTGAAAATAATAAATTTAAAGAATATTAATTTTATTTTTTAACTTTTTAAAAGCTAAAAATCGATGGTCCATAAGTATTTTTTTTCTCCTACTCATTTGACCAAAGGTTATTTTACTATCTTTAGGAATAAAAATTGGATCATAACCAAATCCATTTTGACCTAATATTTTTTCTGAAATATTTCCATGGATAACACCAATCGTTGTAATTTTTTTTGTAGCACTAAAAGAAAAAGTTAAGCTGCAAATAAATTTAGCTTTAGTATTTTTTTTAATTTTATTTTTTTTTTTTACTAGAACAATAATTTTTTTCATAGCTTTTCTGAAACTTCCGGACTTTTTTGCCCATCGTGCTGAATAAATCCCTGGTTTACCATTGAGGCAATCTATAGAAAGTCCAGAGTCATCAGAAATAGTAAAAAGTTTTGACTTGTTAAAAAAATATTTAGCTTTTAATTCTGAGTTTGATTTGAAGCTTTTTCCAGTTTCTCTAGGGCTCCTAATATTAAGCTGAAAAGGATTAATTTTTTTTATTTTTTTATTTAATAAATAACTAATCTCTTTAATCTTTCCTTTATTATGAGTGCCTATTAATATTTCTTTAATTTTTTGCATTTTGCTCTAGTAATTTTATTTTAAGACCCTATATAGCACTTATGGAAAATGAGAACGAGAATATAATTAAAGAAAATCAAACTAATGATAATGATTTAGATGCTCAGCCAATTAATGAGTCGGATGAAAATACCGAAAACTCTCTCGAAGATAAACTAAACGAGGCTCAAGATAAAATATTAAGAACTCTAGCTGAAACTGAAAATCAAAGAAGAAGATTTGAAAAAGAAACAAAGGATGCTTTTGAGTATGGAGGTTTTAATCTTGCAAGAGAGACGCTGTCCGTGCTTGATAACTTGCAAAGAGCCTATCACTCAATTCAAAATGATGTTGGCTTAAAAGACAACAAAGATTTAGATAAATTTTTAGAAAATATTAAAATTATTGAAAAAGACTTAATTACTATTTTTGAAAAGAATAATATCAAAAAAATAAATTGTCTTAACGAAAAATTTGACCCCAACAATCACCAAGCAATGCTTGAAATAGAAGATGAAAATGTTAATCCAGGTACCGTAATGCAGGAAATACAGCCAGGTTATTTTTATAGAGATAGGCTCTTGAGGCCTTCATTTGTAGCCGTAGCAAAAAAGAAAGATATTAAAGTTAATGATAAAAATGAAAAATAATAAGATCTAATGACTTGTAGAGAGATAAAAAGCACCTATATATCTAAAAACAAAGGAATAGTATAATGAGTAGAATAATAGGAATAGATCTTGGAACTACCAATTCATGTGTTTCTGTCATGGAAGGTTCTCAGGCAAAAGTTTTAGAAAATTCTGAAGGGGCTAGAACAACACCTTCTATTGTGGCTTTTTTAGAAAATAATGAAAAATTAGTAGGCCAATCAGCAAAGAGGCAAGCGGTCACTAATGCACAGGATACTATTTTTGCATCAAAAAGATTAATGGGTAGAAGTTTTGATGACAGTTCAGTGAAAAAAGATATTGATAAAGTTCCTTATAAAATAGTCAGTTCTGATAAGGGTGAAGCTTGGCTCGAAGCAAAAGGTAAAAAATATTCTCCATCTCAAATTGCGGCCTTAGTTTTACAAAAAATGAAAGAGACTGCTGAAAAATATTTAGGTCAAGAAGTTACCAAAGCAGTCATAACAGTTCCGGCATATTTTAATGACGCGCAAAGACAAGCGACTAAAGACGCTGGTAAAATTGCAGGACTTGAAGTTTTAAGAATTATAAACGAACCAACTGCTGCTTCCCTGGCGTATGGTTTGGATAAAAAAGGTGCTCAGAAAATAGCTGTATACGATTTAGGAGGAGGAACTTTTGATGTTTCTATTCTTGAAATTGGAGATGGTGTTTTTGAAGTAAAATCTACCAATGGTGATACTTTTCTAGGCGGAGAAGACTTTGACGATGAAATAGTTAACTATTTAATTGGCGAATTTAAAAAAGATAATGGAATTGATTTAAGAACGGATAAACTCGCATTACAAAGATTAAAAGAGGCGGCTGAAAAAGCTAAAATTGAATTATCTTCTACAACTCAAACAGAGATAAATCTACCTTTTATAACTGCTGATAAAACTGGTCCTAAACATGTTAATTTAAAATTTACTAGAGCTAAATTAGAAGCCTTAGTTGAAAAACTAATAGAAAGAACATTAGGCCCTTGTAAGACAGCGTTAAAAGACTCTGGTTTTTCTGCTGCTGAAATAAACGAAGTAGTTATGGTTGGTGGAATGACAAGAATGCCAAAAGTTATTGAGACAGTAAAAAATTTTTTTGGGAAAGAACCTAATAAGAGTGTTAATCCTGATGAGGTAGTTGCTATGGGTGCCGCTATACAAGCTGGTGTGCTTCAAGGGGACGTTAAAGATGTTTTGTTGTTAGACGTAACTCCTTTGTCATTAGGTATTGAAACATTAGGCGGCGTTTCTACTAAACTAATTGAAAAAAATACAACAATTCCAACAAAAAAAAGCCAAGTTTTTTCTACTGCTGAAGACAATCAACCCGCAGTGTCGATTAGAGTTTTACAAGGCGAAAGAGAAATGGCTGCCGATAACAAAATGTTAGGAAATTTTGAACTTGTTGGGATACCACCAGCATCAAGGGGAACGCCTCAAATTGAAGTAACTTTTGATATTGACGCCAATGGTATTGTTAGTGTGTCTGCAAAAGATAAAGGAACGGGCAAAGAACAAAAAATACAAATTCAAGCCTCGGGTGGTTTAACCGATGAAGAAATTCAAACAATGGTTAAAGACGCTGAGGTCAACAAAGAAGCAGATAAAAATAAAAGAGAAGCTGTTGATGCTAGAAATCAAGCTGATAGTATCATTTTTTCTACTGAAAAAAGTTTAAAAGAACATGGAGATAAAATATCAGAAGAAGAAAAAAAAGCGATAGAAGCTGGAATCTCAGATTTAAAAATTTCCCTTAAAGGAACTGATAATGAAGAAGTTAAAAAGAAAACTCAAGACTTAATACAGGTTTCTATGAAACTTGGCGAGGCAGTTTATAAAAGTCAGCAAAAAGATACGTCAGAAAAAAATGAAGATCAAAAAACACCTGAAGGTGACAAAGAGAATGTAGTTGATGCAGATTTTGAAGACGTAAAAGATGAAAAAGAAAATAAAGAAGAAAAAGACGATAAAGAAAAAAGCGCCTAAGATATATTAAAAAAAGGAGCAACTTTTTGTGTCTAAAAGAGACTACTATGATATCTTAGGAGTAAATAAATCTTCTTCTAAAGACGAAATTAAAAAAGCTTACCGTACCACGGCATTTAAACATCATCCTGATAAAAACCCTGGCAATAAAGCTGCTGAGGATAAATTCAAAGAAGCAAGTGAAGCTTATAGTGTGCTGTCAGATGACAAAAAAAAAACTAACTATGATCAATTTGGTCATGCAGCTTTTGAAAATGGCGGTGGAAGCAACCAAGGGTTTGGTGGATTTGATACTTCATCTTTTTCAGACATCTTTGAAGATTTTTTTGGTGATTTTTCAGGTGGTGGTTCTCAGGGATCAAGTAGAAGATCGTCCAGCATAAGAGGAAATGACTTAAGATATGATTTAAATGTAAGTCTTGAAGATGCCTACAAAGGTTTAGAAAAAAAAATAGAATATACAACATACAAAAAATGTAACGATTGCAAAGGAAATGGTGCAGAGCCTGGATCAAAACCAATAAAATGTAATTATTGTGGGGGTAATGGTAAAATTAGATCTAACCAAGGATTCTTTACAGTGCAGCAAACTTGCCCTCAATGTAGCGGACACGGAGAAACAATTGGCAAAGTGTGTAAAAAATGTAAGGGCAATGGAAAAGTTCAAAGTGACGAAAATGTTTCCGTTAAAATTCCAAAAGGTGTTGATGACGGCACTCGCATAAGGCTATCAGGTAAAGGAGAAGCAGGTGCGAAAGGTGGTGGCAGCGGTGATTTATATCTTTTTATTTCAGTTCAAAATCATAGTCTTTTTAAAAGATCTGAAGAAAATTTATTTTTTGAATTACCTATTACATTTACAGATGCAGCTCTAGGGACCACTATTGAAGTTCCTTGTATTGACGGCAGTAAAGTAAAAGTTAAAATTCCAGAAGGTGCTCAATACGGTAAACAACTAAGATTAAAAGATAAAGGTATGCCAGTTTTACGTAAAAGTTCTTATGGTGACTTATATATTAGAGTTATTCCTGAGGTTCCTATATCATTATCTAAGAAGCAGAAAGAACTTTTAGAGGAATTTAAAAAACTAGAAAGCTCTAAGCTAAGTCCTTCTATAAAAAGCTTTTTTGAAAAAGCTAAAAAATTTTGGGGATCAAATTAATGAAAAAAATTAATTTAGCAATTACAGGATGTATGGGAAGAATGGGGCAACAACTGATTAAATCTTCTCTAAAAGACAAAGCCTTTAAACTAATGACGCTTACAGAAAACAAACTAATCAATAAAAAAATTAGAAACATAAGACCAGATTTAAATAATGAATCGGCTTTTAAAAAAGCAGATATAATAATAGACTTTACTGTTCCAAAATGTACTTTTGAGATTTTAAAAATTGCATCAAAACTTAAAAAAAAAGTTGTGATCGGAACTACTGGATTTACAACAAAAGAGGAAAGTTTAATTAAAAAATTTTCTAAAAAAATTCCAATTTTAAAAGCAGGAAACATGAGTCTTGGGATTAACTTACTTATATACTTAACGGAGTTGGCATCAAAATCATTAGGTAATAATTTTTTAAGTAAGGTTTATGAAGTTCATCATAAATATAAAAAAGATTATCCGTCAGGCACTGCTTTAATGCTTGGCAAAAGTATAACTGAAGGTAAAAATAAAAATCTATACAATTTGATGGGTAAAAAATTTTTAAATAAAAATTCCTTCCCGTATGGAAAAAAAATTAATTTTAATTCATTAAGAAAAGGAGAAGTAATTGGAGAACATGAGGTTAAATTTTCTAGCGGGAAAGAAATAATTACATTGAACCATGAAGCCTTTAATAGAGATCTTTACTCTGAAGGAGCGTTAATGGCAGCAAAATGGTTAATGAATAAAAGGCCGGGCTTATATTCTATGAGAAACATTTTAAATTTTAAATAAATTTAGATAATGAATGAAAATCAGCGAGCTAGTTTAATCTTAAAAATACTAAATAAAATTTACCCCACAACACCTATTCCTCTCAAGCATAATAATAAATTTACTCTATTAGTTTCTGTTCTCCTGTCTGCCCAGTGTACTGACGTAAATGTAAACAATGTAACTAAAAAGATATATCCTATATATAATAAACCTAAACATTTTGTTAAATTAGGAAGAAAAAAAATTGAAACTCTTATTAAAAGTATAGGAATTTTTAGAGTAAAAGCAAAAAGCATATATTTAATGTCAAAACAATTAATAGAAAATCATAACGGGCGTGTTCCTAAAAGTTTTGAAGAATTAGAAAAATTACCTGGCGTTGGTCATAAAACTGCTAGTGTAGTTATGTCTCAAGGTTTTGGTCAGCCAGCTTTTCCTGTAGATACACATATTCACAGGTTGGCCCAAAGATGGGGACTAACAAATGGAAAGAATGTAGTGCAAACTGAAAAAGATTTAAAAAGGCTCTTTCCAGAAAAGAACTGGAATAAACTTCACCTTCAAATTATTTTTTATGGCCGTGAATATTGCAAAGCCAGAGAATGTTATGGTATAAGTTGTAAAATTTGTACCACTTGCTATCCCGGTAGAAAAAGATCATTAAAAACTATAAAAGCTTAATAAAAATTATGAAAATTTTAGGAATCGGGAATGCAATCGTAGATGTTATCAGCAAAGTTGATGAGAACTTTTTAATCAAAAATAACCTGACTAAAAGCACTATGAAACTAGTAGATGAAAAAGAGTTTAAACAATTAATATCTAATTTAAAAATTGAAAAAACTATAGCTGGGGGGTCAGTTGCCAATTCAATTGTTGGACTATCAAAATTAAGGAATGACGTCTCATTTATAGGAAAAGTTAATGATGATAAATTAGGTAATGAATACGAGAAAAGCTTAACAGAAGAGGGGGTCAAATACTGTTATAATAAAAAAAATGAGAAAACCCCTACGGGTACTTGTTTGATTTTAATTACACCAGATTCGGAAAGGACGATGTGTACATTTCTTGGAATAGCAGGAAAAATATCTCCTGATGATATTGATGAAAATTTTATTGAACAAAGTGAATTAGTTTTTTTAGAGGGTTACTTGTGGGATGAAGGGTTGCCGAGAGCAGCATTTGATAAAGCTTTAAGTCTTGCAAATAAATCAGCTATGTCGTTGTCAGATAAGTTTTGTGTAGATAGACATAAAAAAAGTTTTTATAATTTAGTTAAAAATAGACTTGATATTATATTCGCTAACGAACAAGAAATAATGGCACTAGTTGATGCAAAAACATTTAATGACGTAATAGAATTTGGCAAAGATTTAAATAAAACATTAGTAATAACAAGATCGGACAAAGGTAGTGTAGCAATCTGTGGATCTCAAATAATTGAGTGTAGGGGTAAAAAAAATCTTAATATAGTAGACTTAACTGGAGCAGGAGATTTGTTTGCTGCGGGTTTTCTACACGGATATATTAATACAATGTCTACCAGAGAAAGTTTAGAAAAAGGGACAGATATGGCATCTGAAATTATACAAAAAATTGGAGCTCGATTGAATTAACAATAACTAAGTTGTTGTTATTTTTTTCTTTTAAAACTGCCTTTGCCTTTTTTTGATTTGACAACACGTTTCCTATATTTTTTTGTAAATAAATCTATTGCAATTTTATTTCTTTTAATCAGATTGAATAACCACCTTTAGTATTAATTATAAAGTTTTCATCATTAAATTTAATAAAAATTTTTTTTCTTAATCGGTAAATATGTGTTTCTACAGTATGAGTATCTGCATCTTCGGAATAATTCCAAATTTTTTTTAATAGATTATTTTTGGATATTGGTTTTTTTTCATTATACAGTAATTCAATTAATTGAATTTCTCTTTCAGTAACAAGGATCGATATTTTATTTTTTTTTAATTTTTTTTCATTTTTGTTAATAGTATATTCTTTAATTATAATTGAAGAATTTTGATTGTATTTTTTAGAAGTTATCAAGTTTATGATTCTAGAATTCAAATCAGATAAAATTATAGGAAAATTAATTTTGTCAGTATAGTTACATTTATTAGGGCATCCTGGTTTTTCAATTAATAGAGCAGGTTTATCATTTATGTTATTAATTAACTTTAAATTTCTTGTATCGTCGCAAAATTCACTGTCTATAAGCAGGGCATTTACAGTGAAGGTTTTATCGTTAAATAAAGTGTTATTATTAAAAAAAATTAATGAAAAATCTAAATATTCTTTAATTTCATTTAAAGAATTGTTAAAATTTTTTGTTCCAAAAACAAGTAAGCTATTTTTCATAAATATATGAATATAAAATTAAAAAATAAATTTTTATACTTTAATAAGTATAAGATAAAATGCGCTATAGGTAAAAGAGGAATTACTGGTAGAAAAAAAGAAGGTGATAATAAAACACCAGCTGGTATCTTTAGCTTTAAGTCAGTATTTTATAGAAAAGACAGGATTATAAAAATTAAGACTGATCTGAAAAAGTTTATTATAAAAAAAAATATGGGTTGGTGTGATGACTCAACATCAAAATTTTACAATAAGCTGATCAAGTTTCCCTTTAATTTTAAAGCTGAAAAATTGTGGTTAAGAGAAAATATTTATGATGTGCTAATAGTTATTAATTATAATACAACACGGATTAAAAAAAAAAAAGGTAGTGCTATATTTTTACATATTGCAAAAAAAAATTACACTCCGACGAGAGGATGTATTGCTGTTTCAAAAAAAAATATGGATTTGCTGATAAGTAAAATTAATATTAAATCTAAATTAAAAATATATTAAACTCTACTACCAAATATTGAGCTACCAATCCTGACGAAAGTTGCGTTATACTTCAACGCTTCCTGGAAATCACCTGACATACCCATACTTAATTCTTTGAGACCTAATGATTTATTTAATTCCATTAAGTTTTTAAAATGAATACTTTCATTTCCATCATTAGGTGGTAAAGCCATTAAACCAATTACGTTGATATTTAATTCTTTAGTACAATAGTAATAAAAGTCATCAAGCAGTTCGATCCCTATTCCTGATTTTTGTTTTTCTTTTGCAATATTGACTTGTATAAAATATTTTAGTTTTTTATTAGCAACCTTCTCATTGTTAGCTAGTAGATTCGCCAACTTCTGATTATCTAGAGAATGAATATAGTCGAACAACCTAACAGCTTCTTTTGCTTTATTTGACTGCAGCTTACCGATCATATGGAGTCTAATATTTGGTTTTTCTTGTTTTATTTTGTGCCATTTAGACTGACATTCCTGGACTTTGTTTTCACCAAAATGAATATGACCATGCTCAATCAGCGGTTTAATGTGATCATAACTAAAGGTTTTGCTAACTGCTATAATCTTTACGTTGCTATTATTAATTAGAGATTTTATATTTTCAAAACTTTGAACTATAGAATTCATACATGTTTATTATAAAAAATAATTACTATTTATATATCGAAAATACAAAAAATATAGACCTTAATTTTATTAAAAGTAGAAAAAAAATTTCTATTATTTACAGGAATAATAATATCCAGGAAAATATAAAAAATTTACGCTCCTTTAAAAAAAAATGTAAAGTAAAAGGCTTTAAACTATATATATCAAATAATATAAAGCTTTTAAGAGATTGTAAGGCTGATGGTTTATATCTTTCTTCTTACAATAAAAAAATTTACTTAAATAGAAATATCAATTTAATAGGTTCAGCCCATTCTTTAAAAGAAATTAATGAAAAAATAAAACAAGGATGTACAACCATTTTTTTATCTAGGCTTTTTAAGACAAGCTATGAAGATAAAAAAGGACACTTAGGCCCGATTAAGTTTAATCTATTGGCTAAAAAATATAGAACGAGAATAATACCTTTGGGTGGCATCCGAAGTTCTAATCTAAATAAACTTAACTTGATAAGCGGGAATGGTTTGGCTTTATTGTCTGAAGTAAAAAAAAAGCCGGCTATTACTAGCCGGCTTTTTTAATATAATTTTATATACTAACTAAAACGCTACAGTAACACCAAGTGTTCTTGTATCGTCAGATACATCTTTCACGTAACCAGCATTATCTGTGCTAGCATCTTGAAAGCCAATACTCATTCCACCGATTGTGTAACCAATGTTATATGCAGTAGTTGATTGTTCTGAGTTAGCACCAAGATTTATGCTTCGTTCTGAATCATATCTGTTGTAAGAAATAGATAGAGAATCGTTTATTGCGTAAGCAATACCATAAATATCATCTGTATGTTTTGCTACAGATGTGCTTACTACAGTTTCTCCAAGTGCGTTAAATTTCTTTTGGTAACCAATTTTTATTGGTCCATAAGCATAATTTAAAGCAGCTGTCATTTCTAACTTGTCATCAGTTGTTGCTACTGCTGCAGTTTGATATTCACCAATACCTGCATTCAATGTCA
>Ga0307986_10001302_pt1 | contig 18146 bp, 15 predicted proteins | sample EllFjometageno82_FD_203170 | JGI IMG/M metagenome (GOLD analysis project Ga0307986, IMG submission 203170) | Marine microbial communities from Ellis Fjord, Antarctic Ocean - #82 | ecosystem: Environmental > Aquatic > Marine > Unclassified | place: Southern Ocean | collected 2014-10-09
TTTCATTTCATCCATCAACCAAGGACCTTGAATAACTTTTGAATAACCGGGGTAGTTTTCAACTTCAGTTGTTGTAGATAGTTGACCTCCTGGCTGAGAACCATAAACTAAGATAGGTTTTAGCATAGCTCTAGCAGCGTAAATCGCAGCTGTATAGCCCGCTGGTCCAGATCCAAGAATTAACACTTTTGTATGCTTAGGTGATTTATTATTCATTCTAATAAAGATATATAGTAACAAATGTCGAAATTAAAAGCATTACTTTTAACGCAGGGAATGCACGGTATGATAAGTCAGGTTGAAGGCTTAGCCAAAGCTCTTAACTTAGATTATCAACATAAAACAATTAAATTAAAAAAGTTTTGGAACTACATACCTCCAAAATTTACTCCAATTACAGAAAACATATTAAGTGAAAATTTTGTTTGCAACGCTAAAGTAATTATATCCTGTGGAAGAAAAAGTGTTATTCCATCAATTGCTCTCAAAAAAAAGTTTGGTAAAGATATCCTAAATATTCACATACAAGACCCTAAAGTAAAACTAAGTAATTTTGATTTTGTTGTTGTCCCAGAACATGATGGCCTAGGTGGAAAAAATGTTTTAATTAGCAAAGGTGCAATTCATTATTTAACAAATGAAGAGTTGGATAATAATGAAAATTATTTAAAATCTAGAATTAATAATCAAAAAAAAATAGTCACTTTAATAATAGGCGGGCCAACTAAACACTACGATTATAACGATACAACTATAGACAACATCTTTTTAAAAATTAAACAAAACTTTTTAGAAAAAAACTATCAGTTAATTGTTGTACCTTCAATGAGGACTCCTCAATATATAATTAATAAAGCTAAAAATTATTTTAACGAGGATCAAGTTGTTATTCCGAATGTCGATAAAAAAGCTTACCTTTGTTCATTAAAGAAAGCAGATCACATTATTGTTACTTGTGATTCTACTTCAATGATTTCAGAAGCGGCAATTACAGGAAAGCCCATTTATGTAGCTCAAATGCCTGCAATTAAAAATAATGAAAGATTTAAAAGTTTTTTTAATTTATTTGTTTCGCTAAATATAATAAAAGAATTAGATACACAGGTAGAAAATTGGACTTATACTAAATTAGACGAAACAAAAAAAATAGCAGATCAAATAAAAGAAAAAATTAAACTATATGACTTTTCTTAATTCAATTTTAAACAATTCCAAAGATTATAGCGACCCATTTAAACACTGGGAGTTAAATGAACCACTTTCGAATGAAGCAATTAATGAAATTACAAAAGCAGATATACCTGACCTTAATGATCTCAAATTAGAATATGACGGCACAAGAGCAATTGATGGAGGAGCTCCTGAGTTTAGAGAAGGTATTGCTGATGGTGGCAAAGCTATAAAATTTAGATGTTTCATAAAAAAAGAAAATAAAAAAAAATTTCCAGCTTTAACTAAATTGATAAACGAATTGCAGTCAAAGGAAACTCATTCAAAAATTTCTAAACTTATCAACAAAGATCTTTCTAATTCTTATGTAAGAGTAGAGGTAATTTGTGATCGAAAAGGATTCTGGCTCAAACCGCATTGTGATATTAAAGATAAGTTAGTTTCCTGTCTTTTATTTGTTAATGAATTTAATGAATCTGAAAGTTTGGGTACAGATTTTTATAATGAAAAATTAGAAAAAGTTAAGACCGTTCCTTACAAGAATAACTACGGATACTTTTTTTCTAGTGGTCCAAATACTTGGCATGGCATGGAAAAGAAAGAAATAGTTAAAGAAAGACGTTGTTTACAGGTAAACTACGTTTCTTTCCCAACTGACTGGAAAGTTAAAAGTTGATATAGTTAAAGTTAACAATGGAGAAATATGGCAACTTATGAATGTAGTAAATGTCAAATGTCAGTTAATGCAACCTGCGGAAAATGTAATACACCTTTAGTAAATGGTGTTTTAAATTTAGACAATGGCGGCGGGTCCGTTCAAATATCTGAATGTCCAAATAAACATGGGAAGATTAAATCACCACTCTGCTGCGGTCAGGATATGACCTGTTCTGTTGACTAAATAGAATAAAAAAATAATTAGTTTTTTTAAATAGCTTCAATTTTGAAGAGACTTGTATCTATTGCTATATATAGGTGTTAATATTATATTTTTTAGATATTGCCACATAATTTATCACTTCATTAATTAGGCATAATTTTTTAGAAAACAATTTTAGAAAGAAATCATTATTTACGCACTTATGCGTGAACAGTGAATTAGTTTACCCATGATTATAAAGAATACAATAAACGAGGAAAATTTAGCAACAGGTAAGATTTTACCGTTAAAAAAAAATAATATTTTTCCAATCAAGATTATTAAAACAATTGAAATAGTCATTGTTCCCAATTTTGGCGAAATAAATTCACATCAAGATAATGTTGGAATAATACTTGAAGAGAAAAAAATTTTAGAAATTTTATCTAAACGTTATAGAAACGTCTCAATCACTAAAATTAATTGTGAAAAAGATTTAGAAAAGCTAGTAATAAGAAAACCTGATCTAGTATTCTCTGGAGTTAAATATTTTTTTTTCAATAATAGAAAAATATGGCTCAATGATTATTTAGAAATGTTTGGTATTTCTTATATCGCCTCAAGTAAAGTAGCACTAGACAATGAAAGCAATAAAAATCGAGCTAAAAAAATTATACAAAAAGCAAAAATTAAAACAGCAGATTTTTTTATAACTAATCCTGGAGAATATTTGGATGAAGCATTAATCCCCATAAAATTCCCTCTTTTTATAAAGCCAGTAACTGGGGGAGACAGCAGGGGTATAGACAAACATTCAATTGTATTAAATTTTGAAAGTTTTGTAGCAAAAGTGCTTGATATTAAAGTTAAGCAAAATTCATCATCACTAGTAGAAACATACTTGCCAGGAAAAGAATATAGTGTTGGTATTTTTGAAGATAGTATTGATGGAAGTCTAAGAGCTATGCCCATAGAAATTATAGTTAAAAAAAATATAGACGGTTATTGTATTCTTGATTTTGATGTCAAAAAAAATGATGAGGAAAAAGTAATTCTTGTTACTGATATTAAGATTTTTAATAAACTTTCAAAACTAGCAAAAAATTCTTTTAGAGCTTTAGGTGGAAAATCTTTAGGAAGAATAGATATTAAAATGAATCATCTTAACGTTCCTCATTTCATTGAAGCCAATCTTATGCCAGGTCTTCGAAAAGGCTATTTTTATAGATCATGTGTGCTAAATCTAGGTATGAGTTATGAGGATATGATTTATAGTATTGCAAATACTGGGCTGTCTTCACACTAATTTTAAATATCTTGAAGTGAAGTAACGGTAATCTTTTTAGTTTTTAAAGACTTAATTCCTTTTAGACAGACTTGTGCTGTTGACATATTAGTGCAGTAAGGAACTTTATTTACTAGCGTAGCCCTTCTTAAAGCCATTGCGTCATGTAGTTGATGCTCACTGTTTCCGCCACCAGTATTAATCACTAAAGCAATTTTCCTTGAATTTAAAACATCTACAATATGAGGAGAGCCTCCACTAACTTTATTTATTTTTTTACACTTCATACCGTGTTTAATAATAAAGTCAGCTGTTCCACCAGTCCCACATAGAGTGAAGTTTAATTTTAGTAACTGTCTAGCTAAATCTACGCCTTCTTCTTTATGACTATTTTTTAAAGATATAAATGCCAAGCCTTTCGTTGGCAAAGAATTAGAAGCACCAATTTGACTTTTTGCAAATGCCATTCCAAAGTCCTTATCAAAACCCATTACCTCACCAGTTGATTTCATCTCTGGTCCTAGTAGCACATCACTTTTTGGAAATTTATTAAAAGGAAAAACAGCTTCTTTAACTGCAAACATATTTTTTGTCTTACTTTTTAAATTGAATTTAGATAATTTTTCTCCGGCCATTACTCTCGATGCAATTTTTGCAAGTGGAAGCCCTTTAGCTTTTGAAACAAAAGGAACAGTTCTACTAGCTCTCGGATTTACCTCGATTACAAAAATTTCATCATTTTTAATTGCAAATTGAATATTCATTAAACCTTTAACTTTTAAAGCTATAGCTAATTTCTTTGTTTGGGCTTCTATCTCAGATATTAAACTTTTCTTAATTGATATTGGGGGTAGACAGCAAGCAGAATCACCTGAGTGAATACCTGCTTCTTCAATATGCTGCATTACACCTGCAACAAAAACTTGTTTTCCATCAGATATAGCATCCACATCAATCTCCATCGCATTATCAATAAACTTATCAATTAATATTGGGTTTTTTTCAGCTGCTTTGAATGCTTCCTCTATAAAGTTTTTTAACTGACTTTTCTCGTAGACTATCTCCATAGCTCTTCCGCCCAAGACATAAGAAGGTCTAACCATTAAAGGTAAACCTATTTTTTCTGCAATTTGAATAGCTTGTTTAAACGTTTTTGCTATACCGCTTTTTGCTTGTTTTAATTTTAATTTATCAAGCAATTTTCTAAATCTATCTCTATCCTCAGCTAAGTCGATAGAAGTATACTGAGTTCCTAAAATTGGAAGCTTGTTATCATGCAAAAATTTTGCCAGTTTAATAGGAGTTTGTCCTCCAAACTGAGCAATAACACCAACAAGATTTCCTTTTTCTTTTTCTTTTTTAATAATATTGTAAACATATTCTTCTTTTAGTGGTTCAAAATACAATCTATCACTTGTATCGTAATCAGTTGAAACAGTTTCTGGATTACAATTAATCATTACAGTTTCATAACCAGCATCTTTAAGAGCGTAGCTGGCCTGACAACAGCAATAATCAAATTCAATCCCTTGTCCTATTCTGTTGGGGCCACCACCTAAAATTACAATTTTTTTTTTTGATGAGGGATTAGCTTCACATTCAGATTTCATTGAATAATTTCTTTGATAAGTAGAATACATATAAGGTGTGAATGATTTAAATTCTGCTGCACACGTATCAACTTTTTTGTAAATAGGAAGCACTTTTAAAGCGGATCTTTTTTTTCTGATAATTTCTTCTGGTATTTTTGTAATTTCAGACAACTTTTTATCTGAAAAACCTATCGATTTAATTCTATTAAATTCATTATAGTCTTTAGGTAGACCTTTTTTTTGAATTTTGTTTTCATCTTCCACAATCTCTTTAATTTGCCCCAAGAACCAATTATCTACTCTAGATAAGTTTTGTATTTTTTTAATATCAATTTTTTTTCTAAAAGCTTCAGCAATTAATAAAATTTTATTAGGTATATTTTTTTTTAATTCTTTTTCTATATTTTTTTTATTTAGCGGAAAAATTCTATCCAAGCCTGAAAAACCAATCTCAAGAGACACAAGCGCTTTTTGAAGAGACTCTTTAAAGTTTCTACCAATTGCCATGGCTTCGCCAACAGATTTCATCGAAGTACCTAAGATTGCATCAGATGTCGAAAACTTTTCAAAGGTAAATCTTGGAATTTTTGTAACCACGTAATCTATACTCGGTTCAAAGGAAGCTGGTGTTATTTTTGTAATTTCATTCTTAAGTTCATCCAGCGTATAACCAACAGCAAGTTTTGCAGCTACTTTTGCAATTGGAAAACCAGTTGCTTTAGATGCAAGAGCTGAAGATCTAGAAACTCTTGGGTTCATCTCAATAATAACCATTCTTCCATCTTTTGGATTGATTGCAAATTGAACATTTGATCCACCTGTCTCTACTCCAATTTTTCTAAGGCAGGCAATCGAGGCATTTCTCATTACTTGATATTCTTTATCTGTTAGCGTTAGAGCAGGGGCCACAGTAACGGAGTCACCCGTATGGACTCCCATTGGGTCAATATTCTCAATAGAGCAAATAATGATACAGTTATCCTTTCTATCTCTAACAACTTCCATTTCAAACTCTTTCCAACCCTCAAGACATTCTTCAATTAATATTTGGCTTACCGGAGATTCATGTAAACCATCCTTGACTATTTTAAGATATTCTTTTTTATTTTTAGCAATACCACCACCTAAACCTCCCAGGGTAAAAGCTGGTCTAATTATTACAGGTAAACCAATTTGTTTAAGAGCTTTGGCTGCATCTTTAATATGGTTTACGACCTGTGACTTCGGAAGGTCTAAGCCAATATCAATCATATTTTTTCTAAATTTTTTTCTATCTTCTGCATTTGCTATTGCTTTAGAATTTGCACCAATCAGTTCAATTTTGTATTTCTTTAAAATTCCTTTTTTTTCTGCTTCCATTGCTAAATTTAAAGCAGTTTGACCACCCATAGTTGGTAGAATTGCATCTGGCTTTTCTTTTTGGATAATTTTTTCTAAAACCTCCAAAGTTATTGGCTCAATATAAGTTTTATCAGCAACACCGGGGTCGGTCATAATAGTTGCGGGATTAGAGTTAATCAGAACAACTTTATAGCCCTCATCTTTTAATGCTTTACAGGCTTGTGTTCCTGAATAGTCAAATTCACATGCTTGACCAATTATTATAGGTCCTGCACCAACCACTAAAATAGTTTTAAGATCTTTTCTTTTTGGCATTTTTTTTCATGTTGTTGATAAATTCTTGAAACAAGTAAACACTGTCTTGTGGTCCAGGATTAGATTCAGGGTGATATTGTACTGAGAAAACAGGTTTATTTTTCAATTTTATTCCCTCAATACAATTGTCAAACAAAGATTTATGTGTAATCTTAATATTTTTTGGTAAGCTTTTTTTAATTATTTCAAAGCCATGATTTTGGCTTGTAATTTCAACACTATCTTTAATTAAATTTTTAACTGGATGATTAGCCCCTCTGTGACCTAATTTCATTTTTTTAGTTTTTGCACCTAGTGCTAAAGCTAATATTTGATGCCCTAGACAAATACCAAAAATAGGCATATTTTTTTTTATTAATTCTTTAATAATATTAATAGCATATTTTCCTGTTGCAGCAGGATCACCCGGACCATTTGATAAAAAAACACCACTTGGTTTTAATTTTAATATCTCATGTGCACTTGTTTTGCACGAAACAATAGTGACCTTGCAATTAAAATCAGAAAAATACCTTAAAATATTTTTTTTAATACCGTAATCAACTGCAACAACGTGTAATAAAATTTTTTTATTTTTTTGATATCCACTACTTTTCTTCCAAGTCTTTAATCCTGTCCATACATAATTTTTTTTGGTAGAAACTTTTTGTGCTAAATCTAAATTTTTTAGGCCATTCCATCTAATAGTAGAATTGGTTAATTGTTTAATATTAAAATTCCCAGTTTTAGAAAAAGCGATTGTTCCCTTTGGTGCGCCTTTGTCCCTAATAAAATTGGTCAAGCTTCTAGTGTCAAGCCCTGTAATTCCGACTACTTTATTGTTCTTTAACCATTGATCAAGATTTTTTAAAGAACGGTAATTAGAAGGAGCTGTTATTTCAGAATTTAAAATTATACCTTTTGTCCAAATTTTATCAGACTCGTGGTCTTCCTTATTAGTTCCAGCATTTCCAACGTGAGGAAAGGTAAAGTTAATTATTTGCTCTGCGTAAGATGGGTCCGACATAATTTCTTGATATCCAGTAATTGAAGTATTGAAGCAAACTTCTCCAGTAGCGGTTCCTTCGTATCCGAAACCATAACCATTAAAGCAGGCTCCATTTTCTAGAATTAAAATAGCGGTAGAATTGACCTGTTTAAGATTTTTATTTGAGTTTTTTATTTGTCTTGTCTGTTTCAAATACAACTCATGAGTTAAAGCAAATACTTATAAACATGATTTTGTGGAAGATATGAAATAGATATATAATCGTCAAGAAAGATGTTTTTCTTTTGAAGAAAAATTGTGATTAAAGTAAAAATAAAAATTACAAATATGTCTCTACAAACTCAAATAGAAGAAAAACTAAAACAATCTCTTAAGAATAAAGACAAAAGTCTATATCCCACACTAAGACTTATTCTTTCAGGAATAAAAGACGTCTTAATTGCTAACAGAACTAAAGAAATTAAAGAGGTTTCAGATCAAGATATCATCGGTATTCTGAAAAAAATGGTTAAACAAAGAAACGAATCTTGTGAAGTTTATAAAAAAGCAGGCCGGACAGAACTTTTAGAAATTGAGACAAAAGAGATAGAAATAATAAGCTCTTTTCTTTCTAAACAATTAAATGAAGAAGATACAAAAAAATTATGCGAAGATGTAATTAAAAAAGTAGGAGCTAGTTCTATAAAAGATATGGGAAAAATAATGAGTGATTTAAAGAAAACTCACGGTGATGTTTTAGATTTTTCTAAAGTAGGATCAATAATAAAAATAGTTTTAAAATAATTATAATGAAATACCCTAAAGAATATCTTGACGAAATTAAGTTAAGATTAAAAGTATCACAAGTTGTGGGAAAGTCTGTTCAGTTAAAAAAAAGAGGCAAAGAATTTGTAGGCTTGTCTCCGTTTAAGAATGAGAAAAGTCCTTCATTTACAGTGAGCGATGAAAAAGAATTTTATCATTGTTTTAGCACAGGAGAGCACGGAAACATTTTTGATTTTGTAATGAAAACAAAATTGATAGGTTTTGGTGAAGCGGTTAAAGAACTAGCAGCTGAAGCAGGCATGCAACAATATAAATTTTCAACAATGGATACTGAAAAAGAAAAAAGATTTAATACTTATAAAAATATTTTCAAAGAGTATTCAGATTTTTTTCACCAGCAACTTTTTAAACCTGAAAACAGTCAAGCTTTATTATACCTAGAAAAAAGAGGATTAAATCAAAATATAATTAAAGAATTTAAATTAGGCTACGTGCCTTGGCAAAATAATTTTTATGAAAAACTTTTATCTAAATTTAGTGAAGTTGAAATTATTCTAACCGGTCTTTACTATAAAAATGAAAAAACAAATAAATTTATTGATCGTTTTAATTCTAGAATTATTTTTCCAATTAACAATTTAACAAGTGAGACCATTGCTTTTGGTGGAAGAATAATTAAAGAAAGCTCATTAGCCAAATATATAAATTCTCCAGAAACAGAATTTTACAAGAAAGGTAGAACAGTCTTTAACTTAGACAAAGCTAAGGCCTTAAGGTCAGAAACACATGAAGCTATTATCGTTGAAGGATATATGGACGTAGTTAGTTTGTATGCAGCAGGTGTAAAAAATACAATTTCAAACTCAGGAACAGCACTAACAGATATGCAAATAGAATTAATTTGGAAGTTTTTTTCTAGCCCTATTATTTGCCTAGATGGTGATCAAAGTGGACAAAGCGCTGCCCTGCGTATTGCAGAAAAACTTTTACCTCTAATAAATGAAAATAATAAAATTTATTTTTCAGTAATGCCAAAAGGAGAGGATCCAGATGATTTTATCAAAAAAAATGGTAAAGAAAAATTTAATGACTTTCTGAAATCAAAAAAAATAATACAATCTTACATTTGGGATTCCTATTTATTTGAAGTAAATAAGAACAATCCATTTGAAATATCTAAATTTGAAAAAAAAATAAAAAATGTATGTTATGGAATTAAAGATGAAGTTTTAAAAAAATATATTTTAGAAGATTTTCTTGAAAAATTAAAAAGCTTAACCCCAATACAAAATTATAAAAAATCCTTTATACCGTTCGCTAAAAAAAATTTTACTATTCTTAATGAAACAAAGCAGCTTCACAAAGAGAATAATCATTTTTCTAAAGCAGAAATTAAAGAAAGATCTATATTATATATACTCTTAAATTATTTTAGTTCCGTGAGAAATATACTAGAAGACGTTCTAGAAATCCACTTTACCAGTGACCAGTATGAAAGTTTGAAAAAAGAGATCCTCGTTCATTCAAAAAATAATAAATTTTTGGACAAAGATAAATCAGAAATTAGAAAAAAATATAAAAACTTAATCAATGATATTGAGAAAGATGTTAATTTAAAAAATATACTTTCCAAGAAAGACGATGAGGAACGTGAGGAAACTCTAAAAGATTTAATAACAGAACTAAAAGAAATGAATCACTTAAAGCGGATTGAATTTTTGGAGAATAAGGTGGCAAAAAATTTAGATGAAAGTTCTTATTCTGAACTTATTAAGCTCAAAAGTCAGTTAAATCAGCAATAAATAAAGATAGATTTTAAAGCAATTAATACTATATATAATATTCAGAAATTTAAAATTTAGCCCAAATGACAGAAAAGTTAATAACAAAATCATTCGAGAGACTTCTCGATAAAGGAAAAGTTCGTGGGTTTATAACCTACGAGGAACTAGGCAAATCTTTAGGCAAGAGAGGAAGTTCAGTTGAAAATGTCGAAAAAGCATTTTTAATTATCGTAGATGAAAGTGTAACACTTGTAGAAAAAAAATCTCAATACCAATCAAATAAAAAAAAAGAAGCTTTAACAACTGAAGTTAAACAAACAGATAAAAGTGATGACCCAATTCGAATGTACCTTCGTGAAATGGGTAGTGTTGAATTGCTTTCTCGTGAAGGTGAAATAGCAATAGCTAAAAGAATCGAAGCTGGAAAAGATGTGATGATTAATGCGCTGACACAAAGTCCGTTAGTTGCAAAAAAAATATATGAATGGAAAGAAAAAATTGAAAGTAATGAACTTTTAGTTAGAGACATTATAGATATAGATTCAACCTATGAAGAAAAAGAAAAAGTAAAAGCAGAAGCCAAAATAAAAAAAAATAAAGATGAAGGTAAAAAAGAAGAAGCACCTGCTACAGCTGAAGAAGATGAATTTAATGTTTCCCTTGCTAAAATGGAAGAGGAAATAAAACCAAAAATCATAAATATTATAGATAATCTTACTAAAGATTATTTAAAACTACAAAAATATCAAAGAGAAAAATTAGATTGTATTTTGTCTTCTAAAGAACTTTCAATATCAAAAAATAAAAATTTTAAAAAAATTCAATCTACTTTAGTTGAAAACTTTACAAGTCTTCAACTTGCGCCTCATGTAGTAGAAGAAATAGTTCAAGCTCATTACAAGGAAAATAAAAAAATTGTATCCTTGGAAGGTGTACTTTTGAGATTAGCTTTAGACAACAAAATTAGCAGAGAAGAATTTTTAAAATACTATATTGGCAATGAAATAAATCCTAAATTTGAGTCTTTTTTAACTGAGAATCCAACATGGAAAGCTCTTTTCAAAAAATTCAAAAATGATTTTAAAGAAATAAGAGAAAGACTTGTAGAGTTCAGTGAAAAAATTGGTCTATCAGTTGGTGAATTTAAAAAATTAGTCAGTAGAATTCAAAAAGGAGAAAGAGAATCAAGAATAGCCAAACAAGAGATGGTTGAAGCAAATTTGAGATTAGTAATCTCTATAGCAAAAAAATATACTAACCGTGGTTTGCAGTTTTTAGATTTAATTCAAGAAGGTAATATTGGTTTAATGAAAGCTGTAGATAAATTTGAGTATAGAAGAGGATATAAGTTTTCTACTTATGCCACATGGTGGATTAGACAAGCAATTACAAGATCCATCGCTGACCAAGCTAGAACCATCAGAATTCCTGTGCACATGATCGAGACTATAAATAAAATTGTAAGAACCCAGAGACAAATTATGAGTGAATTTGGAAGAGAACCAACCCCCGAAGAACTTGCAAAAAAATTAGCCATGCCTTTAGAGAAGGTTAGAAAAGTTTTAAAAATCGCAAAAGAGCCTGTGTCTCTAGAAACTCCAGTGGGAGACGAAGAAGACAGTAGTTTAGGAGACTTCATTGAAGATAAAAATGCACTTCAGCCATTGGACACAGCTATTCAATCTAATTTAAGTGAATCTACTACAAAAATTCTTGCCTCTTTAACACCAAGAGAAGAACGAGTTTTAAGAATGCGCTTTGGTATTGGAATGAATACAGACCATACATTAGAAGAAGTGGGTTTGCAATTTTCAGTGACGAGAGAAAGAATAAGACAAATCGAAGCTAAAGCTTTAAGAAAACTTAAACACCCAAGTAGATCCAAACAACTCAAAAGTTTTCTAGAAAAATAAATTTTATATAAACTAAAGATTGGTATATCAAGTGTCCTTTGCTCTAAAGAGAAAATTTCCAAATATATATAATTTTTTTAAAAAATTTGAAAGTTACGTTCCTGTTTCAATATTTTTATGGGATAAAAAAAAATATAAAGTAAATTTAAAAATTGTTTCAATGCTTAGTATTTGGAGAAGCTGGCCTAGGTTAAAAGCAGAAGCTGATATAGTATTTAACATGTATAATGGGGGAGACTTTATAGATATTGGATCCTATCATGGAGTATATGCTTTCTTGCTAGGTCCAAAAGCAAAAAAACAAGACACATTTATTTTGTGTGAACCAGATCCTAGCGCCAAAAAAGATTTAAATGAAAACCTAGATATTTTAAAGAGAATATTTAAAAATATTAAATTTCAATTTATATCCGAGCCTATAAGCAACGGTAACGCTGTTACTAAAAACCCTACTATTTATGGTCACCCAGTTTATTCATATGAAAAAAATAATATAGATTTAGCAGGAAATAAAAAAAAATTTTTAGAATCTACCAAAGTTGATAATTTAGTTAAAAAATTTAAGCTTAAGCCCACTTTTATAAAAATTGATGTAGAAGGTGCTGAATATGCTATTTTACAAGGTATGTCTGATATTTTAAAAAATTGTAAACCATTAATAATGCTTGAAAAACACCCCACGTTAATACCTAAGAATATAAGCATTAATGATATAAATAATTTTTTAGAAAAAAGAGGCTACAAAGTAGAATCTGTAATTTTTCAAGATGATATCGCAATAACAGAAGTGTGGAAAAGTTATAGTTAAATTTTTAAACATAAAGTGTTAAGTTTACCTTGAAGAAATCTGCAAAGACTTGTAAACAATATAAAATAGATGAGCCTCCTGTAGCTCAGTTCGTTAGAGCAGTACACTCATGTGCATTGGTCCCAGGTTTGAGCCTGGATCGCCCACTTTATAATTTCTTTGATTAAATCTGAAAAATATTATACTACATTTTTATGATAAATCTTGATTTTGATCATCTAGTTAGGGAATTAAAAAATAGCAAAGCTCCATTAGTGGTTTTTGGCACAAAAAAAGTAGGCACTTTAACTTATCACGCTTTAAATAATCTTGGATTAAAAGTAGATTATTTTTGTGATGATGCTGTGCAAGAAAGAAGTAAAAAATTTTTTTTTAATATTCCAATTATATCATCGAAAGAATTACTAAATCTAGATCCAGAGCTTAATATTTTTATTGGTGCTTGGGTGGTTTATCATATTTTGCCACAGTTACAAAAAATCAAAATTAATAATATTCATAGTTGTGTAAACCTTTTTAAAAATACGAATTTTAGTGAGCTCAATACCGGATTGACTCCTCATGAAATTAAAAGAAGAATCGATATATATAAAGCAGAGTGTGATACTTTGGAAAATAAGGATCAGTCTGAGTTTAACCTAAAATATGTAGATATTACTATTACAGAAGCTTGCTCAATGAAATGTGAAAGTTGTTCAAATTTAATGCAATATTATTTAAAGCCAAGAAATAGCGATCTTGATATGCTTTTTAAATCTGTAGACAAATTAATGAAAGTTACAAATTCACTTTATGAGTTTAAAGTAGTTGGGGGTGAACCTTTTGTACATAAACAAATAGGCAAGGTAATAAATAAACTATTAACATATGAAACTATTAAAGAAATAGTTATTTATACAAATGCAACTGTTATTCCAAAAGGTGAGAATCTTGAATGTCTTAAAAATGATAAAATTTTCATAGAGATAACTGATTATGGAAATCTTTCTAGAAAGAGAGATGAATTAATTAAATTATTAGAAGAAAATAATATTAGATATACATCAAACATACCAATTTGGACTGATTCTGGAACTCTTAAATTTCAAAATGCTTCTGAGGAGCAACTTGTAGAAAAATTTAATAACTGCTGCATGACTGACAAAACAACAATTCTTAACGGCAAGTTATACAGATGTCCCTATTCAGCTAATGCTCATAATTTAAATGCCATACCACCAAATAACTCTGATGTCGTAGATTTAAATGATGACAACAAAACTAAAGATGAGTTAAAAAATGAAATAAGATTACTTCATGAAAATAAAAAATATTTAGAAGCATGTAAGCATTGTAATGGTAGAGATCATTTGGCACCAAAAATTAAAGCAGCAATACAAACAAAATTACCATTACCAATTCCAAAGTATAATAATTAAATTATTTTGTGACATTATTCAGTGTTGTAATTCCTGTTCACAATAAGGAAAAATACCTAAAGAAATGTATTAAAAGTGTTATTGATCAAAAACATAATAAAACAGAAATTATTCTAGTAGAAGATTGTTCGACAGATAATAGTTTAAAAGTTTGCAATGCTTTTAAAAGTTATCAATCTGTTAAAATTATTCGTCATAAAAAAAATCTTGGTGTTTCAATTACTAGAAACGATGGAATTCGAGCAGCAAAAGGAAAATATATAGTATTTTTGGATAGTGATGACAGGCTATACCCAGGAAGTTTAATTGCAATAGAAAAAAAAATTGTACAAAACCCGCAAACTGAAGTGATAATTGGTAGATACAATTCAGATGGATTTCCTTTCGATAATGAAATTTTATTTAAAAATAGTAATTCTAATTTCTATAATTCAAATAGATTTTTTTCATATATTAATAAAATAAACTTTCGGCCAATGATAATTTGGCATTACATAGTTAAAAAAAGTTTAATTAAAAAAAAAAAAATTTATTTTATTAATGTTCAAAATGGTGAGGATGAAGAGTTTGGAGCTAGACTATTATGCTCTATGAAATTGCTCTCTCTTTCTGGAAAAAATTTTTATTGGCATAAGCATAGAAAAAAAGGTCATTTACGTTATTCTAGAGATATCAAATCAACAGACTCTTATATGAGAGTTTTAGTAGAGTATTATAAGTATATTAGTAAAAATAATTTACTCTCTAATAAACTTAAATTTATTAATGAATGTGTTAGATTTGCTTATGGTGAAGTGGCTGCTAGAATTATTCTTCACAGTAAAGTAGAAGTAAATGAGTTAAATATTAAATTAAACAAGTATTTAAGAAACTCAAAAATATCTTTAAATAAAATAAAGAATAAAAATATTTATTCCCTATTTAAAAATAAAAATATTTTACAAAATAAAGATTTGATTGAAAAAAATATATTAAAAAAATTAAAATCTATTAAATTTAAATTCAATCAAATATATATATATTGTGCAGCTATACATGGTGTGGCGACACTAAATATTCTACAGAATAATAAATTTAAAGTGTCAGCATTAATAGATGATAATTTAAATATTGAAAAACAAACTTTAGTTAATCTAAATGTAATTACTGGTAAATCTTTTTTAAAAATTAAAAAACAAAATCGTTCAAAAGCAATAATCTTAGTATGTCAGCCAACTATTGAGACGTTTTATGCAATACGAAAAAAACTAAAACTAAAAGGAATAAAAAATAATCAAATAGTTCATGTAACGTATTAAAAACTTTTATTGTTTTAAGAAAATCCCAATCTCTCGGGATGAGTGAAATTATTTTACCAACTATTTTACCAATTGTTTAAATAATGAGCATAAACAAATAGCAACAAAGCTAGAACAATGTTTCTAGACAAATCCGAATATGTGTTGTAAATCCTTACGCTACAGCAGGGGCCTGTAGCTCAGTTGGTTAGAGCAGTACACTCATAATGTATTGGTCGTAGGTTCGAGTCCTACCGGGCCCACCAAAATTAATTTTTAATAAATTCTTCTAATTTTGCGAACAAGATATTGATATCGTTATTGTTAGAATTTAAAATTGAAGCAAATTCTTCTTTTTGTGTTTTAGCTAGACTTAAACCTTCAACAATTAAATCCCTAATCAAAGGTTTCGTAAGGTCTTTAGTATAAACGCGCCAATCAATTTTAATTTCTGGTCCTGAAGAATTTTCAAGTATTTTTGAATTAACAATTGTGTACGTTTCACTTTTTTGTTCCGCATCTAAAACTTCAAATTTTTGTGAAGAGTAATCCTTTAACCTCGAGGTTAGGCTTTTTAAAAAATATTTCTCAAATAAAATCTTATACTCTTTAAGAGTTGCTTGGTCTAAATCTTTTCTAACCTGTCCAAGTGTGTACATACCAAGGGCTTCAATATCTACATTTTGAAGAGCAATAGTTTCAATTTTTTTATTTTTGTCTGCTTTAGAAATATTTTTATCATTTAAAGTTGAGATGGCATCGTTCACAAGCTCACTTATGAAAGTTTTAGGATTAGAATTGTATGAAAAGCTGCTTGTAATAAACAAGGTTAACGTTACGAACACCAATAAATTTATTAGTCTTTTCATTTTTTATTTTTATTTATTGAATTCGGCCCAGTCATTTTCATCATCTGATGAAAAAGTATTGCTAATTTTTTTTGCTCTATTTTGTAAATATAAACTTTTAAAAGCCGCGTACATATCTATAGAATTTTTTTCTAAGCTATCTAAGTTCGTCATGTTTACTGCTCTAAAATCTATAGCAGTAGCACCTTTAACAGAAAAATAATCTATATCACTTCCTGAAATATTAAGTAATTCATGTTCTCTTATTGTAACATGTGCAAATGGATCAACAAAACTGTCAGCTACCATGCCAATAGAATCTCTAACTGTTGTCGGACCTAATATCGGCAAAACAAAATAACACCCACCGCTAAATCCGTAGGCTCCTAATGTTTGACCAACGTCTTCTTGTTGATTTCTTAAACCCATCTTAGCTGCGGGGTTGCCAAATCCTAGCACTCCAATTGTAGTATTAATCAAAAAACTTGCACTTGATTCACCTGCTAGCTTCCACTGGCCTTGAAAAATATGATTAGGAACGGTTAGCAACGTTCCAATATTAGATGTAAAATTTCCCGTGCCTTTTTTTAACGGGTCAGGAAGTTTATTGTAAGCAGTTGCAATTGGCTTTAAAACAGATTTATCGAAATCTTTATTAAACTTAAAAACTCCTCTGCTAAATTTTTCAAAACATTCCTTTTCTGTTTTTGCACTTACATTTGTGCTTAGCAAAAAAAGACAAGAAGTAATTAATATTATTGTTTTTTTAAAGTTCATTATGGGATTTATATACAAATTTTTTTTTTTTACCATTCAAAAAAATACCATTATTTATCAATTTTTTTATGATATATGGGCTTTTATACCCTATGAAGATTAAAATTTTAAATTCTCCAAATCATTCAACAAAGATTCGCACCAAAAAAAAAATAAAATTTATAGTATTTCATTATACAGGCATGCAATCTGAACGTGTAGCAACTCAAAGATTAACGAGCAAAAAAAGTAAAGTAAGTAGCCATTATTTAATTAATAGAGGAGGCGTAATTACAAAAATGGTGGATGAAAAAAATATTGCTTGGCATGCAGGAAAATCAAGGTGGAAGAATTTAACTAATCTTAACAATCAATCTATAGGTATTGAGCTAGTAAACAAAGGTCATCAATCAGGTTATGAAAATTTTTCAAAAAAACAAATTTTAAAGCTAGTGCTACTTAGTAAAACTTTAATTAAAAAATATAAAATAAAAAAAACTAATATACTTGGTCACTCAGATATTGCTCCTTTGAGAAAAATTGATCCGGGTGAAAAATTTCCTTGGAAATACCTGTCAAAAAAAAAAATTGGTTATTGGCACAATATTAGCAAGTTAAAAAATCATAGCTTTAATAGAGTTAACTTACGGAAGTTATTTTTCATAAATTTATATAAAATTGGCTATCGATACTTTGATATTAAAAAACCATTAAGACATGACTTAAAAGTAGTGAAAGCCTTTCAAAGAAGATTTAGACAAAGCAAAGTTAATGGGCTGATTGATCAAGATTGCTTTAAAATCAGCCATTATTTAGCTAATTCTCTAAAAAATTAGCTTGATTTTTGCCACACAAACATAATAAGACTTTATTGCTAGATAGTTGGCTTGTCGCTATTAACTTTGTTGGTAGAGGAAAGTCCGGGCTCCATAAAGACACAGTGCCAGTTAATGGCTGGCGAGGGTGACCTTAGGGACAGTGCCACAGAAAATAAACCGCCTTATCAAGGCAAGGGTGAAAAGGTGTG
>Ga0307986_10001304_pt1 | contig 18139 bp, 15 predicted proteins | sample EllFjometageno82_FD_203170 | JGI IMG/M metagenome (GOLD analysis project Ga0307986, IMG submission 203170) | Marine microbial communities from Ellis Fjord, Antarctic Ocean - #82 | ecosystem: Environmental > Aquatic > Marine > Unclassified | place: Southern Ocean | collected 2014-10-09
GAACACCTTTTTCAGTATTTAAAGCTTTATAGATTTTTGCACCACCTTTTCCAGGTTTGATTCCATCAGCAGCTAAAGCTATTTCTAGATTGCTCACTGCATTTTTATAAATTCCTCTTTTTCCAGGGAATTTTTTAGTGTTAAAGAAATCTTTTATAGTTTTTGGCTTTTTGCTACCGATTTTATCGTTGTGGTAAGCATAGTTCCAAGTGTATAAAATATTTCCTACAGCACATTTACTAGGCATTGGTGCAAAGAAATCGTCCGTGGCTTTAACACCGTCTGAACCAGGTCCGAAATCTTTATCGAAATCAAATTCAACGAATAGACCTTCGTCACATCCATTAATAGTGTCCATTGCATAAACATCTATGATGTCCCATGTAATTGCACCAGCTTCTTTTTGTGCTTTAATCTCAGATAATCCACCAGAATAGTCTACCCAATTAACTGGGATACCTAATTTCTTAGCTGCTGGATCACCATAACCTAGCTTTTGACTCGCTGTATATGCTCCACCCCAAGACACTACAGTAACTGCAAATGCCGAAGAAGTGATAGAAACAACAAAAGAAATAGCTAGTAATAGTTTACTTAATTTTTTCATTTATCCTCCGTTTAAACGTTTTTATTAAAGTGACACTAAAACAATATAGATAAGCTTAGTCAACAGTTGAATCCTGCTAATTTCTTTTTATTTATTGGATTTTTAATAGGTTATTTCGGATCTAATGCTCTACTATCTTTAATATTCCATCCAACATTAATTTCTTTTCCCAGTTTAATATCTAGGTTTGATTTACTGTTTGGAATTTTTAAAATAAATTGATTGTTTCCTAATACATTAATTCTGACTCTTGTATGGTCACCATGGTAAATAACTTCTTCAATTTTTCCTTTATGATTATTATCCATTTTGTTTTCAGGATTAATTAAAGCTCTTTCTGGCCTTAATGAAATGTTAGTCTTGTCTCCTTTAGCTTTAACTGAAATTGTTTGTGCTAGAAGTTCAGTACCATTTGCTAATTTAACTTTACAAGTATCACCAGCAATTTCACTAACAGTTCCTTCAAATGTATTATTTTCACCTATAAATCCTGCTACAAATGAGTTCTCTGGTTCTTCATATAATTTATCTGGGCTTGATAGTTGTTGAACTTTTCCATCATTAAATACTGCTATACGGTTTGACATTGTTAATGCTTCTGTTTGATCGTGTGTTACATAGACAACTGTTACACCAATATTTTCGTGAATATGCTTAATTTCATATTGCATACTTTCTCTTAAATTTTTATCTAATGCTCCAAGTGGTTCATCCATTAATACTAGTTGCGGATCAAAAACTAATGATCTTGCTACTGCTACACGCTGTTGCTGTCCACCTGACAGTTGCATAGGCATTCTCGATTCAAATCCTTGAAGAGAAACCATTGATAAAGCTTTATCAATTTTTTTATCAGCTTCATCCTTAGGAGTTTTTCTAACTCTTAATGGAAATGCTAAATTTTCATAAACTGTCATATGTGGAAATAAAGCATAATTTTGGAACACCATTCCAATTCCTCTTTTGTGAGGTGGAATATTTGAAATAACTTTATTATCTAAATAAATTTCTCCATTAGTTGCAGTTTCAAATCCTGCCAACATCATTAAGCAAGTAGTCTTACCAGAACCAGAGGGTCCTAACATTGTTACAAACTCACCTTCTTCAATATCCAGATTTAGACCTTTAACTACTAAGGTTTTCCCATCATAGCTCTTGTCTACATTATCAAATTTTACAAACTCAGAGTTTTTTGACATGAGGGTTTAAAACATTTGTAGAGTTATTTATCAAGTTTTTTTATTTTAGTTATTTAATGTGTAATTCCCTGGGGAAATCACAGAATAATTCACATCCTTCATCAGTTATTCGAATTGCTTCAGATGCTTCAACTCCCCAATCTCCAAATTGCATTACAGCAATCATGTGGAAAGTTATATTTGGCTCTAAAATAGTCATATCACCTTTTGATATATTTAAGGTATGTTCACCCCAATCTGGTGGATAGCCAATTCCTATAGAATAACCAGTTCTTGATGTTTTTTCTATTTCATATTTATCTAATATTTTCCAAAATGCTTGAGCTACATGATCAGCTGTTTTACCTGGCTTTGCTGCATCAATCCCGGCCTGTAATGCTTCGTTTGTTTTATTCATAGTGTCAATTTTCTTTTGATCTGGCTTACCAAGTAAAATTGTTCTGGCCATTGGACAATGATACCTTTGATACACGCCTGAAAGCTCAATAATTGTAGCCTCTCCTTCAAGAAACTTGTCTTGAGTTGCTGTTAAATGTGACGCTGAAGTTCCCTTTCCTGTTGGCAATAAAGTTGCAATACTAGAATACTCTCCGCCAAACTCAGGAGTTCCATAAAATAAAGCTTTTTGAATTTCACCAACTGCATCGCATTGCCTTACCCCAGGATTTATTACATCAATAGCAGTTTGCATTCCCTTTTGAGAAATTATTGCTGCTGATTTCATAAACTCAATTTCAGCATTAGATTTTACTAGCCTTTCCCAATTAACTAATCTTTTAGAATCTTTTAGCTTAGCATTTGGAAGTCCTTGTTTAATTTTTTCATAACAGTATGCAGTAAAATAATGACTATCCATTTCAAGACCGATTTTAAGGTTGTCCCATTTTTTTTCTTTAATGACGTCAATCAAATTATCATAAGGATGTAATGGCCAAGCATGAATATATTTTTCTTCATATTGAATAATATTTTCATCTTTTAAGTACGTTTTAATATAAGCACCACCGACATCCTGTGCTCTAACCCAGCAAATTGGCTCATCAGCATTCACATGAACCATAACACATTGTGCATAATAAAAAGACCACGCATCATAACCTGTTAAGTAATTCATATTTGATGTATCGTGAGAAATTAATAACTCAATGCCTTTTTCTTGCATTGAACTTTGAACTTTTTTTAATCTTTTTTTATATTCTTCTTTAGTAAAAAGCATAATTAATTTTCCGAAAATAATTTTCCAAATCCTTGGATAGATTTATTTTTTCCTATAATTTGTAATGTGTCCCATATTAAAACTTGATTGCTAAATAAAACTATTTTATTCAATTTTTTTTCAAGTTTATCAACGATTGACAGTGCCGGTAAATTTGTACATGAAATAAAAATTGCTTCAGCATCAACTAGATTCATGTTTGAAATAACACTATATAAATATTCCGGATCAATTTTTGCAATATCACTATCATGAGAAATATTAAAATATGAATTAGATGTCACAATAAAATTTTCTTTTTTAAAATAATTGACTACTTCATCGTTCAATTTTTTAATATAAGGTGTAAAGATAGCAACTTTGCTTACATTCATTTTTTTTAAAGCATTAATTGCCGCTATACTTGGCGTTGTAACTTTGGTTTCCGGCTTTGCTAATCTAATTTTTTTTTCAATAAGATCAAATCCTGCAGCAATTGTTCCCGAAGTGCAACCATATACAATGCAATCTAATTTTTCATCTGGAAGAATATCATTCGAAACTTCAGTCACTGTATTGGACATCTTAATTAAATTTTCACTATTTAGTGGTGAGTAGCAATGAATTCGATTAACAAAAATATCTATATTCATATCCTTTGTTATATTAATAAAATCTTTTTCAATCATAAAATCAGTTGCTAAAGCAATTAATCCTACTTTAGAATTACTACTAGGCTTGTATCTTGGCTCTACTTTTAATGACATCATCTTATTTACATAATTGATATGTTTATATAATCTTTATTAATCTAATTTATATCTTTCACTAGTAAAGTTAAATTTTTAATAAGAGTGTTTTTTCTTTGGAAATTTTTTATTTTTAACATCCATTTTAAATTTAATTACTGCATTATTTATAACTTTTTTTAAATTTAAATATCTTTTAAGGAATCTAGGGTTAATTACATTTAAACCAATTAAATCATCAGTAACGAGTACTTGACCATCACAATGAGAAGATGCTCCAATTCCTATTGTTGGTATTTTTAAAGAGTCGGTTATCTTTTTTGCTAATGACGTTTCTACACATTCTAGAACTAGCGAAAATACTCCAGCTGCCTCTAATAACTGGGCATCCTTAAAAATTATATTTCTTTCTTTTATTTTTTTACCCTTATACCTGAATTTTCCTTTTTGTGATTGCGGTAATAAACCAAGATGACCCTGCACTTTAATTTTGTTTTTAATTAAGTGTTTAACTATGTTGATAATTTTACTACCACCTTCTAATTTAACAGCATCACATTTTGTTTGTGAAATAATTTTTTTTGCATTTTTAAGTGCTTCCATATTATTTCGATATGTATTGTAGGGCATATCTACAACCATCAAGCTTTTTTTAATTCCCATTCTAACGCTTTTTGAATGTTCAATCATCACACTTAGAGAAACGTCTCTAGTTGATTTATAATTATAAAGAACAGAGCCTAAAGAATCTCCAACTAAAATAAGATCACAATGATTATCAAGTATTGTTGCTATATTTTTTGAATAAGCTGTTAGGCAGACAATTTTAGATTTATTCTTTTTATTTAATAAATTATCAAATTTATTCATTTGTTTATTCTAATTCAATAGTACTTGGTGGCTTTGATGTAATATCATACACAACTCTATTAATCCCTCTAATATTGTTAATTATCTTATTAGAAATAGTTTGCATAAATTTTTTATCAAAATTGTAAAAATCAGCAGTCATTCCATCTTCTGATGTAATTGCTCTAAGAAGACAAATGTGTTCATATGTTCTGTTGTCACCCATAACACCCACTGTTTTTACTGGCAAAAGAGCTGCATATGCCTGCCAAATTTTATTGTAAAGGTTATTTTTTTTTAATTCATTTATAAAATGATAATCTGCTTCTTTTAATATATTAATTTTTTCTCTCGTAATAATGCCCGGTATTCTTATTGCTAGCCCAGGGCCAGGAAATGGATGCCTTAAAATAATATCTTTAGACAAATTAAGCTCTAAGCCTAATTTTCTAACCTCATCTTTAAATAAAAATTTAAGTGGCTCTATCAATTTTAATTTCATTTTTTTTGGAAGTCCACCAACGTTATGATGTGACTTTATTTTAGATGTTTTACTACCAGTAACTGATTTACTTTCAATTAAATCGGGATAAAGAGTTCCTTGGGCCAAAAATTTTACATTTTTAATTTTTTTTGCATATCTATCAAATATTTTGATAAATAAGTTTCCTATAATTTTTCTTTTTTTTTCGGGATCAGAAATATTAGTTAATTTTTTAATAAATTCATTTTCTGCATTTACATAAATTAAATTAATCTTTAATTTTTTTTTGAATGTATTCATTACTTGTATCTCTTCTTTCTTTCTAAGAAGACCATTATTTACAAATATACAGATTAAATTTTTGCCAATGGCTTTATTTAACAATTGAGCAACAACACTACTATCAACACCACCTGACAAACCACATATAACTTTATTATTTCCTACTTGATTTCTTATATCTTTAATTATCTTTAATTTTTGATCTTTAAGAGACCAATTTCTTTTTATTTTACATATTAAAAATAAAAAATTTTTTAGTAAAACTTTTCCTTTATTCGTATGGGTTACCTCAGGATGGAACTGAACTCCATAAAATTTTTTGTTGTGATTTTCAATTATTGCAAGTTTAGAATTATTACTTGACGCAATTACTCTAAAATTTTTGGGCATTTTTGATACTTGGTCTGCATGACTCATCCAAACTTTATTTTTGTTTTTTTTATCAAAAAATTTTTTTGTGAGCAGGCTGTTTGAAATTTTTCTTATTTCTGCTAGACCAAATTCTCTATGATTGGATTTTCTTACTTTTCCACCTAATTCTTTTGATAAAATTTGATGTCCAAAACAAATACCAAGAACTGGAACACCTAATTGTAAAATTCTTTTATCAAAACTGAATTTATTACTTTCATAAACATTTAGCGGACCTCCAGAAAGAATAATTCCTACTATATTTTGTTTTAAAATATTTGTTTTAATAACTTTCTTGTGACTAATAATTTCAGAAAATACTCCTAATTCCCTTATCCTTCTTGCTATCAGTTGTGTAAATTGAGATCCAAAATCAATGATTAATATTTTACTTATACTATTACTAAGACTCATTTTTTGGTTCTAGGTTTTTAAGAGATTTTAATATTAATTTTTCTTTTTCACATAAATTTTTACAAATTGATGAAAAAATTATTAGGTGCCTTCTAACTTCAGAATAATTTGATTTTATTAACTCTATATTCATTAACATATAAACTGCTTCTTCATTTTTTGGGTCTAATAAGAGTACTGTATTAATATTTTTTTCCTCTTCCTTTTGATTTTTTTCTGAGTTGTATATTTTTGCTAAATATAAATATGATTTTGCATCCTTGGGGTGAAAAATTATACTTCTCTGAAATAAAAATTTTGCATCTTCTAATTTTTTATCATTATACTTCTTTATACCTTCTTCATAGAAATCTTCTAAAGCAAATGATTGAGTTAGATAACTGCAAAAAAAAACAATTAATAATATTTGAATTTTTTTTAACATTAATATTTGCTTTCATTCTTTATTTCATCAACATTATGAACCATACTTTCGTAAAATCCTGCTTTGGTAATTTTTACAAAGTTAGGTTTATTTTTTAGATTTATAATTTTTTTAGCACCTAAATATCCCATAGATGATTTTAGTCCTCCTATTAATTTAAAAATTATACTTTTAACATCTCCCTTATATTTTACAAAACCATCTACACCCTCTGGTACGTACTTAGATTTATCTTTTTGTTTTATTTGAAAATATCTATCAGCCGATCCTTTATTCATTGCTCCAACAGATCCCATGCCTCTAAAGCTTTTAAATAATTTTCCATTTTTTTTAATCAATTTACCAGGTGCTTCTGTACTACCTGCAAACAACGAACCTATCATTATTGCATCTGCCCCTGCAGATAATGCTTTTGCCAAGTCTCCTGAATATTTAATTCCACCATCTGAAATAATTTTTACTTTATTATTTTTTACACCTTTTTTTACTTCAAGTATTGCACTTAGTTGTGGGACGCCAATACCAGCCACTAATCTGGTTGTGCAAATCGACCCTGGACCAATTCCAACCTTAACTATATCTACTCCTAGTTTTATCAAAAACTTTGCTGCTTCAACTGTTGCTATATTTCCTGCACATAAAGCTATTTTATTTGATTTTTTTTTTTTTATTGCTTTTATAATTTCGGCGACTTTTTTACTGTGTCCATGTGCTGTATCCACCACAATTAAATCTACTTTTTCTTTTAAAATTGCTTCTGCTCTTTTAAGTTCTAAGGGACCAGCTCCAACTGCTGCCCCAACTAATAATCTTAATTTTTTTACTTTTTTAATTTCTCTAATTTGTTTTTTAATATCTAAGTTTCTATGTATAACACCAATACCTCCAGCCTTTGCTATAGCAATAGCCATTTTACTCTCTGTTACCGTGTCCATAGCAGATGATAGTAGTGGAATTTTTAGTGTTAAATTGCTTGATAATTTTATTCTCGTATCTACTTCAGAAGGTAAAACTTCTGAGTATTTTGGTGCCATTGTTACATCATCAAAGGTGAGAGCTTCTTTTATAGGATCCATAATAATTTATATATGATTCTTTTTAAAATTAAAGTCTCTATCTTAATATTTTACAAATAATAAAGCTTTCCTTGGATTCTTTTCTACTAGCCTTGGGCTTAAACACCTTCACTTCTTTAAATATTTTTTTCCCCAAGGCAACTATTTCATTAAATGACGAACCCAAGAAAATTTTAGAGACAAAACGTCCTTCATTAACTAACATTTCCTTAGAGAAGTTCATTGCTTCCATGGCTAGTTCACCTGTATAAATTGCATCAATATCCTTTATACCCGTTGTATTAACGGCCATGTCCGACACAACAACATCAACTTTTGATTTAAAAAACCCTTTAATCTTTTCCTGGGAGTCTATCTCTGTAAAATCACCCTTGATTTGAATTGTATTTTCAATTTCTTCCATACCCTTTATGTCAATCGAAACTAATCTTCCACTCTTTACCGTCCTTGCAATATATTGAGACCAACTACCAGGGGATGCTCCCAAATCAATTACAGATATACCATTTTTTAATATTTTAAATTTTTCATCAATTTCTATTAATTTATAAGCTGATCTTGCCCTATAACCATCCACTTGGGATTGTCTGACATAGATATCTCTTTTTTGTTTATTAATCCAATTTTTTGAGATCCTATTTTTTTTCAATTATAAACCAAATCTTAAACTTTTAGATAATATATTTTTTTGAATAGACTGAATCCTTATTTTAATATTTTTATCTAATCTCATATCTTTATCCCCATCCCAAATTCCTGCTGCTAAATGCATAATTCCTATTTTATAATTTGGTAAATAAGGTTCCACAAAAGTATTTTTTTCTTCATCAAATTTTGGTAATAAGTTACTAGCAATCCAATTGCAATTTAAAGGTAAAAATTCAGTTTCTAGGTCATCTATATATACAGACATATTAATAGCTAAACCCTCTGAACCAAAAATATTCCCAGATTTCAATGTTTCTTCTAAGTTTTTTTGCCACGAAATCCAACCTGGTGAATTTTTCTCTAGAGAAAAAACACCAATGTTAATATGGGGTGCAAAAGCTAATTTTCTTGCTTTAGACATGCCAATTTTAGATTTAACTGCATGTTTAAAGTTCTGAGATTTAATTATTGCTACTTTTCCAAATAGCCATTTAACTTTAGACATTATCTTATACCCTGGTCCTAATGTTTGGGTAATTCCTAATTTACCATTTTCACAAGCCTTAAAATACAATTCAACAGAGTTCCAATCATTGACCCAGGCATCACAATCTATCCATAAATATTTTTCATAATTTGAAAAGTATTTGGGCAGAAAGGCTCTTGATACTTGACTTTTTAACCATTCTTTTCCCTTAACTTTAAATGCTGGGACTTCAATATCCCATTCGGCTGATTTAATTTCATCAACTTTATTTGATAATATTTTTTTTTGTTCGTTTGTAAGTCCAGCATCTAAAATACAGATTGCTGTATCTTTGCTTTTTTCAAAACTTTTAATAGAATCAACTAACTCATTAAGCAATCCAAAATAATTTGAATCCGCTAATGAAACAATTACATTTTTTTTCATTTATAAAATATCTTCTAAATCTTCACTTTCATTTATATCGGCAATAACATTTTTTTCTTTTTTCATTTTTTTATAATAAAAATAACTTACCGGAATTAAACATAAGTATAAGAAGATACTAATTACTAAAACTTTAAATGTGTAGACTAACAACGCACCAAAAAATAAAACTATTCCAAATAATAAAAATTTTGTCATCGCTCTTGGTATTACTATTCTTTTAAATGAATAGGTTGGAACTGTACTTATCAATAATATTGAAACTACAATAAAAAATAATGGTACTATTAGATCGTAATTAATCTTAAAAAAGATATCTCCTAGTCCACTAAAACTTAAAACTAAAGGCATTAAAACAAGAATCCCTCCAGCTGGTGCTGGAACACCTTCAAAAAAATTATCTTTCCAAGATGGTTCTTCCTCCGAATTGACATTAAATCTTGCGAGTCTTAGTGCAACACAAACTACATACATTAAGCAAACAAACCAACCTAACTTGTCTAAATATTGTAGATTCCAAAAATACATTATAAACGCTGGTGCAACACCAAAGCTAATTACATCTCCTAATGAGTCAAGTTCCTTTCCCATTTTAGATGTTCCTTTAATTAATCTTGCTATTCTACCATCTAATGCATCCATCAAGCCTGCAAACAATATTGCAATTACAGCAAGTGCAAATTTTCCATCTAAAGCAAATTTAATAGAAGTTAAACCAATACAAACACCTATCAATGTAATTGCATTAGGAAGAATCATTCTTGCTTTTTTATCTGACACTATTTTAAAATTATTTTTAGGCTGCTCCATAAATTATTTTTTAGCTAGTAACGTTTCTCCTGCTATTGTTTTTTGACCAACTTTTATTAATGGCATATAATTTTCAAAATAAACATCTGCTCTACTCCCAAATCTAATCATTCCAATTCTATCACCTTGCTTTAAATCTTGATCTTTAGAAGTCTCACAAATTATTCTTCTTGCAATTAGACCTGCTATTTGAACAACAATAATATCTTCTCCATGATTATTTATAATTTTGTAATAATTTCTTTCATTATCATCACTTGCTTTATCAAGTGATGCATTCAAAAATTTTCCAGGTTTATAAAATATTTCAGAAATTTTTCCATCACATGGTGTTCTATTCACATGACAGTCAAAGACATTCATAAAAATACTTATCTTAGTAAATTTTTTACCGTTAAGACCAAGCTCTTTTGGACCATCTACTTCGTGAACCATTAGAACTTCACCGTCTGCTGGACTAGTTAGATATTTGTCATCATTTATTGAAATTCTTTCAGGGTCTCTAAAAAAATAATAAACCCATATCGATAAAACCAAACCGATCAAGCCCATAAAAGTGCTTAAAAAATATAAAAAGATAGTTAATAAAATTGAAATGGCTAAAAATTTATAACCTTCTGAATGAATTTTTGGAAATATTTTGTTTAACATAAGCTTAAATTTGATAATTTTTTATTAATATGTATATAAACCACCAAAATACAATTATTAAGATATAATAATCAAATATGGCTAAAATAAACGTTAAAAACTCCATTGTTGAACTTGACGGCGATGAAATGACAAGAATAATGTGGAAGTTTATTAAGACAAAGCTAATCCTTCCTTATTTAGATTTAGGAATAGAATACTACGATCTTGGTATTAACAGCAGAGATAATACTAACGATCAGATAACAATTGATTCAGCAGCAGCAATTAAAAAAGTTGGAGTAGGAATTAAATGTGCAACAATAACTCCTGATGAAGCAAGAGTAGTGGAATTTGATCTAAAAAAAATGTGGCGATCTCCAAATGGTACAATAAGAAATATTATTGGAGGGACTGTTTTTAGAGAACCAATAGTTTGTAAAAATATACCAAAATTAGTCCCGTCTTGGACTGAGCCAGTAATTATCGGAAGGCATGCTTTTGGAGATCAGTATAGAGCAACAGATTTTAAAGTCCCAGGAAAAGGAAAAATGGAAATTAAATGGACAGCTGAAGATGGAAGTAATGAAATCAAGTATGAAGTCTTTAATTTTCCAGGACCAGGAATTGCTTTATCGATGTATAATTTAGATAAATCTATAGAAGATTTTGCACGATCTTGTTTTGGTTATGGATTAATTAAAGAATGGCCTGTTTATCTATCTACAAAAAATACAATTTTAAAACAATACGATGGTCGATTCAAAGATATTTTCCAAGAAATTTTTGAAAATGAATTTAAAGATGAATTTAAAAAAAAAAATCTTACATATGAACATAGATTGATTGATGACATGGTTGCATGTGCAATGAAATGGAGTGGTAAATATATTTGGGCATGTAAAAATTATGATGGCGATGTTCAGTCTGATACTATGGCTCAAGGGTATGGATCATTAGGATTAATGACTAGTGTTTTATTAACTCCAGATGGAAAAACAATGGAAGCTGAAGCTGCTCACGGTACTGTTACAAGGCACTACAGAATGCATCAACAAGGAAAAGAAACCTCAACAAATCCTATCGCATCTATATTTGCTTGGACTAGAGGTTTGGCTCATAGAGGTAAATTAGATAATAGTGAACGATTGATTAAATTTTCAAAAACTTTGGAAGCAGTTTGTATTGGTTGTGTAGAAAATGGTTCAATGACAAAAGATTTGGCAATATTAATAGGGCCATCAAGTAAATATCTAACTACTACTCAATTTTTAGATGAGTTGGATGCTCAATTTAAAAAAAAACTTAATTAATTAATTTTTTTATATTTTTAAATGAGTCTTCAATCTTATCTATTAATGTTCCTCCTGCTTGTGCAAAATCAGTTCTTCCTCCGCCACCTTTTCCACCTATAGTCTCTGATCCAGTTTTAACAATTTTAACAGCGTCGAATTTATTTTCTAATCCTTTTGTAACACCAACAGCTAAGCCCACTTTGCCCTCGTTAATAGCATAAACAACTATAATGCCTTCCTTTAGTTCTTTTTTTCCTTCATCTATTAATTTTCTAAGATCTTTAAATGGAAGTTCTAAAACTTTTTGAAATCTAACCTTTATACCATTAGTGTATTCATCTTTAATAATGTTTTTTGACTTATCCTTTAAAATTGAGCCAACTGAAAGTTTTTCAAATTGACTATTTAAATCTTTTATTGTTACTGCTTGATCTTCATTGTCTATAATAGGTTTTCCACCTAACATGATAATATTATCTTTTAAATTATTAATTATTTTTTCATTTTTTTGAATAGATAAATCTAAAATTTTTTCATTATTTTGCAAATAATCTGCTAGCTGGTTACCCCTAAGAGCTTCTACTCTTCTAACCCCTGCGGCAATCGAAGATTGGCTGATAATTTTAAATTTACCAATATCTCCAATATTTTTAACATGCGTTCCACCACATAATTCTGTTGAAAAATAATGATCTTTTTCATCTCCCATAGACAATACTCTAACCTCATCTCCATATTTTTCTCCAAATAAGGCTAGAGCTCCATTCTCAACTGCCTCTTTAGGTGTCATTATTCTCGTTTTAACCTCAAATTTACTCTCTATCATTGAATTTATGTAGGTTTCTACTTCATTAATTTCTTCTAATGAAATTGGTTTCATGTGACTAAAATCAAATCTCAATCTTTCAGATTCAACTAATGATCCTTTTTGCGTAACATGTTTTCCTAAAACTCTTCTTAAAGACTCATGTAATAGATGTGTGGCTGAATGATAGGCCCTGATATTGTTTCTTCTTTCAACATCAATCTTTAATTCTATACTTTCGTTTACTTTAATAGATCCATTTTTAACTTTTCCATAATGGACAAATAAATCACCTAATTTCTTTTGAACATCTGTTACATCAAATTGAAAATTATCATTAGAAATTGTACCAATGTCACCTACTTGACCACCAGACTCACCGTAAAAAGGGGTTTGATTAGTTACTATCATTCCTTCATCATTTTTATCAATTTTTTTTACTTCTTTGTTATCTTTTAATAATAACGTGATGACACCTTCAGCTTTATCAGAAGTGTAACCTAAAAAATCTGTTGGTCCTAAGCGATCTTTAATTCCAAACCAAATTTGATCTACCAAACTATCTCCAGAACCTTTCCAGTTTTTCTTGGCTATTTTTTTACTTTCTTTCATTATGGATTGAAATTTTTTATTATCTACTTTTAGTGATTTACTTTTTAAAATATCTTCAGTTAAATCTAAAGGGAAACCATAAGTATCATAAAGTTTAAAAGCCACTTCACCAGGTAAAACTTTATCAATTTTAGAAATTTCTTCGTCTAAAATTTTAATGCCTCTATCTAACAATACTAAAAATTTTTCTTCTTCCATTCTTAAAGTTTCTTTTATTAAAGATTGAGCTCTACCTAATTCTGGATAATTATTAGACATCTCTTCTAATAAAGTTTGAAAAATATTATAAAAAACAGGTTTCTTAGACCCTAATAGATGTGAATGTCTCATTCCTCTTCTCATAATTCTTCTAAGAACATAGCCCCTACCTTCATTTGATGGTAAAACACCTTCAGCTATTAAGAATGAACTAGCCCGTAGATGATCAGCTATTACTCTAAAACTAGATAGATTTGATGGATCTACTTTTTTATTCACAGAATTTGAAATAGATTGAATTAGTTTTTTAAAATGATCTGTCTCATAGTTATCATGTGTACCTTGTAAAAGCGCCGCCACTCTTTCTAAACCCATCCCAGTATCTACAGAAGGTTTTGGTAAATCGATTCTTTTTTCTATAGAAAGTTGTTCATATTGCATAAAAACAAGATTCCAGATTTCTATAAATCTATCACCATCTTCATTCTGAGTTCCTGGCAAACCACCTTCTAAATGATCCCCGTGATCATAGAATATTTCTGAACAGGGTCCACAGGGGCCTGTTTCCCCCATTGACCAAAAATTATCTGATGTGGATATTCTTATTATTTTATCATCTTTTAAGCCTGCTATTTTCTTCCAGAAATTAAAGGCTTCATTATCTTCATGAAAAACTGTTACATACAAACGATTTTTATCTATTCCAAAATCTTTTGTAAGCAAATCCCAGGCATAAGTTATTGCTTGTTCTTTAAAATAATCTCCAAATGAAAAATTTCCCAGCATTTCAAAAAATGTATGATGTCTTGGTGTATATCCAACATTTTCTAGATCATTATGTTTTCCACCAGCTCTTACACATTTTTGAGATGTTGTAGCTTTACTATAATCTCTTTTTTCTAAACCAGTAAATACATTTTTAAATTGCACCATTCCAGAATTAGCAAACATTAACGTTGGATCGTTGTTTGGAACTAAATTACTTGAATCAATTATCTTATGATTGTTTCTTTCAAAGTACTTTAAGAATGTATTTCTTATTTCATTTAAAGTTTTGTCTGCCATATTCTTAAAATACAGCTTTTTAATTTGATGTCTAGATAACAGTAAGGGAAAAAAGGCGCTTAAATTAAGCGCCTTTTAATAATTAAAGATGACTTTAACTAATTTTTTTTAGGTGGAGTTTCTTCTACCTTAGTTTCCACTTTTGGATCTTCTATTTGATCTTTTGCAGCTTTTTCTGGATCAAGTGGGTTTCCTTCAATTTTTTTTGCTATTACTCCTGCTTTTTCTCTTATTGCCATTTCTATCTCTGCAGCAATTTTAGGGTTTTGTTCTAAGTAAATTTTAGCATTTTCTCTACCTTGGCCAATCTTTTCACCTTTATATGCATACCAAGCTCCAGATTTTTCAACAATGTCTGCTTTTGCACCAAGGTCAACTAATTCACCTACTTTACTAATACCCTTTCCATACATAAGGTCAAATTCAACAACTTTAAATGGTGGTGCTACTTTATTTTTAACTACTTTAACTCTTGTTGAGTTACCAATAATTTCTTCTCCATTTTTAATGGCACCAATTCTTCTGATGTCCATTCTTACAGATGAATAAAACTTAAGTGCGTTTCCACCTGAAGTAGTCTCTGGACTTCCAAACATAACTCCAATTTTCATTCTAATTTGATTAATAAAAATCATCATAGTGTTTGTACTTGAAATTGAGCCTGTTAACTTTCTTAAAGCCTGACTCATTAATCTTGATTGAAGCCCTACGTGGTGATCTCCCATTTCTCCTTCAATTTCTGCTCTAGGAGTTAATGCTGCAACTGAATCAACAACTATTACTGAAATAGATCCTGACTTAATTAATGTATCTGCAATTTCTAATGCTTGTTCACCCGTATCTGGTTGTGAAATTAATAATTCTTCAGTATTTACACCAAGTTTTTTTGCATAAACTGGATCTAAAGCATGTTCTGCATCTATAAATGCACATATTCCACCTGTTTTTTGAGCTTCAGCTAGTACTTGCAGTGCTAGAGTTGTTTTTCCAGATGATTCTGGGCCATAAATTTCAACAACTCTTCCTTTAGGTAAACCACCTATTCCAAGTGCCACATCTAAACTTAATGAACCCGTTGATACTGATTCAATATCCATTGCTCTTCTTTGGCCAAGCTTCATAACCGAGCCTTTTCCAAAATTATCTGTTATTTGGCTAATTGCAGCTTCTAAAGCTTTATTTTTTTCGCTGCCTTCTGTTTGTTGTGCTTTTGTAGATTTAACTATTTTTAGGTTGTTTTTAGTCATTTTTTACCTTTTTGTTATAATAATTAGTGTTCGAATCATAGGTTAAATGTACACATTTTGTTCTTATTTTCAATAACTATAATTTTTATTTAAAAAAAGGCCTTTATTATTGAAGTTTTAAGTAATCACTTCTTAGAAGGCCTACTGATTGGAGTAAGCTAAATTGAGATAACAAATAGTTTCTCTCAAAATCTGCAAGACTTATTTTGGAATTTAGTAAAATAGAATTAGATTGCATAACATCCAATGTGGACCTTCCTCCTCGTCCAGATTCGTATTCTTGAGTGATTCCTTCATTTGCAATTTCAGCTGCTTGGACCTGAAGTTTAGCTGAATTTAACAAACTTTTTGATGATTGTAAATTAGACCAAGCACTTGCAACATTTGAGTTATTAGATTTGATTGCATTATCAAATAAAAATTTTTTTATATTTTTTTGATTTCTACTCTTTTTTAATGATGCTATATTCTTTCCACCTTTAAAGAGGGGCCATGAAATAGTGGTTGTGATAGTATCTTTATCTTGTTCATCATAGCTTGAACTTAAATCATCAGTCTTTGATGATTTTAATGATAATGTTGCAGACGGGGAAAAATCAGCCGCAGCTATTTTAACATCTTTTTCAGATTGTTCGTATTCGAGTTTAGAAATAATTAAGTCTGGATTATTTTTTTTTGACATTTTAATTGCTTCATTTAAATTATTAGGAATCTGAAATTTAATATCTGGATTCGTAGTTAGGTTATCAGCATTTGTAATAGGGCCAATTACTTTTTCATAAATCAATTTTGCTGTAACATCATTATTTTTTGCTTGTATATATTTTGCTTGAGCACCTGCAAGAGATGATTCTGATTGGGCTAAATCAGATAAAGTAATTTGACCTCTCTCTAATCTTGCTTGAGCAGTTTCAACTGTACGTTCAAATAAGTTTACATTTTTTTTATTAATATCAAGTTTTTTCTTAGCAAACACCAATCCTGTATAAGCTTCTATTGCTTTGTATATAGTTTCTTGTTCACGCTTTAATAGTTTAGCTTCAGCTAAATTTAAACCTATTTTACTTTTTTCAAATCTTGCAACTCCTGCAAAGCCTTGGAACAAAGTTTGTTCAATAGTAATAGATTGTATTTTAGAATTAACATCCGTTGGAGAAACATCGTCCCCAGATCTATTGGTTAGTTTATCTGTACTTTCGTTGCTGTTAGAGCTTGATAGCGTCAATGATGGTAAAAATTCACTTTTTGAAATATTCAAATTTTCCTTAGATACTTTAAAATTTTCTCTTTCTGCATTTAATTCTGGATTATTTTTATAAGCTTCTAATAATGCTTCTGACAAAGTAACCGCGTAGGATTGTTGACTAAATAAAATTAAAGACAATAATATTAATATTATTTTTTTCATTATCTTTTAAATTTTATATTTTTAATTTGATGATTAATATTTAAATTCATAATGATTGATGAATTTTTTAGTGCATCTTTAAACATTTGTTGAGTAATTCTTTGATAAGTTTGCATAAAATTTATTATATCTTTATTACTCATAATTTTTAAATTCTTCTTATTTTTTGTTTTTAACAAAAGTTTTTTCTCTTGTTTTAACCTCCAATTTCTTAATAAGTCAAAGTTTTTAGCTTTTAAATATAACAATTCATCTACCTCTTTAAATAATATCTTATATTTATTTTTCAATTGATTATTAACGTGTGATCTCCACTTAGCATTCTTGTCATAAATTTTTTCAAGTGAATTAATTGGTTTCTTCAACTGATTATTCGTTTGAGCTTTAGCTCCAACACACCAGCCTTCAAAGATTACTACATCAGGCTTTGAATTAATTTTATACCATAATTTTTTTATACATCGATCATCTGTTGCTTTATTAAATTTAGGCACTTGTAAATTCTTAAATTTTTTAGTTTTAATTTTTTTAAAAAAATTCAACATTAAATCTATGTCATGAGTTCCTGGAACACCCCTTGTCATTAATAAGGGATGTTTATTTTTAGATAATAATTTTCTATCTTTTCTTGTTTTATAAAAGTCATCAATTGAGACTTTAAAAACATTTAATTTAAAATATCTTTGTAGAATTAAAGTTAAAATTGATGAAATGGTAGTTTTGCCTGAACCTTGCCCTCCTGCCAAACCTATTATCAATGGTTTTTTTTTATTAACTCTTTTCGATATCCAAAAACTTATAGGAATTAAAAAAGACTT
>Ga0307986_10001306_pt1 | contig 18130 bp, 15 predicted proteins | sample EllFjometageno82_FD_203170 | JGI IMG/M metagenome (GOLD analysis project Ga0307986, IMG submission 203170) | Marine microbial communities from Ellis Fjord, Antarctic Ocean - #82 | ecosystem: Environmental > Aquatic > Marine > Unclassified | place: Southern Ocean | collected 2014-10-09
GCTTATCTTTTTTTATTCCTATTTTTGTTAAATTTAATCCTTCTGTATAAGGTTTTCTTCCAACCGAAACTAAAACTTTGTCAGCTAAAATTTTTTCTTCTTTTGATGTTTCGTTGTTTGTAAAAGCAACTTCTACTTGATCACCTTTATTTCTCACCGAATTTACTTTTGATTTTAATTTAAATTTAAATCCTTGTTTTGTTAAAATTTTCATAAATTCTGATGAAATCTCTTTATCCATCCCAGGAGTGATGTGGTCTAAATATTCTAAAACAGTTACATTTGATCCAAGACGCGACCACACAGAACCCATTTCTAATCCAATATACCCGCCACCTATTACTATAAAATTTTTAGGCACTTCTTTAAAAGCAAGAGCTCCTGTTGAAGATACTATATTTTCTTCATCAATTTCCATGCCGGGCAGCGTAGATGGGCCTGAACCTGTGGCAATAACGATATTTTTAGACTTATACGATGTTTTTTTTTCTCCTTCATAGACAACAACATCATTTTTAGAAAACAAAACACCTTTGCCTTTAATATATGTTACTTTGTTTTTTTTAAATAAAAATTCAACTCCTTTAGTTAGAATTTGAACTGATTTATTTTTATTGGCCATCATCTTATCTAAATTAAGTTTTAAGCCTGTAAATTCTATTCCTTGTGCATTAAAATCTTTTTGAGCTTTGTGATAAGTCTCAGATAAATTTAAAAGACTTTTAGATGGTATACATCCTACGTTAAGACAAGTTCCACCTAGTGCTCCTCTTGATTCTATACATGCAGTTTTTAAACCTAATTGAGCTGCACGAATAGCACATACATAACCACCTGGTCCTCCACCAACAATAATTACATCAAAATTATTTTCCATAACTATAAATTTAAAAAAAGCCTTCTTGGATCTTCAAGACATTCTTTAACGATTTTTAAAAAAGAGACTGCTTCTTTTCCATCGACTATTCTATGGTCGTAAGAAAGAGCTAAATACATGATTGGTCTAACGGTAATAGTCTTATTAATTACTACAGGCCTCTCAACAATATTGTGCATACCTAAAACAGCAGATTGCGGTGGGTTTAAAATTGGAGTTGAAAGCATTGAGCCGTAAATACCACCATTTGTAATAGTAAAAGTTCCTCCCTGAAGGTCATCAATAACAATTTTTCCATCCCTCGCTTTTTGTCCCAATAAAGTAATATTTTTTTCTATATCTGCAAAAGACATCTCGTCTGTATTTCTTAACACTGGCACAACTAATCCTCTGTCAGTTCCAACTGCTATGCTAATGTTATAGTAGTTTTTGTAAACTATCTCATCTCCTTGAATTTCTGCGTTTATAATCGGAAAATTTTTAAGTCCAACTACACAAGCTTTTACAAAAAAAGACATGAAACCTAATTTTATCAAATGTTTTTTTTGAAACTCTTCTTTATACTCATTCCTCATTGTAATAACTGCATTCATATCAATTTCATTAAAAGTAGTTAGCATGGCTGCGTTGTCCTGTGCTTCTTTAAGTCTCTTAGCTATAGTCATTCTTAGCCTGGTCATTTTAATTCTTTCTTCTGGTCCATGTGTTGCTTTTCTCTCAGATGGCTTAGGTGTTGAACCCATTAGGTTTAGAATATCTTCTTTTAAAATAATTCCATTTTTACCAGAACCCTTGACTTCGTTTAAATTAATTTTTGATTCTGTTGCAATTTTTCTTGCTGCTGGAGAGGCTAAATTTATATTTGAAATTTGTGTTATATCTTTTTCTTCTTGAACTTCAGTTAGAATTAAAGGCTCTTCTATTGATTCGCTTTTTTCTTCTTGTGGGGCTTCAATGCTTTTAACTACTTCTAATTTTTTAGGAGGTGGAGAATATTTTTTTTCTTCAACTGGAGTATTGACAGTAGAACTTTTTGAAGAACTTATGATTCCTAATAAAGCTCCAACATTTACGGTTTGACCCTCTTTGACAGAAATTTTATCCAGGGTTCCGTTAGAAGGAGCGGGCACTTCTACGTTGACTTTGTCTGTTTCTAATTCAACAACTGGTTCATCAGCGCTAATTTTATCTCCTTCGCTCTTTAGCCATTTAGCCACTGTAGCTTCTGTTACAGATTCTCCAAGCACTGGGACTAGTATACGATCAGACATTAATTAATTTTTCCAACCACCTTTTCTAATATTTCTTTTTGTTGTGCAAGATGTTTGTTGAGATTTCCTGTCGCTGTTGAAGCAGATGGTCTTCTTCCAATATATTCAACATCTTTCTTGCCGTAATTGATAATTTCTAGAGTTCTATCAATGTAATGTTTGACCGTGTTCCATGCGCCCATATTTTGTGGTTCTTCTTGGCACCAGTAAAAATCTGCATTTTTAGCATATCGTCTTAATTCTCTTCCCAATCTTTTTACAGGGAAGGGATAAATTTGTTCTAGACGTATAAAAACAACTTCAGTATTTTTTGTTTTTTCTCTAGCGTCAGTTAAATCAAAATAAATTTTTCCCGAACAAATAACTACCTTTTTAATTTGATTGTCTTGTTTAAGTTTAATCAACCCATATTCACCTGTATAAGCTCGGTCAGGTAAAACCCTATGAAAAGATGTATCTTTTGCAAAATCATCTACACTTGAGACGCATTGTTTGTGTCTTAGTAAAGATTTTGGTGTCATAATTATTAATGGTTTTCTAAATTCTCTATGCATCTGTCTTCTTAATGCATGAAAATAATTAGCTGGTGTTGTGCAGTTTACTACTTGGATATTATCCTGTGCACATAGTTGTAAAAATCTTTCTAATCTTGCAGAAGAATGTTCTGGGCCTTGACCTTCGTAACCATGAGGTAACAACATTACTAAACCGCTAGCTCTTCCCCACTTAGATTCACCAGATGTTATAAATTGATCAATAATGATTTGTGCTCCGTTAGCAAAGTCACCGAACTGTGCTTCCCATAATACTAATGTGTCGGGTTCTGATAAAGAATACCCAAACTCGAAACCTAGCACCGCTAATTCAGATAAAAGTGTATCTATTACTTCAAATTTTTTTTGATCTTCTGAAATATTATTCAAGGGAATATACCGTTCATGACTATCTTGATTTCTTAGTACAGAGTGCCTTTGGCTAAAAGTACCTCTTCCAGAATCTTGACCTGATAACCTAACAGAAAAGCCTTCTTCCAAAAGAGTCCCGAACGCTAAAGTCTCTGCTGTCGACCAGTCAATGGGCAGTCTTTCTGTGAACATTTTTTGCTTATTTTCAAATATTTTTTTTAGTGTTTTGTGTATGCTAAAATTATTTGGAATAGTCGTAATTTTTTTTCCAATTAAATTAATTTTTTCTTTCGTTACCCCACTGGCTCCTCTTCTGTCCTTCCCGGGAGTCGGAACAAATCTTGACCAGACACCATCGAACCATTTTAATTCTGGTTTGTAGTTTTTTGACTCAATAAATTCTTTTTCTAGGTGTGATTTAAAATGAATTACTTTTTCATTTACTTTTTCTTGCGAAATAAGTTTATCGTTTACTAATTTTTCAGAATAAATTTTTAGTGTCGTAGGATGAGATTTTATTTTTTTATACATTAAAGGTTGCGTAAAAGAAGGCTCGTCACCCTCATTATGTCCAAATCGTCTGTAACAAAACATGTCAATTACAATATCTCTATTAAATTGTTGTCTAAATTCAGTAGCAACTTTAGCACAATGCACAACTGCTTCAGGATCATCACCATTTACATGTAAAATAGGTGCTTGAGCAATTTTTGCTACTTCACTTGGATATGGTGAAGATCTTGCAAACCTTGGAGATGTTGTAAAACCAATCTGGTTGTTTACAATAATATGAATTGTTCCACCTATATTATGTCCTGGCAATCCTGACATTGCAAAACATTCTGCGACTATTCCTTGACCTGCGAATGCTGCATCGCCATGTATTAATACTGGGATTACTTTTTTTCTTTCTGGGTCTTTGTGAAATAATTGTTTTGCCCTTACTTGTCCTAAAACTACCGGGTTAACAGCCTCTAAGTGCGAAGGGTTGTCGGTTAGGCTAATGTGTACCACATTTCCGTCAAACTCTCGATTTGATGATGCGCCTAAATGATATTTAACATCTCCTTCAAAATCTCTTTTAGCTGCGACAGCACTCCCAAAAAATTCATTAAAAATTGCTTTAAATGGTTTGCCCATAACGTTTGATAAAATATTTAATCTACCTCTATGCGACATACCAATCTTAATTTCTTTTACTCCTAAATTACCGCCTCTTTTTATAATTTGCTCTAATGCAGGTACTAGAGATTCTCCACCATCTATTCCAAATCGTTTTGTTCCTACAAACTTAACGTGTAAATATTTTTCAAAACCTTCTGCCTCAATAATTTTGTTTAAGATTGCTTTTTTTCCATTCTCTGTGAAAGTAACTTCTTTTTCTGGTCCTTCAATCCGGTCTCTAATCCAATTTTTCTCGTCTGGATCCCCCATGTGCATAAATTCGTAACCTATGTTACCGCAATAAGTTTTTTTTAAAATATTTAAAATTTCCTCTAAAGTTGCTTCTTGTAGACCCAAGACTCCATCTAAAAATATTTTTTTATTAAAATCTCTTTCAGTAAAGCCATATGTTTCTGGTTTTAGTTCCAGATGTTCTTCTCTTGTCATTAATCCTAATGGGTCAAGATTTGCAATTAAGTGTCCTCTAATTCTGTAGGCCCTAATCAACATTATAGCTCTTATAGAATTTTTTGCCGACTCTTGTGTTAAAGGAAGATTAGCAGCTCTAGCATCTTCTAGTGAATCTAGTGAATCTAGTGAATCTTCGTTAAATAGATCTTCTAAATCTAAATTATCTCTCTTAATTTTTTTTGGGGGTGCCCAACTTGGTCCTTCCAAAGTTTTAGAAATAATTTCTTCATTTTCTTTAAGTCCGTCAAAAAATTCTTTCCAGCCTTCAGGTAATTTACTCGGATTGTTTAGATAATCTGAATAATATTCTTCTATAAATGCAGAATTATTACCAGCTAGGAAAGAAGTTTTTTTAAATATGTTATTGTCCTGAGATGATGACATTTGAATATCTTATAATAACATATATATTTTTTAATTAACTACTTAGTTTTTCAAATAGTGTTTTACCAATATCTGCGGGAGATTTTGAGATTGTTATTCCTGCTGATTTCATCATTTCAATCTTATCCTCTGCTCCGCCTTTTCCACCGGATATAATTGCCCCTGCGTGACCCATTCTTCTTCCTGGGGGGGCAGTAAGTCCTGCTATAAAACCAACCATAGGTTTTTTAATTTTTGATTTTTTTATAAATTCAGAAGCTTCCTCTTCTGCTGACCCACCAATCTCACCAATCATAACAATAGACTTGGTGTCATCGTCTTTTAAAAATAAATCAATACAATCAATAAAATCAGTTCCATTAATCGGGTCTCCACCTATCCCAATACAAGTAGACTGACCCATGCCATTTGCTGTAGTTTGAGCCACAGCTTCATATGTTAAAGTTCCAGATCTAGAAACTATTCCAACAGTACCTTTTTTGTGAATACTTCCTGGCATAATTCCAATTTTACATTCATCTGGGGTTATAATTCCAGGACAATTTGGTCCTATTAAGCGACTATTACTTTTATTGAGACTTTGTTTTACTTTAATCATGTCAATAATTGGTATTCCTTCGGTAATACAAACTATAAGTTCTATTTTTGCTTCAAGAGCTTCAATTATAGCAGCGGCTGCAAATTTTGGTGGAACATAAATCATTGTTGCTATTGCGCCTGTGATCTTTTTTGCTTCTTCGACTGTATCAAAAACAGGTAACCCTAAATGTTTTTGCCCCCCTTTTTTTGGTGTTACACCGCCTACTAACTTGGTTCCATATTTTATAGCTTGTTCGGAATGAAAAGTTCCATGCGTGCCTGTAAAACCCTGGCAAATAACTTTTGTATTTTTATTTATTAATACGGACATTTATTTTATGGCTTCAACAATTTTTTTTGCTGCATCGTTAAGGTCTGTAGCTGATAAAATTTTTAGCCCAGATTTGTCTAATATTTCTTTTCCTTCTTTAAAGTTAGTGCCTGCTAATCTCACAACAAGCGGAACACTGAGATTAGTTTCTTTTGCTGCCTCAAGTACTCCTTGAGCAATTATATCACACCTCATTATTCCACCGAATATATTTATTAATATTCCTTTAACATTTTTATCTAAGAGAATTAATTTAAAAGCAGCAGACACTTTTTCTTTTGAAGCACCTCCTCCTACATCTAAAAAATTTGCAGGTTCTTCTCCGTATAATTTTATTATATCCATGGTTGCCATAGCCAACCCTGCACCATTTACCATACATCCGATGGAGCCATTAAGTTTAATATAAGCTAAGTCATGTTTGCTTGCTTCAATCTCAGTTGGATCTTCTTCATTTAAATCTCGTAGTTGATAAATTTCTGGTATCCTAAAAAGTGCATTATCGTCAAAATTCATTTTTGCATCCAAACATATAATTCTTTTGTCTTTAGTGATTATAAGTGGATTTATTTCTATTAACGTTGCATCTTTTTCTATCAAAATTTTGTAGAGAGCTCTAATTAGTTTTTGAGCAGTCAAGTTTTGTTCACTATTAAAACTAAATGGTTTTATTATTTTTTCTATTTCATCGTCGTTTACTTCATTTTTAAACTCAATTTTATTTGTGATAATTTTCTCTGGTGTTTCAGAGGCTACTTTCTCAATATCCATACCGCCTTCGGTACTGCTTATAAAAGCAATTTTTGAACTTGCTCTATCCACTAAACAAGACAAGTAAAATTCTTTTGATATGTCTGATGCTTCTTCTACATATAGTCTTTTTACTTCTTTGCCTTCACGACCTGTTTGATTTGTGACTAAATTCATTCCAAACATTTTTGTTGCTTCGGCCTTTAATTCTTTTAAATTTTTAACTAATTTAATACCACCACCCTTGCCGCGACCTCCAGCGTGAATTTGGGCTTTTAGAACAAATTCTTCAGAATTTAATTGTTTAATTTTCTCATCTATTTCATTTAAGGAAAATATAACAACTCCTTTAGAAACTGGAGCTCCAAACTTTTTTAGTAATTCTTTTGCTTGGTGTTCGTGAATATTCATTTTTAATTTTTTATCTTATATCAGATAAAAGTTTTAAATAAATTAAACAATGCTAAAATAATAATGAAATGTTAAATAAAATAAAAAACCCACATTCCTTTTTTTTATTTTTAACCTATATTATTATAATCATAGCAGTTTTATCCACATTTAGAGACATTGGAATTCATATAGAGGAAAAGTTTCATAGAATGAACGGCCTATATTGGCTCAACTATGTTTCACAAATTTTTAGTTTTGAAAAAATAAATTCATTAACTGAAATTAAAATGAATGAAGTAAATGATTACACACTTTCATCAGTTGCTTACTACAATAAATATGGTGTGATTTTTGATCTTCCTTTAGCCTTTATTGAAGTTTTGTTTAATATTAAAAAAATTGAAAATGTTTATTATTTGAAACACTTGCTTAGTTTTTTAATTTTTTTATTAAGTTCATTCTTTTTTTATAAAATACTAATTCAAAGATTTAATAATTTTTTTTTATCTCTTTCTGGAACTATTCTATTTATTACTACTCCTAGAATATTCGGAGATAGTTTTTTTTACAAAGATATTTTATTTTTATCATTTTTTAATATTGCTTTATATTTTTTTTTAAAAATATCAAAAAATTTAGATTTAAAGAATATATTTTTTTTTTCAATATTTAGTGCAATTACATTTAATCTAAGAATTTTTGGAATTTTTTTACCTATAACTTTTTTTTTATTTCTAATAATTAAAAGTTTTTACAATAAAAATATTGTTAATTATCTGAAATATTATTCTTTTTATTTATTTACTCTAATATGTCTAATAATATTTTTTTCTCCTTATCTTTGGTCGAACCCTTTCGTGAACTTTTTAGATATATTTTATTCTTTAAAGAGGGATTTAATTGATTCTAATATTAAAATACTTTTTAATAATGAGTTTGTTAATAATAGAAATGTTCCAGACACTTATTTATTAACCTGGTTTTTTATATCTACGCCGATAATCACAGTCACACTTTTTTTTCTAGGGTACTTCTTTTATGCTAAAAGATTAATAAAAAGATTCATATGTATCGAAAAAAAACAAATTTATAACGATCTTTGGAGAGGGGAAAATGAGCAAAAAGATTTTATAATTTTTTTTATATTAACTTCATTTTATTTAAGTTTACTAGTTTTAAACTCTCCTTTTTATAACGGATGGAGGTTGGTATATTTTTTAAATATTTTTGTTATATATTTTGCTGTTTATCAGATTAATAATTTATTAATTTTATATAAAAACAATGACCTAAAAAAAAAGCTAATATCTTTTTTTTTAATAGCGTCGATTGTGCATAACGTAGTATCTTTAGTAGCCTATCATCCCTATCAAAGTTATTACTTTACTGAGTTAATTAGTAATAATAAAAAAAACGGTTTCGAGGGAGATTACCACGGAATATCTGGCAAACATTTTTTCTTAAAACTAAGTTCAGATAATAAAGATAAAAAAATCAAAGTAGCTATTGCTTCTCATACCCCGTTACACAGAAGTCTTGAAGCAATTAATTCTAATTTAAGAAAAAATTTTCAAGTTGTTGGTCAAGAATATAAAAATGCAGACTTTATATATAAAAATAATATTTCTGAAGTTAATTCAAATTTAAATAAAAAGTATAATATACCTATTAATTTTGTTAAGATTTATGAACTTAACATAAATGGCTTTACAATCTATGAAATTTTCAAGCATATAAAATGAGATTATTTTTCTATAAATCAATTTTAGTTTTTATTCTGTTTGTTCTCGCGATTCATTTTTCTTTTGGCGTAATAACAAAACAAATAAAAAGAGAATACAGCAACATAATTTCTAAAGAAAAAATTGAAAATATTAAAAATAAAATTAGAGAAGAGTTAAAAAATGGTTCACAAAAAGATGTGTTGATTAAACCAGAAGATGCCAAGCTCCTTAATGACTTTTTAATTAAATTAAGGTCAGAGTTAAAAGAAAATAATAATAAATAATTTGCTTACAAATATTATAATAATTCCAATTTATAATGACTGGAAGTCAGTTAATAAATTATTATTTGAAATTAATGAAACTTTAGATAATTCATACTTATGTAAAGTTTTAATTATTAATGACTGCTCAACTCAAAAAATTCAAATAGAAAATAAAAAATTAGATAAAATTAAAGAAATAAAAATTTTATCCCTTAGTCAAAATTTAGGCAGTCAAAAATCCATAAGTATTGGATTAAATTATTTGAAACAATTTAATGACAATTTTTATATTACCATTATGGACGGTGATGGCGAAGATAGTCCATTAGAAATAAAAAAAATGCTTGACGAAGCTAAGCTGAATCTTGATAGCATTGTGACCTCTCACAGAAAAGAAAGAAATGAAAATTTTTATATAAAATTTTCTTATAAACTGCATCTTGTTATAAGTTTTATTTTGACGGGTCATTGGATTTCTTTTGGAAATTTTAGTTCTTTTAACTCTAGTAATCTAAAAAAAATAAACCTTTACGATGTTTGGAGTGCATATTCTGCTGGCATTCTTAAAAACTGTAAAATAAAGAAATTATATGCTTCTAGACAAAAAAGATATTTTGAAAATTCTAAGGTTAATTTTATTAAACTTATAGAACATTCTTTTAGAATAATTTCTGTTTTTTATATAAGAACTTTTATCAGTTCTTTGTTTTTGATTTTAATTATGTGGTTGTTTAATACGCAATTTAACTTATTATTTTATTCACTAATTATTTCTATAAATTTAATTGTTATTATAATTAAAATAAAACATTATATAAAATCATCTGCGAATTTAAGCACATTTATAAGAGAAATTAAGATACTTTAATTAAGGCAAGTTTTATTTAATTTAAAAATAATAAAAATGTCCTCCTCTAATTTTTGATAACACTTCTTGGAAAAAAACTGAGTAAAAACTTTGGTTTCAATCTCCTCACCTTGTATAATATAGACTTCACTAATATTATTATCTTTTAATTTTTTGTATAAAAGTTTTTTGTAATAGCTAAAGTATTTATTACCGATCATAGGTACGCTTGTGCCATCAGTAGTATGAGTTCTACTGGGAGCATTTAAGCTAATAGATGTAATACTGTCTAAAAATAAATAATGACTTATAAGCATAATATTTTTTTTATTATTAAGCTTAAATTTTACCTTTTTTAACATTTCAATTTCATTCTTCGGACTGCCTTTGTATTGTGCTGAAATCCAATATATTCCTTTTAAAGTTTCATCTAAATTTACAGATTTTGTATATTCTGTTATATTTTTATTAGAGAGATCATGAAATTCTCGACCTTCGTTATATCTAATATGATATTTGATTGTTAAAAATAATACTAAAAATATAATTAAATAAACAAGATTATTTTTTTTTTTTAAATTTAAAACTTCCATTTCTTTTTGGAGCAGAGCAAAGATTAATGGGATCAAAAAATAAATATAAATTTGATTTTTTGTTAATATTTGATGTAAAATTAAACCTATACATAGATTCAAAAAAATTAAAAAATTGATAGAATCAATTGAAAAAAATAATTTTTTTTCCTTTGCGGCTTTTTTTATTTTAAAAAAAATCAAGATAATAAGTGGTATTAATATAAATTTAAAATCATTTAAAAAACTTTTTACAGATGTATTAAAAGTAAATAATCTATTAGCCCCAATGCTAAGAGGATAATCAATGTACTGTATGTAAAAATTATTAAAATTTAAATCTAGTATTTTCAATAATAAAAAAAATACAATTATATAAAACAATAATGATAAAAAAATAATATTAAGTGTTTTTAATTTTTTATTAACTAAAAGATAAAAGAAAATAACAACAATGTTAGACACGAGTATATAAGTTGTCGGTACTTGTTTTGATAGAAAAGCAAAAAAATAAAAAGAAACAATTAAAAACCAGTTTAAATAATCTTCAGGTTTTTTAATCGCTAAAAAACTAAAATATGTTGCAATAACGCAAAAAAAGGTTGCGTGTAAATCTACAAAAGGTGTTCCGCTAATAGGATAAGCCAAAGTCGCAAAACTAAGCGAATAAAAAAAACAGAATTTTTTTTTTAAATTTATACTAATAAAAAATTGAAATGTTAAAATTGACAATATCACGTTAAATATTGAAGAATGAAGAATATAAGAGTACCAATTTATACCGAATATTTTAAAAAAAAGAGCCTGAAGATAGTCAACAAAAATACCTGATACTATCCAATAATCTTTAATTGGATGTTCTCCATTTAAAATTCTGTAAGCACTGTCGTAATGTAAAAAGGAATCTACTGGAAATATCCCATGTCTTGAATATGACCAATTTACCAAAAATGAAAAAAATACAATTAAAATTATATAAGTGTGATTTGTTATTTTTTTTTTATAATTAAATATTGACATTAATTTTTATTAGATAGATTAATTCAAAATAAAAAAAAATAAACATAATTATGAAAAATTACCCCGGTGTAGTTACAGAGCGGTTTGATAATGCCAACTTCCATATAAATTATTGCTTAAAATTTATAAAAAAATATTTAAAGGGAAGTGTTCTGGAAATTGGCGCTGGGATGGGGAGTTTTACTAGAAATTACTTAAACGAAGAAATTGATTCATTATTATTAACTGAGATGGATGACAAAAATATTTTAGAACTAAACAAAAAATTTAAAAATAATTCTAGTATACAAATTATAAAAAAAAATATTGACAATATTAATCAAAAATTTGATGCCATTATTTATTTACACGTGCTTGAACATATCGAAAATGATTACCAGGAAATCAATGAAGCTTCTAAAAGATTAAATAAAAATGGTGTCTTGATAATATTGGTTCCTGCGCATCAAAAAATGTATAGCAATTTAGATAAAGCAGTGGGTCATTTTAAGAGATACGAAATAGATTTTTTTAAAAAAAAATTTAAGTCATTAGAAATATATAATGTTAAGTTTTTAGATTCTATGGGATATTTTTTATATTACCTTAATAAATTTTTCTTTAAAAAAGAAGTATACCCTTCAAAATTGAAAATATTTATTTGGGACAAGCTTTTCACACCTTTGAGCGTTATTGTAGATTTTATTTTTAGGTACAAATATGGAAAGTGTATTTTAGCTGTATATAAAAAATCAAGCTAAAAAAGGATCAATTTTCTTTGCCGCATCGCATAGCTCCTTGACTGCTTTTATTGAATGGTCAAGATTATTTTTTTCCTCATCACTAAGATCAATGTTTAGAATTTTTTCAATACCTTTTTTTCCAATAATTACTGGAACACCTAAGTATAAATCTTTGACACTATATTCTCCATTTAGATAGGCGGCACAAGGAAGTTCTTTTTTTAAATCTTTTAAATAACTTTCAGTCATTTCAACTCCTGACGCTGCAGGCGCATAAAAAGCTGACCCTTTCTCTAAAAGTTTAACTATTTCGGCTCCACCATTTTTTGTTCTTTCTACAATTTTTTCTAAAGTTTCTTTTTTGATTTTATTATTTTTAATTAAATCAACAATAGTGACCCCATCTACCTTTGTATGATTAAGCATTGAAACCATGGTATCGCCATGACCTCCTAAAACTAAGGAATCTATTTTTTTTACTGGTACTCTTAATTCTTGAGATAAGAAATATTTAAATCTTGATGTGTCTAATATACCTGCCATTCCAACAACCATATTTTTTGGAAATCCAGAATATTTTTGTAAAGCCATAACAATAACATCAAGAGGATTTGTGATACATATTACAAAAGCTTTTGGAGACGTATTTTTTATTCCTTCAGCAACTTGTTTTATAATTTTCAAATTTATTCCAAGCAAATCATCTCGAGTCATGCCTGGTTTTCTTGGAACTCCAGCTGTGATAACTATTACATCTGAATCTTTGGTGTCTTCGTAGTTGCTCGTTCCTTTTATATCTACAGAAAATCCATCTACTGAAGAAGATTGAGCTATATCTAACGCCTTACCTTTTGCCATCCCTTCGGCTACATCGAATAAAACTATATCACCCAATTCTTTTAGAGCCATTAAGTGAGCTAAAGTTCCTCCAATTTGCCCGGCTCCAATAAGTGAAATTTTTTTTCTCATTTTAATTTTTATTTCATTGTTGGCATCACAAATTCTGGATCAGATCTTAAGCCTGATGGCCATCTTGATGTGATTGTTTTTAGTTTTGTATAGAATCTAATACCTTCTGGACCATGCATATGCTGATCTCCAAATAAAGATCTTTTCCAGCCACCAAAACTGTGAAAAGCCATAGGAACAGGTATTGGAATATTAATTCCAACCATTCCTACCTGTACTTTACTCGCAAATGTTCTACCAGCATCGCCGTCTCTAGTAAAAATGGTTACTCCATTTCCAAATTCATGATCGTTAACTAATTTTAAAGCTTCTTCAAAATCTTTTGCTCTCACTACTGACAAAACAGGACCAAAAATTTCTTCTTTATATATTCTCATATTTTTTTTAACGTTATCGAATAAACAACCACCTATAAAGTATCCACTCTCATAACCTTGTAGTTTTAAATTTCTTCCATCAACTACTAGTTTTGCACCTTCCTTTATCCCAATATCAACATACCCTTTTACTTTTTCTAAATGTTCTTTTGTAACTAACGGGCCCATTTCTGCCTTTTTATCCATCCCTGATCCTACTTTTAATGCTTCAACCTTTTTAGCTAAATTTTCAACTAGCTTGTCGCCTATGCCACCAACAGCCACTGCAACTGATTGCGCCATACATCTTTCGCCTGCCGATCCGTAGGCTGCACCCATTAGACCATTAACTGCTTGATCTAAATCACAGTCTGGCATAATTACAGCGTGATTTTTTGCACCACCTAGGGCCTGAACTCTTTTTTCATTTTTTGCACAATTTTCATAAATGTATTTTGCAACAGGAGTTGACCCAACGAAACTAACAGCTTTTATGTCTTTGTTTTTAATTATTGCATCAACAGCTTCCTTGTCTCCATTAACAACATTAAAAACTCCCTCTGGCAACCCGGCTTCTAAAAGTAGTTCTGCTAATCTTATTGGGCAAGAAGGATCTTTTTCTGATGGTTTTAAAATAAAAGTATTTCCACAAGCAATAGCAACAGGAAACATCCACATTGGTACCATGGCTGGAAAATTAAAAGGTGTTATGCCAGCACAAATTCCAAGCGGTTGTCTTAAAGACCAGCTGTCGACGTCGGTTCCAACATTTTCTGTAAACTCTCCTTTTAATAGTTGTGGTATTCCACAGGCAAACTCTACAACTTCTAATCCTCTTGTTACCTCACCTTTTGCATCGTCAAATACTTTTCCGTGTTCTGAAACTATAATTTTAGTTAATTCTTCAAAATTTTTTTCTATTAGTTCTTTGAATTTAAAAAACACTCTTGCTCTTTGTAGTGGTGGTTTTTTTGACCAAGAAACAAAAGCTACCTTAGCTGCTTCCGCTGTTAAATCTATATCTTTAGTTGATGCTAATTTCACTTCAGCAGTTTGCTCTCCAGTTGCAGGATTAAAAACTTTTGATGTTCTCTTTGAATCTCCAGAGAATTTTTTTCCGTTTACAAAGTGTTCGATAATATTCATATGTATGCTGGAATAATTAAGGTTTTAGGTTGTTGCAAGCATTTTCTTAATTGAACCTATAGCTTTTGCAGGATTCAAGCCTTTTGGGCAAGAATTAGTGCAATTCATAATAGTATGGCATCTATAAAGTTTCAACTCATCTGCAACTTTTTTTAACCTTTCTTTTTTTTCTTCGTCTCGACTATCATTTATCCATCTATAGGCTTGTAGTAATACAGCTGGCCCTAAATATTTATCTCCATTCCACCAATAACTAGGACAAGAAGTGGAGCAACAAGCACAAAGTATGCATTCATAATGACCATCTAATTTTGATCTATCGTTCTCAGATTGTAAAATTTCTTGTTTTTCTTGTCCAGTTTGTGTTGTTTTCAACCAAGGCTGAATAGATTCATACTGTTTGTAAAGCCCACTTAAATCACCGATCAAATCTTTAATAACTTTTAAATGAGGGAGAGGATAAATATTTAGTTCTCCTTTAATATCTGTATGAGATTTTATACAAGATAATGTATTAACACCATCAACATTCATTGCACATGAACCACATACTCCATGAGCACAAGATCTTCTAAAAGTTAATGTAGAGTCAATTTCGTTTTTTATTTTAAACAATATATCTAAAACTTTAGGGCCACAGTTATTCATGTCGACTTCAAAAGTATCAATTCTTGGATTTTGGTCGTTGGATGGCTCCCATCTATAAATGTTTACTTTTTTTAAATTAGAAGAGTTTATTTTGTTTTTATAGTATTTACCTTTTAGAATTTTAGAATTTTGTGGCAAATTAAGCTGTACCACTTTTAATAGACTCTCTCTTTAGGTGGAAAATATTGCACATCATTTGTTAACGTTCTAGCATGAACATCTCTATATTTTAGGGTAACTTTATCTCCATCTTGCCAAGCTAAAGTATGTTTCATAAAATTTTTATCATCACGTTTTGTAAAATCTTCTCTTGCGTGAGCTCCTCTACTTTCTTTTCTGTGGTATGCTGATTCCATTGTAGTTAAAGCCTGACTAATCAAGTTATCAAATTCTAAAGTTTCAACTAGATCAGTATTAAATACTAATGATTTATCTTGTACAGATAAGTCATTCATACCATCAAGAGGTTTTCTAATTTCATCAATCCCTTGTTTTAATGTTTTTTCAGTTCTAAACACCGCGCATTTAGTTTGCATGGTTTTTTGCATTGAAGATCTAAGATCTGATGCTTTCGTGTTACCGTTTGAATTACGTATTTTATCAAATCTGTCTAAGCACTTGTCTGTTTCATTTTGAGAAACTTCTTCATGTGGCATTCCTGGTTTAATAAGTTCTGCTGCTCTTTTTGCAGCAGCTCTTCCGAAAACAACAAGATCTATTAACGAGTTTGAACCTAATCTATTAGCTCCATGTACGGATACACACGCAGCCTCTCCAATAGCCATTAAACCGGGCACAGTTTTTTCTGAACCATTAAGTGTTAAAACTTCTGCTTTATAATTCGTGGGTATTCCTCCCATATTATAATGAACTGTAGGTACAACTGGTATCGGTTGTTTGCTTACATCTATATTCGCAAAAGTTTTAGCTGCTTCGGATATACCGGGAAGTCTTTCTTCTATAACTTTAGAGTCAAGATGGTCTAAATGTAAATGAATGTGATCTTTGTCTTTTCCTGCACCACGTCCCTCGTTTATTTCAATTTCCATTGATCTGCTTACAACATCTCTTGAAGCTAAATCTTTAGCGTTAGGTGCGTATCTTTCCATAAATCTTTCACCTTCGCTATTTACAAGAAACCCACCTTCCCCTCTTACTCCCTCTGTTATTAAAGTTCCAACACCATATATTCCTGTAGGATGAAATTGAACAAATTCCATATCTTGAAGAGGTAGACCTGCTCGTAACACCATAGCATTTCCATCACCTGTGCAAGTATGTGCTGAGGTTGCTGTTTGATATACTTTTCCATATCCTCCGGTAGCAATAATTGTAATGTGTGATCTGAATCTATGAATAGTCCCATCTATTAAATTCCAAGCAATGATACCTTTGCATTCGCCATTTTTCATTATTAAATCTAAAGCAAAATATTCTATAAAAAATTCTGTATTATGTTTTAAAGCTTGTCCATAAAGCGTATGAAGAATAGCGTGACCTGTTCTATCAGCCGCTGCACAAGTTCTTTGCACTGTTCCGTTACCGTAATTTTTTGTCATACCACCAAATGGTCTTTGATAAATTTTACCATCTTTAGTTCTGCTAAAAGGAACTCCATATCTTTCAAGTTCAACAACTGCTCTTGGTGCTTCTTTGCATAAATATTCTATTGCATCTTGATCACCTAACCAATCAGCTCCTTTTACAGTATCGTACATATGCCATCGCCAGTCATCTTCACCCATGTTTCCTAGAGCAGCGGATATACCGCCTTGAGCAGCTGAAGTGTGACTTCGTGTTGGAAAAACTTTTGAAACACACGCCGTTTTTAATCCTGCTTCTAATAATCCAACCGCAGCTCTTAATCCAGAACCACCTGCTCCAAGAACAACAACATCGTATTCATGATCTATAATTTTATAATTTCTCATTAATTTAAACTAAGTATACTTGATATTGTTAGTGATGGAATAATTATAGCAAATACATACAGTATTTTGGTTGCGACATTTTTAATTTTTTCATTTTTTATATAATCCTCAAAAACTTCACTAATCGTTAAGCTAAAGAAAGAAAAGGCAGCAATTAGAAACAAAGAATATAGGGCTTTTGATGAAGTTTTAGAAAAAAAATGGACTATTTCTATGTAACTTTCATCGTAAATTGATGCCAGGTTCACGATAAACCAGAACATCAAAGGAATTAAAACAATTGAACTAAATTTAAGTACTAGCCATTTTTTTGTAGAATGATGCATGTTAAATAAGATTTTTTCCAAGTAAATAAATTACAACAGTTAAAGCCAGAGAACCAATTATAGTTATTATTCCTGTAATTTTTGAAATTTTTAGATCAAAGCCGTAACCTAGATCCCATATTAGATGCCTAATTTCACTTAATATGTGAAAACTGAATGACCAACTCAAGGATATAATAAGTAATTTACCAAATAAAGATTGAAAAAAAATTTTTATAATTTCGTAATTTTCTTCTCCAAAAAGTAAAGAGATTGTCCATAAACAAATTAATATTATAGCTATACTATTTATTATCCCAATAATTCTGTGGGCTATTGAAAGTATCATGGATAAATGCCATCTATAAATTTGTAGATGTGGTGATAAAGGATTTTTTTCGTACATTTTATTTAATATATTTTTTTATTAAAGCTTCCGCAATTTGCACTGTATTTAACGCAGCACCTTTTAGCAAATTATCTGAGACAACCCATAAAT
>Ga0307986_10001307_pt1 | contig 18117 bp, 21 predicted proteins | sample EllFjometageno82_FD_203170 | JGI IMG/M metagenome (GOLD analysis project Ga0307986, IMG submission 203170) | Marine microbial communities from Ellis Fjord, Antarctic Ocean - #82 | ecosystem: Environmental > Aquatic > Marine > Unclassified | place: Southern Ocean | collected 2014-10-09
GTCGGGAATATCCTCTCCGAATAGCTTCATCGCATCCCGCGTATAATCGCTGGCGGCCCCAAGGGCGGGGAGGAGATCGTAGCCGGCTTCAATCATGTCCCTCCCGTACTCTGCGTCAATGACAAGACCTCTACGATCTGAAATATCCAATGGCAAGCCAAGATCGGGCGGAGGCAGCAGAGGAACCATTGGAGTCCCGGGCTCAATCACCGACCTACCTGTGGCAATGAAGCCAAGATAGGCGCGGGCCATGTTTCGGTAGGCACCGGCCAAGCGCTGCCAGAGGATTGCGTCCTCGAGTCGACCAGCCGCCTGGGCAATCGCGCTGGCCCGCACGCCGACCTGGATCGCCTCACCGAAGCCCTGAGCCAAGGCCGGTAGGCTGCCTTTGAGCGCTTCCCGCATGGGCTCCGGCATGGACATTCCGGGCTGAGTTAGGGCACGTAAATAGGGGCCCCAGTTCTGCTCTTGGATGTCCGTGATGCGCGCAATGGAGCGCCCAGGGCCACCTCCGGCCCGAGCTGCATCCAGGTAAGCCATTCCCATCATGTGGGATCCAGAGTCCCCCGTTGCGGCGCGCATCGACTGGATGACGCGCTGTGCCATGATCCCTTCAATTCGGCGGGGGTCATGCAAGACAGCATCGCTGTAGCGCATCCCTGCAAGCGGATTCTGCCCCGAGTAGATGAGCTGCCAGAGCTGTTCATCGGAGAGGCCGGAGCTCATGTTGCTGCCCCCGCTTTCAATCAGGGCAGCAGCAGCGGCTGCTCCGGCAAGAATAAGGGCTGCGGGAAAGGGCATGTTGAGGCACTCCAGACGGCAAGGGTAGCATGGGTGATCTCAAGTACGCCATCCCACCAGGTTCTGCCCTCTCGCCCTTTGAACAAGAAGCACAGCGGGCGCGTCACCCTTGGACAACTTGCTTGCACAACCTGATTGCTTCTGATAGAACTTTTACATCACCCCTACAAGGCGGCGTAAATGGCTCTATGTCATGGAACAACCTACATGCTGCTTCAGTATTTTAGGTCAAGTTATGAGTGATGAGTGTTCTAAGCGGGGCTATGAGTCCATGCGAACAGCAAGGCGCGAGGCGCGCAAGATCTCTGGAACTTCCGGGCAATACTTCAGGGCCTACCTATGCCCTCGCTGCGGGAAAGTGCATATAACCACCCAACAATCCTCTCTGCCCACCCCCTCCAAGCCTGCGTTGTCGGGCTCCACTCGCGGCCGAAGGCCTGCACCGGGTGAGTCTTATCAGGACCTTGCAGATCGAATGCGCAGAGAGAGGGCCAACCCACCCAAGAGAGATCCCGATGAATAACAGCCCCTTTCCCATTGATTGTCTCTTGGAGCATTTTGGTTGGCGGGCTACTATCTGACGCACAAGCGGGCAAGCTCATGAAAAACTGGCCAAATCTCGGAATCTGGAAGCGCGACACCCAAGACGAAGTTCTCACAGCCCGAGAGCTCTCTCTGAGGTTCGGGCCAGATCGGATGAGCGCTGGGCTTGCGCTCTCCATTGTTGACCTCGCAGATCACATGGGCACTGATCCGCAGTGGCTCGCCGAGCTCATCTGCTTTGAGAGCGACGGCTCCTTCTCTCCAAGCGTTCAGAACGATACCACGAGGGCCACCGGTCTCGTCCAGTTCATGCCCAAGACCGCAAGGTCCCTGGGGACCACCGTGCAGGCGCTCTCGAAGATGAGCGCGCTTGCCCAGATGCGGTACGTCGAGCTCTACTTCGCCCAGTTCAGGCCGCCCTTCGACTCCCGGCAGAAGCTCTTCATGACGGTCTTCTATCCAGCGGCAAGATTTTGGCCCGCAGGCCGCCCCTTCCCAGGCAAGGTCTTGACCTCCAATCATGCTGCAACACCGGGGCAGTACGTGGCCAATGTGCGGCGCTTTGTCTGGAGCGTCACGCAGGCTCAAGGCGCGTCATAGAAAGGGCGGGGCAATGCAGATTTGCTCCAACTAAGGTAGCCTACGCCCATGTTCTCCCTCGCCATCATCGTCTCCAGCGCAATTCTCGCCGCACTTCAAGAACGATACGACTCCGACCACGTCGAGGATGCCTACCGGGATCTCATCGCGGTATACGCGAGGGAAAAGAACTGGTCCGCTGTGAAGTGGATTCGCTCCCATCAGCCCGAGATTAGAAATGCGCTTGGAGAGCAGCTCAGGAAACCCAAGGGCACTCTCTTTGAGCGCTTCTCCCCACGCTCTCTTCCTCAGATAGGCGAGAAGGGGTACAGGTCGCCGCCCTCCCTCATTGACCGGCCCGGCGATCTCGAGCTGCGCGCCAAGATCATGCTTGGGCTCGCCCTTGAGCTCTGGGAGGAGCCTGAGATCTACAGCCTCTTCCGCAGCACCCAGGCCACCCTCGGATATGCGGAACCCGGCTCTCTCGCTGAGTCGTCATGGGAAGATGTGCGGGAGTTTGCCAACTACCTGGCAATCCCCGACTCGACCAACGCGCCTGGACAAACCCTGGGTCGCAGCGTCAGCCTGTCTGAGCGGGGGGAAATGGCGCTCTTTGTGATGGAGCTTGCTGGTTTGACGCGGGATTGGATCTCTCCATCTGGCCAAACCCCTCAAGCCGGGGACTTCTCCCCGGAGGGCGAGTACACCCCAAGCTATCCAGACCAGGGTCTCCTGAACGCGATGCCCGTCTGGGTCGCCGAAGCCATCTTGGCTGACACGATGGGGGATCCAAGTCTGGACATCCTACGACTCGTCATCGCTCCCCGGGATCAGGCTGACGCCTTCATTCGGAAGCACCACTCGGTTCTCGGGAAGGAGGTCGGAGAGCAGGCCGACCACCGCGAGGTTGGTGGGGTTCCCTATCGCACCCTCTTCATCATTGGCGCGGCTCTTGGAGACCGCCTCGTCGCAGTCGCCACGGCAGGGCACCCCTCCGGTCGATGGAAGACCCCGCCGCAGCAGAATGTTCTGGAGCTCACCCGGATTGCGTCAGACGGCACAGTGCCCAACGCCTCCAGCATGCTTGCGGCCAGGATGCTGGACCTTGCACCACGCAGTCTTCGAGGTCCCAGGGGAGAGGCGTGGCTCTTTGTCACCTACTCCCTGCTGTCCGAGTCTGGCGCAACCTACGAGAGCCTCCGCGGCAAGGGGCTTCGCCCCGTTGCGGTCAACGCGGGTCGAAGCGAAGGCGGTGGGGGCCGACGCTCTAAGGCACAGGCGGCAGTCGGGGATCCCAAGATTGTCTGGGAGGCCGGGCCCGCCGCACGTCCTGCTCGGTGGTTCCTCCTCCAGGCCGCACGGGAAGGGGCTCCCGAGGACGTGCTTGTCAAGGCATCCAGGTTCGTCAACCCTGCGCCAAGAAAGGGCCAGGTCCTCAGAGAGCCAGATGAGTCGGCCGCACGAGGGCTACTCGCCGAGTGGCTCCCATAGGAAATACGCCCTCTGGCCAGTTGCCTCAAGGCCCCTTGGCGGGGTACTCTCTGCTCACCTTGACTTTAGGAGCCCCTCTATGTTGCCCGTTACCATTGGCACTGCCATCGGACTCATTGCAGCCGCAATGGGCGTGAGTGATGAAGGACCCGTTGTACCGGAGGGCAATGAGGGAGAGCTCGGGCTCACCGACTCCGAGCTGTGGGATGCGATCTGGGCTCGGGACTTCTCTCTTGTGATCAACGAACAGGTGCCCTTCAACGTGGCGGTCATTCGAGATCCCCGTCGCATTGATGCGATGATCCAGGGACACCTTATCGATCCCGTCAGCAAGCCCCTCTTCGCTCTCCAGCAGGGTGGGCCCATTCAGCCATCCCTACTCCGCTCGCTCTTCCTGATGCGCTTGGACGCTATTCGAGAGACCCAGGGGCTCATCAGCGCCAAGTCCCTTGCGGAGGCTGCGGCTCAGGAATGGGGAGACTACCAGCGGGTGTTGGACCGTCTCTTGATCCGAATGGTCCAGGCGGGCGATCCTGTTGCTCAGGCTGTAGGCAAGGCGCTGGTAATCAATGCCGACGCCATCCGAGTGGGCTTTGACAACGTCCGCTCCGTGATCTCAGATGCCGAGGCGCACGCTGCTCGGGACGAGGACAGGGGGGCATGGCGGGCGATGCTCGTCACCTTCGAGAATGCGCAAGGGCAGCTCCTCGGTGCCATTGAGCAACTGCCGAAGCATCTTCCGGATGACTTTGGCTCGATTCCGAGCCTCAGTGATCTTGAAGCATTTGAGGACCAGTTCGGAGGCGTCTCTGGGCCTGCGATCACGCTGGCAGACATTCAGCGCGCTCGGTCTCTCCCCAGGCAGGGGCTTGACCTTAGCTCCCCTCGGGCAGCTGCGGTTTCTACGGGGCTTGCTTACCTGCCTCCTGGACCGATGCCCTACCACACCCGCGGGCTTGTTCGGGCCCCTTTTCCAGCCGCGGCCGAGAGTGGGGGCCAGCGAAGGGTTGGCCCTGATGGACCGTGGAAGGATTTTTTATCTTCTGGACATAGAGCTGGAGACCTGGCCGATCCTCGGCAATACCTCGAGATGGGCGGCCGTTGGGTCTGGCCCTCTCGAGTAGGAGTTTGACATGGGTGCCGTGATTGCCGCCGTCCTTGCTGGGACGCTTTTGGCGGGTGCTATTGCCCCCGTCTTCTCCGAGGATGAGTCCGAGACATGGATCATTTCCACGCGCTGGGAGAGTGAACGCTGGAAGATCAGTGAGCTGCTCTCCCCTGGGGTCATCCAGGTCATTTCCAAGGATTTGGACCTCGACCTCCGCGGCATCATGAATCAGCTCGGCATGGGTGCTCACGTCTATGTCCTGGCGGACAAGGCTGGCTCGGATCACGTCATCTTCGTGACCAGTGCCAACGGGGTACTCCAGACCTACTTGGCCTATGGCCGAGCTCCGAGCACTCGGGAGGCGGAGGGGGTCCTCTTCTCTTTCTTGAGCCTCCCTGAGATCCAGCAGCCCCTTCTCGGAAGTCCGGGCACTCCAGCGCTGGCCGATCCGGGCCTCGTGTTTGAGATCCAGCCTTACGAGGATCCCCAGATAGAGCGGAAAATCGGCAAATTGATTACTGCAAAGGCCAGGGCGAGGGAGTTTGAGCCGGCGTTTGGCTTAGATCTCAGTGAGATAGACAACTATGCCGGCGATGAGAGCGATTTCGACGGGCTCTTCCAAGATGACTTTGACTTGGAGCTGGAGACAGCTCTCTGGGAGGGATGATGCTTTTCAGCGGATTGGCCTTTGGGGCCCTTGCAGTTGCGATGTTCAAATCAGCGTCTGAGGAAGAGGCGCAGACCGAGCGCGGGCGCATGGGGGATCGCTTGCCTCGGGATGGACACTACGGCTTTGCTATAGCGGCCCCCCTCGTGACAGCTCCTGTCTTGGCTCCTGCGATTGTCCTCACCATGGCAGCAGCGGCAGCAGTTGGGGCTGGCGCTATCATCTGGGACCAATGGGGGAGGCCTGTCCCCGATTTTTCAGATGTTGACCTCAGGTTGATAGGGATAGGTCTTGGAGCAGCAGCAGCGGTCTCCGCGATCCCAACCATAGAGGCACTGGATGCTGAGTCTGCCCGGGTGGTTGCAGCGGCCAAGGCGGCTGGGGTAAGCGTTGTCAAGCTGTGTGCATGGTCGCTCTCCCCAATGCTCATTGCCAAGCGTCTCATCGACACCTTCTTGGACGAGGCCAACATAGCGGCCCGGCACCATGCGGCGATCCGTGAAGCGATCTGGAGCAAATGGAACTTGCTTGCAAGGCTCTTCAAGGACCCTTCGTTCTTGTTAGATCTCGTCAAAAATGGCTACGGAGTAGCTGCCGTTGATCTTGGGGCACAGGCCATGATCATGCTGGCAGGACTTGCTGAGGCAATGGTTGAAGCGGTGATGCTGGGCGTCTCCGGCGATGTGGAGCTGGGAAGAAATCTCTTCGAGGCAAAAAACAGATCGCTCAAGAAGCTTACCGATGACCTCGATCTCTGCTACAGGAAAGGTGGGCTCAAGGGGATTCTTGGCCCGAGGCTCAGGGCTTGGCTCACAAATCTCAGCGCCGGATTCAGGACGATTGGCGACCTTCGAAAAAACAAGTGGGTCGCAGCCGCTCTTACCGCGCTGGCAGCGTTCACAACTGCGGACGGCTATTACGACGAGCGTATCTCAAGTAATAAGTTCGTCGCAGTCATGGATGTCTTTACGGACCTCTTCGAGCAACACGTAGAAGATATTGAAGACGACGGCCTCCTGGCCTTTGACTTTCTCCTGGACTTTAACAAAGCGGTGAGGATGACTGAGAAGGTCCTCAAGGGGGAGGCGGCCCAGTGGAAGGTTGGGCCAATCATCAACTCTCCGTTCTTTGTCTACCTGGTAAGCTCCGGGCCGGGGAACTTCCGATACGACGAGGGATCCGTCCCGGCTGGAGAGCCTCTGACGATGTTCTTCTCGACGAGCTCAGGCATGGTGCCTCCCTTTGAGGCAGATCCCATCCGGGTTTCCTTTGCGCCCCACGTAGAGGGGGAGGGGTGGTTCTACTACGAGATAGAGAGAGACCCGGAGACAGGGAGGCCCAGGCCCGTCGTGGTCCTCGCCAGGGATGGATCCAGGCATCCCATGAGGCTGGAGGAGAACGGCACTCTATGGAGTGGGTCAACGAGTGCGAAGCTGGGTGATGGCAACCCATTCCAGGGCAGTAAGCGCGTGTTGGATGTCCCGTCAGATCCAACCCCTCAAGTGAACCTGACCCCGCCTCCGCCCAGAGCCATGGAGCGCCAGGAAGACGCAATGCGCCAGCGGCCAAAGAAGACCGCTCAGTGGCACAACATCTCGGTAGACCAAAAGACGCCTCTGCGCTTTCAGAATATGGACACGATGGCGGCCTATGGCCCACTTGATCCAATGCCCACAGAGGAGAACGGAACGCTGTATCAGCTGATCGTTTGGGATGGGGCTGCGTGGGTGGTAGACGGTGAGCCAGCACTGTGGCTACCAGGCGAGGACGAAGACATAGCCTGGACGCCATAAGACAGGCGTTCCGGGGTTGCAGCTCAGTCCTGAAGGGCTCGGTACACGACCAAGAGCAGCTCGGCAGTCTCTTTGGCAGCCACAGCGATCTGAAACCCGCTGGCTTCTGGATTGCCAAAGACGAGCTGTAGTGCAGCGATGGCTTCTTGTGCCTCTGCAAGGATCTGCACCCGCTCCTCGCTTGTGATCTGCACGTTGACCAGGCGCTCCTTCCAGCTACGGACCAGCAGAGCCACCTCCTGGCCCAGCTTGACCCCGTCACCGTCGATGTCGATCCCCTTAAACTTCTTTCCGTTCTTCATGCTTTGCTCCTTGCGCAACGCACTGTATCACAGCAAGCGCCCCTATCGCAGAGCTTGCGAGAGCTTGGCCTCATTGGGGGCTATGGGTTCGGCGGGGATGGGGGTCCAGAGCATGGGGCATCATGGCAGCATTGGGCGGCCAATTCCTCTATGATGGCCAAACGAGAAACTTCACGCCAGGCTGCCCGATGTTCCCCATACTTTTGTCCGTCTCCGCTATTGGTGCGGCGCTCTTGAACCATGAGAGAGAGCGGTCGGAGATCCTGAAGGAGAAGAGAGAGGGGCACAAGAAGACCGCCCGCCGCATCAGGCGTTCCCGCTCGGACCAGCTCTCGACCTTGGGGCCGAGGGCCCTTCCTCTCCAGCCCGGCCTCCGACAAGCGTACAAAGAGACATTCTACTGGTCGACAAAAAACCCTGTCCCCATTGGCTTCCGCGTCCCCAAGGCGATGCCCCGGGCCGCCGACATAGAGGCCGTCTTCGAGAGCGAGCGCATCAAGGCAAACCCCGAGCTGCCCTCCCGACTCAGCACTGTGTACGTCTGCCCCATCCGAGACAGCGGATTCTGCAAGAACAAGGGCCTCTACGTCTACCGGGTGGAAGTCACCGGAGCTGTGTTCACTACAGACGGGGGCATGTGGACGGAGGCGGTTTGGCGACCTGACATAAGCCACCTTTATGCCGAAGACTACTGGAGACCGGATTCTGATCTAAGAATCAACTCCGCTGAGGAAACCCTGGTCGACGGGAGCGTGGTTGTGGTGGCTCAAGAGCGGGGGCCCGTCTAATCCTGACCAAAAGGCATCGAGCCCTTCCGCCAGGCCCCCGCAGGCAGGGTGGAGACCACCCTCACTGTGGAGGGCTCCAAGAGAGGCTCCCCGTCTGCGCCCCAGGCATACATCGGGTACTCCGTTCCGTCGTACTCGTCGATGTGGACACCCGCCCCCACTCTGGGGCCCTGCACCAAGTGGGCCGGTCGACCTTCCTGGGCGAAGCGCCCAAGCATCTGCTCCCAATAGTCCAATGGGATCCCGTAGATCGCCTCAGACTTGTTGAGGCGATGGAACTCCCACCCGCCATCCGGGCTTGGGCTGACCTGGTAAACCGAGGTCCCCGCCTCCCAGCGGCGCTCGAAGTCTCCAATCTGCGCATGCTTCTCCTCAGCGTCATCCAGACGGAGCCAGCAGCCTGAGGCCTGCCCGATGGCCCCAAAGCGCAGGTAGAGGGGCTGGGTCCAGTCGATGGGCAGCCCAGAGAGATCCCCGCGTCGGCCCTGCTTGGCCCAGACCCTGACCCGCTCCAGCTGGATGGGGTCGGGGTCTCCCAGCTGGCCAAAGCCGTGGCGGCTGAGCTCCGCCCCCGTGAGGGCGTCGAAGAGCACCACACCCAGGTGCCCTGGCACTGGCCCCCCGAGTGCACGAACAGACACCCGCCACACGGGGCGACCCCCCTCCACCGAGAAGACCGCGGAGACGGGCTCGCTCTCGGAGGCCTCCAGGAGGGCGGCGAGGAGAAGGGCTGGGGTGAGCCAAATCATCGAACACCCTTCTTCCAGAGCTTGCCCTGGTCTGTTAGATCTCGGCTGTGGTGAACCCTTCGAAAGACCCGCTGAGCGCGATCCATCAGTGCTGCCGCATGGCCCATCCGGCGGTGGTCCAAGTGGGTATAGACCCGGTCAATTGTCGCCGTCTGAGACCCTCCCCAGACCCGCTTTGCTCGAAGGATGAGCCCACTCACAGCCTCTCCGTCTGCGAAGTAGCGGAAGTGGTGTAGCGCCCCATCATTGGCAGCGACGTGCTCGATGTTCCCCCAGCTCGAGCCCGGCACTCGGCCATCCACGTATCGCACGCCGCGAACGTCCTGGGTGGGACCGAGGAGGTCTGGGTAGAACCCTCCACCTGGAAGAGACAGCGGCTCTCTCTCCTGCCTCCTCCGCAGATCCTTGCGCCGCGCTGTCTCCTCCTCCCGATCGGCAAGAGAGCGGAAGACGAGGGCGGGCCCCCGCCACTCAGGGGCCACTTCTGCCATCACTCGGGTCATGGCATGGTGAGCTGAGTCGACGGAAGGGGCGCTTGCAGATCCCACAGCTCGGAGCACCCAGCGACCGAGGCCGGATGGCTCGGTCCATGAACCATCCGAGCCCAAGAGGTGCGCTGTCACGCTCCAGTCTCCGTTGAGGCCCAAGCGGACGCGCCATTGGATCTTGTCCTGGATGTCCCCCCGCAAAAAGGGAGAAAACCCCTCCCACATCACTTCCTTGCGCTGGGTCTCCGCGCCGGAACGCCAGTCGACCTCCGGGGGGATGGGTCTGCCCCAGGTCTCGACCTCGAGCCCGCCCACTTGGGCCTCTACGGCCGCTGCGGAGAGCGCCAAAAGGACCAACGGGATCATGGTGCCCTCCAAAAAACCAGCTTCCGCGTAATGACTTGAGGATTGTAGACAATTAGGTGGGTACGCCCCCCCCAATCTCCCGGAGAGACTGCGGCGTCATAGCCTAAAAGCACCATCTGGCGTGCAAACTCAGCGTCGTAGCCGCCTCGGTGGTAGCCGTCGTACCAGATGTTCTGGAAGACAGCCCAGGGGGTCTCCCCAGTCATCATGGCGTCGAGCATCTTTCGGTAGGACTTGCGGGGATCCTCGTCCCAGTCCTCCAAGACCTCCCTCAAGTTTGGAGAACCACGGAGCAGCCTGTCGGCCTCCTGGCGAGAAGCTGCTCCCTCGTGTGGGACCAAACGCCGCGGGAGGACGGTTGCCTCAATGATGATGCCCCCCTCTGCGTACCTGCGAGCATCTTCTGGATCGTTGGTCAGGTAGAAGCCCGGCCCGTCTTGCAGATTCCCCTCAGCATTGATGAACTTGGCGTCAAAGACCAGGGAGTCCGTTTGACGCCCGTGGTACATACGCATCATCGAGACATTGAAGGGGTCGTCCTCATTGACGCTGCCACCTGGGCCCGTCTCCTCCAGCAGCTCACGCATCCCTGGGTGTAGGTCCATGCCTCGAGCCTGCTCACGGGTCACCCAGCGGTAGTCGCTGTGCTCCTCGTTGAGCTTGGGGACAAACTCCTCAGGCACGTAGGCGATGAGCGTCGTGTAGCGAAATCCAGTTGAGTCCTCATGGACGTAGGCTCGGGCGAGCCAGTGCGGGGGAAGATCCCCGAGCTCCTCCCTGGCCTCGCGCTCGGCTGCCAAGACAACCGGCTCGGGATCACCCCATCGGTTCACGGGTATCGCGCCCCCTGGGACGCTCCAAGTCATCGGCTCCAGCACCTGCATGCTGCGCTCCAGAAGCAAGACCCTATCCCCCGTCGAGAAAAGAATGCCCGCCCCAGCGCTCCCCCACTTTCCATTGACAAGCCCCTCATCCTTGTAGTCTCCGTCATCGCGCCCGCCCATCTCTTGGATAGCGTCGAGAAGAGCGGCGGAGAGGGCGCTGAAGGCGATGAAGAGCATGGGGCGACTCTATCAGGTCTTGGGGGCAACCACCCAGGCGTAGTCAAAAACCCGGCCCTTGTAGTCGATGTTCCCATCGTGCAGGTCTTTGACCCCTGCAGCCTCCAGGCGCTCCATGCAGGCCTTCATTTTCAACGGCACATGCTCTCGCGCATCCATGGACCAAGTGCGCTCCATGAGCAGCCATCGGCCAGCTGGGTCGCAAGCGAGGACGGGAACCAGGCACTCGGAGAGGCCGGGTCGACCTATGTCGCGCTCAGCTACGGCCCGGGCCCAGAGGTCTCGCTCGGTGAGGTTGGCAGCCTCCTGTCCGGGCACGGCGACCTTGAGTGCTCCTTGCCGGTGTCCGAGGTGGATGACAATGCGCTGGCTGCCGGCGCCAAGGAACGTGAACCCCTCTCCTCTTGGATCATCATCTTCCGATAAAATGCGAACTTGGTGCTCAATATGAGCTTGCTCTATACCGCTTGGACTTTGCTTGAGCATGTAGGTGAGCCAACGGCGAAGCTCCACTGCGATTCGATCTGCCCTCAGGTGCGGGTAGATTCCTTGCGGCTTGCCCATCGCGCCAAGGGCCGTGTTGGTGTAGTCCTCCCAAGGGGCTTTGGGAAATCCGCGCAGGGCCATGTATTCGGATCCCTCGAGCATTTCATAGTCCAGGACATATTCCCCGCCCTGCCACGTTCCCATGTTTTCCGCAGCCAGCTCGAAGAGCTGCTCGTCGCTGAGGCACCCCCCGGAGGCTTCGTCGACCCGATCTATAAGGGCCAACTCGTCCTCGATGCCTCCCACCTCATCCATCATGGGCTGAACGAGCAGGATTCCATCTTGAGAGGAGGCTAAGATCGGAAGAAACACCTCCCTGAGCGCAGTATTCGCAGAGCGGTAGTTTGCAATCTCCCGCTGGTTGCCCAAGAGCCCCAGGGGGTTGAGGGGAACCTTGATCACAGCCCCTCCCGGTAGGGTCAACGCCACCCGGCCCGAGCCCCAGTCAAGTACCTTACAGACGAAATCGCCGGAGCTCGCATCAGAGAGCCCCTTGCACAAGATGTTCAGATCATCTCGAAGAGAACCACCCTTGGACTGCGTCTGCCGCATCATGAAGTTCGCCACAGCCACCCTGGCGCGGTTCCAGTCCACCCGCTCTTGGGATGCCTCCAAGATGGCGGCAGCGACCGCTGAGAGGGCGGTGAAGGCAGCCCAGATCATAGGATCTCCAGAGTGATGTTCTCACGGAGAAATGGGGTCTTGTCTGCCCCGCCTGGAAAGTACCAACAGGTCTGCTCAATTCGGCCGGCAACGGCCTCCATCGCGAGCTGATTCTTGCCACTCACCGTGAACCGGATGTTGTCTCCCACCAGCTCAGAACACACTGTCACAGGCACCATTGGAAATGGTCTATCCAGAGGCGCTGGAAGTGCCTCCGGGACTGTGAAGCAGGCAGAGTCACGGCTCATCTGACCACTCTTGAGTAGGTCGAGCCACCCTGAGTCGCCATCATCCCACTCCAGCGCCTTCCAGGGAGACCATTCACCATCCTCCCAAGAGCTCCCGCTCCTACTGGCAAGCCGAACGTACTGTGACGCAAGCCAAAGCGCATGGCGCGGCCCCATTGGACCCAGGGCATGGGTCACATTCAAGCGCTCTAAGACAAGAGCCGGTCTATCTGCGTCGTCATCCACTTGACAGAGGTCGTCAAAGAGGATGTTGCTGTCGATGGTGCCCACTGGGACCAGTGTCTCTTGGCTCATCAGCCAGACTTCACCTGTCACGGCGGCGTCTGGAACCAAGAGCGGGGAGGGCACGATGGCGTTGACCGCAGTTTTGTTGGTGTAGACGGAGATGCCTGTACGCGGAATGCAAGTAATCACGCCAGATATTGCGCCCTCAATAGATGAAGCCATGGACACTCTGGGGGTGACCCGATCCTCTCCATCGAGAGGGTTTCTGGGGGCCTTTGGGGGGATGCGCTTGTATTTCTTGAGACCCTCGCTGTGTTGCACTCGAAACAGGCCACCTGGAGCGGCCCTGTACTCTGTTGGCTCCCAATCATCTCCCACCAGGCGGACTTTGTAGCCATGCTCCACAAGCCAGTCGAGGTGTTCATGTAGGGCAGCCTTACGAGGGCCACCGAGGCTGGCGACGTATGCTGAGATCTCCCAGGGCTCGTAGTCCTCTACCGGGGTGCCGTCCGAAAGGGCTATGCGAACGTAGGGCGCTCCATCGTCGTCCTCTCGATCGAGGAGGGCTGCCACCATGGCACTCAGGGCGATGATGAGCCCACTCATCTCAGGCCGCCATAGACAACGGGGGAGAGGGCGATGTCTTGTGGATAGAAGCGGAGCTCGAGCTCTTGGACGACGGCCTCAAAGGTCGCGTCCTTCCTGGCGGCGACCCGCAGGATGCGAATGTCGTTGGGATCCACACGCGCCATGACCTCCAGGGCGACTGTGAGTCCGATAGACGACGCTGCTGGGCTCGCAAATCGACCAATCTCCATGTCCAGCATCGTCACCATCTCAAAGAGCATCTGTCGGCGTATGCGTTCGCGGTCATCGGAGCTGTAGCGGGAGAGCCATGCCGCAAGCTCTGAGTCCAGAGCGCCGTAGTCGCCCTCAAGGATCTTACTCATGGGAATCCAAGAGTTCCCCTCGACATTTGCGATCAGCAGGCTGCTTGCAGCTCCAAGTGGGTCTTTGTCTGCATCCTCAGCATCGCTCAGGAGTGCTGCATAGGACGCATATGAGGAGCTGCCCTCTTCCTCCTCACTGATGGCGCGCACATCGTTCAGGAGCTTGCTGGCCTCGTGGTCTGGGAGGAGATCATGCAGGTCATTGGCAATGTCGTAGTACCAGTCAGCAGGGAGCTCTTCGAAGACCTCCAAGAAGAGCGCCAGACGAACGGCTTCCGGATCGGCTCCGCCCATCCCGTAGTCGGGATCTCTCCACCAGCGCAGAGGGGTGAGCGCCTCCATCAGGCCCCGACCCAAGTCTGAGGCTTCGATCTCCCCCCTTGCCGCAAGAACGGCGAGTCGCAAAACCCTCTGGAGGGTCCGGGCACGCTCATGAGAGACCGTCACCGAGACCATGTCGCGGGCCACACTCATGAAGCCACCGCCGAGCCCGGAACTCCCAACCTCTTGCGGTGCCTTCAGCGCCCCACTCTCCCAGACCTGGCCCAATCGCGTCGTCACATGCCAAAAGCCCGCATCGGGATCCCCCTCCCTGGGGAACCAGTAGAGATAATCAAGAATCTCGTCCTCCTCCCCCTCTTCACTCTCCGCCTCCATCAACCCATCAGGCCAAGCCGTCCAGTTCTCTGGGAGCTCCTCCAGCCAGCGCTCCCCGAGGGCCTTCCGCGTGGGCAATGGAAGAGAGGCGGCATCCGAGGTGAGCTTGAGCCACTTCTCGCGGCTGATGCGGGGACCTATGGGGGCATCGCGTACTGATTTTGCATCCTCAATGAGCGCAGCGACAAGCCAAGCAAGAGGGGCGAGGACGCCGATCATTCGTCAATCCTGAGCGAGGCTACTGGAAAGCGGCCCGGGGGAGGGGAGTAGATCATGGTCGCACCATAGCACTGCCAAGCACGCCGTCTGAGCTGTCGCTGAGCGGGGCGGCGTAGAGGATGCCTTGGCTGGCTGGAAACAGGGTGCTTAGGGTGCTCCAGACCCGAGCTGCAGCACGACTGGAAGACCCCCCCGTCACCTTGTCTGGCCCCACGAAGTTTCCCCCATCAACGCCGAGCCTTGCAATTGCCACGAGGTACATCAACAGACCAATGCCCTTGCCTTGCAGGTTCGGGGTCAGGACCGCGGCTTGGCAACACCAGATGGAGTCCATCTTACGGCCGGCAATAACCTCGATGTCGCTGGTCTCCCCTGGGGCTGGACACGGGATGGGAGAGGGCCCTGGCTCCTGGCAGATGGCTGTTGGGCTCCTCGGCTCAAAGGAGATGAATCCCGCCCATGCTGGCCCCTCCAGGCTGGGCACATAGACCTGCACCTTGACCTCTGATGGGGAGGATTGAATGTGGATTGAGACCCCCTTCTTCACGACCCACGCCCGGATCTCACCCCAGAAGGACGCCGGGAGCTTCTCCGCAAGCCAGGCTGCTTCTGCACGGCCGTCAGAGACAAGGGAGGCCTGCGGGCCGCGCCGGGCTTCAAGCGCAGCTGCAGCAGCAATGGCGGAGAGAAGCCAGACCATCAGTCCAAGTTCTCGATATGGAGATGGTCGCCCTCATCCAGAGGCTCCCCACCAAGCCTCGTGACGGTCTTAATAATGAGGATTCTGTGGGCAGACGGCATTCCGCGGGTCCTTAAATCAAAGGCGCGGCTGAGCTGGTGATCGCTCAGATAGTGATGATCAGCAGCCAGGTCTTTGAGCACATCGGCCCAGGCGTCTCGATCTGCACCTACGGATTTAAGCTCGTCGATGATCCAGTCCGCCCGGTAGAGCGCATAGAGGACGCCCCATCCGGGGGGGTACGCCTTGCCGCTGATGGTTCCACCCTTCTTGTACCTGGACCAGAGGCGCGCAGCCTGGCCCTCAGGAGATCGCCAACCGTCTGTGACCACTATGTCGACGCTGGGCGGGAGGGCCTGGCGCAGCTTGAGTAGGGCCTGAGAGACCTGCTTGGTGAGAACCACTCCGACTTTGGCCTTGACCCCTGGGATCGCTGTATTGGTCGCCCCAGCAATGAGCTTGTCTCGTTGAGGGTTGGACCCAGGGCCCCGCCCTGGAGACGGGGAGTCATCGCCTTGAGCCCCAAGGACAACGAGGGTGGCTGCGGCGAGAAGGATCCAAATCACCGAACGGTCTCCATGGTCGACAAATGCAGCAAAGCCGGGGCAGCGCTGTTGGCGATTGCCTCTCTCTCATGCAGTGGGCCTCCGCAGGACATCCTACCCTATTGAGGCAAAAGGCGCTCTATGCGCAAAACCCCCGTTGAGGGAAGCAACATGCTTGCGCAACTGCCTTGACTGCAATAGTATTCAAATGAGCACTGATGCTCATCACCCACACTCGAGAAGTATTCCTATGTCCAAGAAGAAGAACAAGAGCACGTCCAACGATCAAGCCATGCTCGCTGCTGCCTATTTTGGCTCCATGGTCTCTCTTATGGAGAAGGCCATTGACGCTGAGGAGAGGATGCTTGCTATGGTTATCGGGGCTCAAAAGGGCATGCTGAGCGTGGCGCTTGAGGGCGCGGAGGGATGTCCTCCGGAGAACTTTAAGATCCTGGTCGACACCATCAAGGAGGTCTCCATCGCAGGCATCGACGCCCAGCGCGAGGTGTACGTCACTCAGGCGAAGGGGGGGAAGGCTGCCATCAGCGCCTTCGAGAAGGTCGCGATGGAGGCGATTGCAAAGGCATCCAAGGTGGAGATGAAGCGCATCAAAAACAATCCGACACGGTGTATCAGGATGCAAGCGCATTCGAATGCCCCCAAGAACTATGCTGAGAGGGAAGAGGCGGAAGAGATGGAGGCCGGGCTCGGGGTATTGAAGGCGATGGCCCCCATGAGAGACTGCTCCTCGGACGTGGAGTGATCTACATTGTCTCATTCGACCGGGCGGCCGCTCCACCTTCAGAGGAGATCCCCGTTCAAGGCCGTCTTGCCCTCCACTCTACGCGGCGCGTTTCTGGCCCCCACTCGAAGGACGCTGCGAGGGTTGCCCGAAACTTTGTATCGACCTACGGGCAAGATCGTTTCGAGTGGCTCATCTCCGGGTTTACGCAGCTCAAGTCTCTCTCTAAAATGTCGACTGAGATCAATGTCTCCAGGGAGAGAATGAGCCAGTGGCGCATGGCCTTTGGGGTCCTCTACACCGGCTATGAGGTCGATCCAAGTGTCTACAAAATCCTCCTGTCTAAGAAAGCCAAGTGAGTCTTTCTGACGTTCATGCAGTGTTCCTTCGCGCTGTATGTCTTCATGAGGCCCTCCGTCGTTTGGGGGTTCCTCCTGAAAACATCATGCTGGCCCCCCTCGTTCCACACCCAGACGAGAAGCGGGCCATCATCCTTGTCCAGGTTCGAGCTCATCCCGAGGGGCCAGCGCTAATCAGTCTCGATTGCGAAGGAACATTTCCACTTGTAGATATAGGCCCATCCTGGGTCCGAGCTGTACGCGCTTGGAGCGAGTCCAATGATGGGGATCTACAGGATCTCTGGAACGGTTTCCTCAGGAATGCCGACATCACCGGCATCCTCACAACCTGCGCAGATGCCGGCATTGTAAAGGGAGCCCCAATGCCGTGGGCCTCCAAGAGTCCCAAGTGACCTGGAAGACCGCTCTCAGGATCTACGCCGTACTCTGGATGGTGGTTGGAACATTCTGGGGATTTACGTTTGCTCCGCTGCTGTTCCTGTTTTTTCTAAAAGGGGTGGCCATTTGGAGCATTTCTGGAATGTTGGAATGAGGTAGGGCAGCCAGATGCTTTGCAGGGTACACATCCAACTCTCCGAGCGAGGCAGTCGAACAGCGCCCGCCATCTACGGCATGGGCCGCCAGGATGCGCTGTGAAACTGGACCCATCGGGCTATAATGTGAGTCTGAGGAGCCCGACGTGGATGAGATCAATCGAAAGAGAGGCGAGCGTCTCGCCATTCTTGAGGACAGGCTCCAGAAGGGAAAGCCTGAAGCAGATGATCTATCCAATGCCATAAAGTTGGCCCATGAGGCACACGAAGAAGTTCTTGGGCTTCGAAAAGACACATCTGAAGCAGACAACTGGCGCGACCTCATTATGGCCAACACCATCTCCCTGGACACGAGCATCCGGCAAAGAGAGGCCGATGAGCAAGCGATGAGGCGGCTTCATGGGGTTCTTGAGCCCCTTATTGGATCGTCTGCAGCCAAGGCTCAGTTCTGGACGAGCCTGGGTGTCATGGTCTCCAGTCTTCGCTTTTGGATTTTGTTACTCACCATCCTGTTCCTTACGATTGGCGGAGTCTTTGGCTTTCTTCAGTTCGAAAAGGTACAGTTGGACGGATTGCCGGGACTCTCCGTACCGGCACCGACCTTAGAAGGAGGCGAATAATGGCTGGATCTTCGATTGCGACTCCCCGGGAAGCAAGGCTCCGCGTCAGCGACTGGCTTGATCAAACTGAGACGGACTGCCTTAGCCGACCGAGATCCCCGACTTGCAGTGATCCAGCGATCAGAGAACGGGTTCGCGCAACGCTCGAGCGGGTCCGGGAAGAAGAGGGCCGGAGCCCGGGCAAGCCTCGCCTGGCACCCCCCTTGAAGCTACTGGAGAAAAACTAACAGTGATCCTGGCTCTCACCAGCATCCTCGCAGCCCTCAGTGCATCCCAGCAGGCCGGCGATGAGAAAGCGCGCTTACAGCAGCTCGAAGGCCGCTTGGGCCTGCAGA
>Ga0307986_10001309_pt1 | contig 18103 bp, 14 predicted proteins | sample EllFjometageno82_FD_203170 | JGI IMG/M metagenome (GOLD analysis project Ga0307986, IMG submission 203170) | Marine microbial communities from Ellis Fjord, Antarctic Ocean - #82 | ecosystem: Environmental > Aquatic > Marine > Unclassified | place: Southern Ocean | collected 2014-10-09
GAAGCCTAATATGTATAAAAAATCATTTTAATCAATTTATATTTACAAAATTATATATGTCAAAAATTAAGGTAAAAAACCCAGTCGTTGAGTTAGATGGCGACGAAATGACAAGAATTATTTGGTCATTTATCAAAGAAAAACTTATTTCACCTTATTTAGACTTAGATATAAAATATTATGATTTAGGTATAGAAAGTAGAGATAAAACCTCAGATCAAATTACTGTAGATTCTGCAAATGCAATAAATAAATATGGTGTTGGAATTAAATGTGCAACGATAACTCCTGATGAAGAAAGAGTAAAAGAGTTTAATCTTAAAAAGATGTGGAGATCTCCTAATGGAACAATACGAAATATATTAGGTGGAACAGTTTTTAGAGAACCCATTATATGTAAAAATATTCCTAAATTAGTTCCTACGTGGACGAGACCTATTGTGATTGGAAGACATGCTTTTGGAGATCAATATAGAGCAACAGATTTCTTAGTTCCAGGAAAAGGTAAAATGGAAATTAAGTGGACTTCTGAAGATGGAAAAGACAAAAAAGAGTTTGAAGTTTTTAACTTTCCTGGTCCTGGAGTTGCTATGTCAATGTACAACTTAGATGACTCAATTAGAGATTTTGCAAGATCATGTATGAACTACGGCTTGGAAAGAAATTGGCCAGTTTATTTATCAACTAAAAACACTATTCTAAAAGCTTATGATGGAAGATTTAAAGATTTATTTGAAGAGATATTTAAAAAAGAATTTGCTGATAAATTTAAAACCGCAAATATTACTTATGAACACAGATTAATTGATGACATGGTTGCTTGTGCAATGAAATGGAATGGAGCATATATTTGGGCTTGTAAAAATTACGACGGTGATGTTCAATCAGATACAGTTGCCCAAGGTTTTGGTTCTTTGGGCTTAATGACGAGTGTTTTAATGTCACCTGACGGAAAGGTAGTTGAGGCTGAAGCTGCGCATGGAACAGTAACAAGACACTATAGAATGCACCAACAAGGAAAGGAAACTTCTACTAATCCAATTGCATCTATTTTTGCTTGGACCAGAGGTTTAGCTCATAGAGGAAAACTAGATAACAATAATGATTTAATAAAATTTTCCAAAACACTAGAAAGTGTTTGTGTTGAAACAGTAGAAAGTGGATCTATGACAAAAGATCTTGCTATATTAATTGATAAGTCAGCTAAATACTTAACTACCAGTGAGTTTCTTGAACAAATAAATACTAACTTAAGAAAAAAACTTAACTAATTTTTTTACTTAAAGCCTCAAAAGCTTCATCAATTTTATTTTGATCTTCTCCGCCTGCTTGTGCAAAGTCTGCTCGTCCGCCACCCCCCTTACCTCCTAAAATTTCTGCAGCTTGATTAACGAGAGACACGGCGTCAAATTTTTCTGTTAATTTTTTTGTAACACCAACTGCTACTCCAACTTTTCCTTCAAGAATACTAAAAGCAAGTATTATACCTTCGTTAATTTCTTTTTTTCCTTGATCTATTATTTTTCTTAATTCTTTTGAGGGTAAATCTGTAATAACTTGGTATCTTAAAATAAAGTTACTTATTTTTTTATCTTTAATTATATTTTTAGTCTTATTGTTAATTATATTTTTAATCTTAATTTGATCAATTTGTTTTGTTAAATTTTTTAAATTTTCACCTAAGTTTATATTCACATTATAATTAGGTGTAATGCTTAACAACTCTAATTCTTTTTTAATAATATTAATTTCTTCCGTTACGTTCTTTTTTTTTTTAGATTTACCTTCTTCTATGTGTTTTTCATAATCTTCAAGCTGTTTGTCTCGGAGAGCTTCTATTCTTCTTATTCCTGATGCTATAGAAGATTGGCTAATAATTTTAAATTTACCGATATCTTTTATGTTTCTAACGTGTGTTCCCCCACATAATTCTGTAGAAAAAAATGAATCTTCTTCTTTTCCCATTGAAAGAACTCTAACTTCGTCTCCATATTTTTCTCCAAATAAAGCTAAGGCACCATTTTCTACGGCTTTTTTTGTTGTCATTACTCGTGTCTTTACTTCACTTGATTTTTTGATCATATCGTTGACAAATTTTTCGATTTTACTAATCTCATTACTTTCAACTGGTTTGTTGTGACTAAAATCAAATCTTAATTTTTCTGAACTTACTAACGAACCTTTTTGAGTAACGTGTTTACCGAGTGTTCTTCGTAGCGCTTCGTGTAGTAAATGAGTAGCTGAGTGGTATGCTCTTGTGTTGTTTCTTTTTTCTTTATCAATTTCTAGATTAACTGTCTCACCTACTTGAATGGATCCAGAATCTATTTTTCCTAAGTGGACATGTAGATCTCCCATTTTTTTTAAAGTATCGTTAATAGTGATTTTAGATTTATTTGTTCTGATAACACCTTGATCGCCGACTTGACCACCAGACTCGCCGTAAAAAGGAGTTTGGTTAGTTATTATTTCAATCTCATCGCCAGTTTTAGCTTCTTCAATAAATTTATTGTCTTTTGATATTTTTAAAATAATACCTTCAGCTTTGTCATGTGCGTATCCTAGAAATTCTGTTGCACTAAGCTCTTCTCTAACTTTAAACCATTTTTCCTCAACTGATTTATCACCTGAACCTTTCCAGTTAGCTCTTGCTAGTTGTTTGCTCTTCTCCATTGATTTTTCAAAACCAGCATTATCAACAGCAATATCTTTTTCTCTTAAAATATCTGCTGTTAAATCTAATGGAAAACCATAGGTATCATAAAGTTTGAATGCCACTTCACCAGGTAAAGTTTTGTCTTTAACTTTTTCTAAATTTTCATCTAATATTTTAATTCCTCGCTCTAATAATGACGAAAATTTTTCCTCTTCATTTTTAAGTGTTTCTTCAATTAAATCTTTTCCTCTTTTAAGTTCAGGATAACTCTCTGACATTTCTTTTAAAAGAGTATCAAACAGTTTAAAGAAGATTGGATTTTTGCAACCTAGTGTATGAGCATGTCTCATTCCTCTTCTCATAATTCTTCTAAGGACGTAGCCACGTCCTTCATTAGATGGAAGTATGCCTTCTGCTATTAAAAAACTACTTGCTCTTAAATGGTCAGCAATCACTCTATGGCTGGCAACTGTTTTGCTATTGATAGGAGCCTTTGTAATATCTGCTGAGGCATTTATAATTTTTTTAAAGTGGTCAATGTTATAGTTATCATGTGTGCCTTGAAGTACTGCCGTCATTCTTTCTAGTCCCATACCTGTGTCAACAGATGGTCTAGGTAGATCAATTCTTTTATCTTTTGTAATTTGTTCATACTGCATGAAGACTAAATTCCAGATTTCAATAAATCTATCCCCATCTTCTTCTTTACTGCCTGGAGGTCCACCTTTTAATTTATTACCATGGTCATAAAAAATTTCAGAGCACGGTCCGCACGGACCAGTGTCACCCATTGACCAGAAGTTATCAGAAGTAGGTATTCTGATAATTTTATCATCACTAAAACCAGCGATTTTTTTCCAAAGATTGTAAGATTCATTGTCTTCTGAATAAACTGTAACTAATAATTTTTCTTTGGGTAATTTAAATTCTTTAGTTAGTAAGTTCCAAGCGTGCTTAATAGCTTGTTCTTTAAAATAACCCCCAAATGAAAAATTTCCTAACATTTCAAAAAAAGTATGGTGCCTTGGTGTGTACCCTACATTTTCTAAATCGTTATGTTTACCCCCGGCACGAAAACATTTTTGAGCTGTAGTAGCTGATTTGAAAGGTTTTTTTTCAAGACCCGTAAAAACATTCTTAAACTGAACCATGCCTGAGTTGGTAAACATTAATGTTGGGTCATTACTAGGAACTAAGTTACTAGACTCAACAATCTGATGATTATTTTTTTTAAAGTATTCTAGGAATGTTTTTCTTACATCGGTTAATAAAATTTGGCTCATAACTTAATAAATACAGATATTTTTTAAGTTGTCTATAAGTCTAAATACTGATTTTTTAATTTTTATCGTCTTCTACTAAACAAACTTCTGATTTAGTGAGAAACCGTCGGCCAGTTCCATTATCTAGTGAAAACATGCCACCCATGCCATTAATCGCATCAATAGTAAGGTCAGTGTGCTTCCAAGTCTTGTACTGGTCTTCATTCATATAAAATGGTGTGCCGTCAATTTCACCTAATTTTATATCACTATCACCTACTTGATATTCTTTTGCGGGAAAACACATCGGTGCACTTCCATCGCAACATCCACCTGACTGATGAAATAAAAGATCATTTCCATGAACTTTTTTTAAGTCAGTTAGTAATTTTTTTGCAGATAAGGTTGCGGTAACTTTCATATTTATGTGGCCCGTAATGAGTACGGGCCATTATAATATATTTTTTAAAAGAAACCTAGTTTACTTTCACTATAGGACACGTGTAAATTTTTCACTTGTCTGTAATGATTCAACATCATTTTATGAGTTTCTCTACCGATACCAGATTGTTTGTATCCTCCGAATGCAGCATGAGCTGGATAAGCATGGTAACAGTTTGTCCAAACTCTACCTGCTTGTATTCCTCTACCCATTCTGTAAGCAATGTTACCATTCCTAGTCCAAACACCTGCTCCTAAACCATAGAGAGTATCATTCGCAATTTTAAGCGCATCTGCTTCATCTTTAAACGTAGTAACTGAAACGACCGGCCCAAAGATTTCCTCTTGGAATACACGCATGTCATTTTTTCCTTCAAAAACAGTTGCTTCAATATAGTTTCCTTTTTCTAAACCACTATTTAGTTTAGCAACGTTTCCTCCAGCTAGAACTTTGGCTCCTTCTTTCTTGCCTAAATCTAAATAAGATTTTATTTTTTCCATTTGTTCTAGAGAAGCTTGCGCTCCTAACATAGTATCCATTTTTAAAGGATTACCTTGCTTGACTGCTTTCACTCTTTCTAAAGCTCTCTTCATAAATTTATCATAAATAGATTCTTGAATTAAAGCTCTGCTCGGACAAGTACAAACTTCTCCGTTATTAAGTGCAAACATAGTAAATCCCTCTAAACATTTATCAAAGAAAGCATCATCTTTATCCATGACATCTTCAAAGAATACGTTCGGAGATTTACCTCCTAACTCTAATGTTATTGGGATTATGTTTTGTGCAGCATATTGCATTATTAAACGCCCAGTAGTTGTCTCACCTGTAAAAGCAATCTTTCGAATTCTTTTAGAAGACGCTAAAGGCTTACCTGCTTCTAAACCATAACCACTAACAATATTTAAAACACCTGGTGGCAATAAATCACCAATTAGTTCCATTAAAAGTAGGATAGATGCTGGTGTTTGTTCAGCTGGTTTTAATACTACGCAGTTACCTGCGGCCAAAGCTGGAGCAAGTTTCCACGTGGCCATTAAAAGTGGGAAGTTCCAGGGTATAATTTGTGCAACTACACCAAGCGGTTCCGGAACATGATAAGAATATTCATCATTACTTATCTCTCCAATTGAACCTTCTTCAGCTCTAATTACTCCCGCAAAGTACCTCCAATGATCAACTACTAATGGCAAATCAGCAGCCATACACTCTCTAATAGGCTTACCATTATCAAGACATTCTGCAGTTGCTAATAGGTTTAAGTTTTTTTCTATTACGTCGGCTATCTTTAAAAGAATATTAGACCTTTCGCTAATAGAAGTTTTCCCCCATTTAGGAAAAGCTTCGTGAGCTGCATCTAATGCGAACTCAACATCTTTTTCATTTGATCTTGGAACCTGACAGATAACTTCATTTGTGATTGGAGTGGTATTATCAAAATATTTTCCTGATTTTGGTTCTACAAATTTTCCACCAATAAAATTCCCGTATTTTGATTTAAATGGGAACTTTACTTTTAAATGTGAAGTATCTATGGAAGATGACATCTTCGAGTTTTTTTCTTGTGCACTCATTGTTTTTCCTTTTTTTTTATATAAATTTAACTACAAACAATACTTCCATTAAACGGTAAATTTTACCTGTATGTAATTTCTGGTTGTATTTTAATTTATATTAAAAATTATAATAAAAGGGACACGAAAGGCCGGTTGAGGCCTTTCGTTGAGATAACGACTATAATTTTTTATTTTTTTTCTGTTTCGGTCAAATCTTTTTTATTTTCAGCAGTTTCTTTTTTAACTTCAAGAGATTCTTTTTTATCTGTTATCTTACTTTCAGAATCTTTTTCTTTAACAGCAGGATTTCCATCGAGCGCTTCTCTTATTGCTGAAGCTTGATCTCGGATTGTTTTTTCGATTTCTTCAGCAGCTTTAGGATTTTGTTCTAAAAAAATTTTGGCATTTTCTCTTCCTTGACCAATTTTTTCACCTTTATAAGCATACCAGGCGCCTGCTTTCTCTACAACACCGGCTTTAACTCCAAGATCCACAAGTTCACCTGTCTTGCTAATTCCTTTTCCATACATAAGATCAAATTCTACTACCTTAAATGGTGGTGCTACTTTATTTTTAACTACTTTAACTCTAGTTGAGTTACCAATAATTTCATCTTTGTCTTTTATTGCTCCTATTCTTCTAATGTCGAGTCTTACAGATGAGTAGAATTTTAAGGCATTTCCACCTGATGTAGTTTCAGGATTTCCAAACATAACACCGATTTTCATTCTTATTTGATTTATAAAAATAACCATTGTATTTGATTTGGAAACAGAACCAGTTATTTTTCTTAAAGCTTGACTCATTAATCTTGACTGAAGACCAACGTGATGATCTCCCATTTCACCTTCTAATTCTGCTTTTGGCGTAAGGGCAGCAACTGAGTCAATAACAAGTACTGATATTGATCCTGATTTAATTAAAGTGTCTGCTATTTCTAAAGCTTGTTCACCTGTATCTGGCTGAGAAATTAACAACTCTCCAGTCTTAACGCCTAATTTTTTAGCATAAATTGGATCTAATGCGTGCTCAGCATCAACAAAGGCGCATATGCCACCTTTTTTTTGTGCTTCAGCTAATACTTGCAAGGCTAAGGTCGTTTTTCCTGACGACTCTGGACCGTAGACTTCTATAATTCTACCTTTGGGTAATCCTCCGATGCCAAGAGCTAAATCTAAGCTTAGAGAACCTGTTGACACTGATTCAATGTCTAAAGCTTGCTGCTGGCCAAGCTTCATTACTGAACCTTTACCAAAATTTTGATCTATTTGACTGATAGCGGCTTCTAGAGCCTTATTTTTTTCTTTTAATTCTTGTTCTTTTTTACTGTCTGATTTTACTACTTTTAAGTTATTTTTTATCATATTTGTCCTTTTTTTTGTTCGAATCGATGATTAAATGTACACACTTTGTTCTTTTTTTACAAGTACTAAAAATTAGAGCTGAAAAACTACATGCATTTAAGTTTTTTTGATATTTTCAAGTGTTAGTTCGCCAATAACAGCTAGCAATTCAAATTTAAATATAGAAAAATTTTTTTTTGCTAATGCATTGCTTATCCTTGCTTCCAAAAGGAGGCTTCTAGACTGAATCACCTCAAGAGTTGTTCTCGTGTTTCCTGAATCATACTCTAGTGTAATTCCCTCATTTGCAATTTCTGCTGCCTTAACCTGGGCTTGGGTAGCACCTAAAACACTCTCGGATGATAGATAGTTCGACCATGAGTTTGCTGTGTCTGTTTTTATCTCGTTAATTATATCTTGTAGAATTAAATTAACTTGTTCTTTTTTAAATTTTGATTTTTTAAGTAAAGAATAATTTTCTCCACCCTTAAAAAGAGGAATAGTCAATGTTGCTTTAAGCGTCTCTTGATCTGTGTCATCAGCAGTAGAGCTAAAATTATCATTTTGTGATTGCGAATAATTAACAGATGCTGACGGTGAAAATTTAGATTTTTCAATATTTACATTTATTTTTGATATTTCATAATCTAATTTAGCAAGAAGTAATTTAGGATTATTTTTTTCAGAAAAGTTTAGCGCTACACTTACATCTTTTGGAAAATTTAAAGTGGTATTATTTATAAAATTATCAACAATAATTTTCTTTGGCGCAGGTAATCTAATTATTCTTTCAAAATTACTTTTTGCTGTTAAAAGTTCAGCTTTTGCTGTAATAAATTTTGCATTGGCACCCGCAAGGGATGACTCGGACTGAGCTAAATCGGTTAAAGTAATTTCACCTTTTTGTAAACGTGAACTGTCTGATTCTACTTGTCTTTCAAACAAATCAACATTGGCTAAATTAAATTCTTTATTTTTAATTTTATATAGTAAGTCATAAAAAGCTATAGCAGATTGTAATAAAATTTGCTGCTCAGTATTTTTTAACTTTAGTGTAGCTTGCTCTAATTCTAATTTAGATTTTTTGATTGAGTTATAACCTTGAAAACCTTGAAATATTTTTTGATCAACAGAAATAGACTTTGTGGTTTTTTTGTTGTTTGTGTCAGCTAACGCTACTCCTGACTGGTTGGTTCTATTAGAATTTTCCGCACTTGTTTGAACGCCTGCAATAGAAACACTGGGTAAAAATTCACTTCTTGATATATTTATATTTTCTTTAATAGCTTTATAATTTTCTCTTTCTGCGTTTAATACTGGATTATTTTTGTACGCACTTTCTAAATAAGTTAAAAGTTCATCTGCAAACATTACGCTTTGGTTAAAGGTTAAAAAAATAATAATAATAATAAATTTCATGCTAATTAAACTTAATTTTACTAAACCTATGTTTCTTGTCTAGATAAAGAACCACGGAAGCTTTTTTTGTTAAATCAATCAGCATTTGTTTTGTTATTCTTTCATAGTACATAATAAACCTTCTAACCTGAGTGGCAGTCATAATTTTTTTTCCTTTTGCTGTCAAATAAAGTTTTTTCTCTTGTAGCAGTCTCCATTTATAGACGCATTCGAAATTAGGTACTTTTAAAAAAATTAATTTATCAATTTTATTAAAAATTTTCTTATACTCGTTCTTTAATTCAAAATTAACTTTTGATCTCCATTTTAAATTCTGGTCGTTTTTCTCTTCTAAAACATTAATAGATTTTTTTAAATATTTTTCTTCTTGAGGTTTTGCACCTACGCACCAGCCTTCAAAAATTATAATTTGTGGTTTTTTTATAATTTTTTGCCATTTTTTTTTTTGAAAACGTTCATCTTTTGACTTATCAAAACGAGGAATGACTATTGGCTTAAAATTTTTTTTACTTAAGCTTAAAATAGTTTTTTTTATTAAGCTTGTATCGTGTGTACCTGGAACACCTCTAACACTAAATAAATGATGAGTTTTTTTTGAAAGCTTTATTCTCTCTGATGAAGTTTTATAAAAATCATCAATAGAAAAAAAAACAACACTTAAATTATATTTTTTTTCTAAAATTAGCTTTATAATTTGGGTAATAGTGCTTTTGCCTGCTCCTTGTCCACCTGAAAGACCTATAATTTTAATTTTTTTATTTTTTTTATAGTCTTGATAAATTTTTTCACAAATGGGAAGATAAAATTTATTTAATTGACCGAGCTTATCTTGAAAAGGTTTGTTTTTAACTTCCTGTGTTGCCAGGAAGCTTAAATATTTTTTTTCTAAAGTATAAGTAATTTTTTTTTTAAGCATTCTTTAGAGCACGTTCTAAAAATTCTAAACGATCTTGTCCCCAAAATAATTCATTATTAAAAATATAGGTTGGTGCTCCAAAAACATTTTTATGTACAGCCTCTTCAGTATTGTCTACATAAATTTTGGAGACTCTTTCCGATCTTGCAAGTAAAGACAGTTCTTTAAAATTAATTTTAAATTTATTACTTACTGTTTCAATAATTTTTTCATCCGAAATATCATTCTCCTCGTTCCATAACTGTTTGGAAAGTTCATAGCCAAAAACTACTTTCGTACCTAATAGATTGGCAGCTATTATAAATTTTGCAGGAAGATGAGGATCTTTTGGAGGAAAAAATTTTGGCTTAACATTAATTTTAATATTTAAAAATTCACCCCATCTTTTTATTTCATCTAATCGATATTTTTGTCTTTGTGTTGATCTTTGCGGAACTGGTATACCTCCTGTTTTAACAAATATACCTCCTACTAAATCGCATGGTTTTTCAACTATTTCGGCAGCGTATTTTTTTGCAATATTCTGAAATTTCAAAGATCCAAGATATGCAAATGGAGATGGCACGCCATAATAATATTCAATTTTCATAATTATTGCTTAATTAAATCTTTTTTATTAATATTAGTAAATGTTTATAGAAATATATCTTGTTACATTTATCCACAAATTATCAAGTTATAGATTGGATGTTCCTGTTTTGATTCACTTTTGATTCTAATCTGGACTCATTTTACAACCTTCTAGTGTGTAATTTCTTCAATGCTCCTGATGTTCAGCTCGCTATTTTTTAGTCCTATTCCGTTCTCTCTTAACGAAATAATAAGTACTAATAAATTAAATAAAAATAATACAGCTTGAAAAAATAGAAAATTAGACTTGGTAATAATTGCTACATATTGAGATAATGATACTAAAATAAAAGAGGTAAAAAAAACACGATACTTGAACACTGCTATAATAGATAAAGAGTGAACAATAAGTTTAAAAAATGACATTTGTGAGGGCCCAAAATATCGTGTTCCTCTAATAGATTTTATTTCATTATATTTTTTAATATACCTCTTAAAAGAACCTGAAAAACTACTCCACAAACTTGCTTTTGTTGATAAAATTTCTAAATCAGCTTTTGTTAGACAACAATAATTTCCAAAGTTAACAAGCTTTCCTGTTGTTAGTAAAGTTAAGCATTTATGCATGTAGTAAAATGATTGAAATAAAAAACCTTCAGATCTTTTAATACGTTTTGCAACTACAGATATATTGGGTTCTATGAAAATTTTTTCAATTAATAACTTTAATTCTTCTGGCCTGTCTTCACCATCACCGTCCATTAAAATAACATAATCTATATCTGAATTTAAAGATAAATATTTTATACCAAAAGCATTACATCTTGCGTGGCCTTTATTTTTTTTCATATGAATAATTTTAATAGAACTAATTTTAGATGGAATTTTGATCTCAGAATGTTTGATTGTTGATGAGTCATTAACAATAACACAATTAAATTGAGCATCTGTAAAATCTTTTATATTATTGTTAATATTGTTTAAAAGTTTTTTAAGAGAATCCCAATCATTGTAGACAGGTATTAAAATAGTAAATTTTTTCATCGCACTCCGATCATACATATGCCTTGAAGTTGAATTTTACCAAACTCACCTGGACAAATTGATTTCAGAACTTTGGCATTACCAGTGTAAATTACTCCTCCGTTTAACTTCAAATTTTTTATTTCTGTACTTAAATTATTGAACCATCGGGGTCTAGATTTAAGATGGTAAGATAAATTTCCACCTAACCATTCGTCACCAACAACTACAGAAATTCTATTAGTAAAATTTTTGTTCCACCTAGCTTGAACCAGCCTAGCAATTTCTTTACCTGGAAAATCTGTTCTTTTATCGTCTTTAGAGAGAGACACGTATAAATATACCGCGGGTGAAAAAATGAAAAAAAATAAAAATACTATCGCAAAGCGATTTAAGTGATTTAGATTAATTTTAAATTCAAAAATGTAAACAAACAACAATCCAAAAAATATATAGAATGGGGTCATCCACATAGTTCTTATATTCATACCAAAAATTAATGAGGTTAATAGCATGAATGAGATTGGAACGAGAGTAATAGAAATTAAATAAACTAGCTTTTCGTCACGCAAATTAAATTTAAATTTAAATTTTGAAATAACTAAACTTAATAAGCAGAAAAAAGGAATTAAAATTCCTATTTGCTTGAGAATAAATTTTAGAGGATTGAGCAAATAATTTAAGGAACTTGCATTTTCTAAACTTGTTCTTTTGAGTCCATAACTAATAGTTTTAAAGTCATTATCAATTAACCACATAAAGTGTGGCGTCAAAACTAATAAAAAAACTACTATTGAAATAAAGCATTTATAATTAAAATTTTTATTTTTTTTTAATTTAAAAATAAAAAATATTACCATTCCAATTAATAAATAAATAAATAAGTATTTTGACAGAACTCCTAAAGCTGCAAATAATCCAAGCAACATCCAATTCTGAACTTTATCATTTTTAAAACATTGCCAAAAATAATAAACAGTTAAAGACCAAAAAGGAATTTGGCAAACATTTACATTGAATTCTGGTGTTGTAAAATTGTAAAAATAGATTCCCTCGAGTAATAGAACTGAAAGTAAGGCATGAAAATCATTTTTTAAAAATTCTTTAGCTAATTTAAAAACAACAGCAAAAGAAAATACTACAAAAATCTGGCTTAATAAATAGTAGGCCCAATCTTGCCTGCCGAAAATTTGGTAAAAAATTTCTGGAAAAAAAGCACTTAATGGCGGGTGTTTTTCAAATCCCCAGTCTAAATTGCTTCCCCATGCTAAAGCTTCAATAGTATCAAGGGGTAAATTTATATTTGAGATAACCGGAACAATCGTCCAAACAAGTAAATGCGTAAAAATAAATATGTTAAATACTAGGGGGATATTTTTTTTTTTTATCATTTTTACCATTAATTAATACAATTTAAAGACTATTGACACGTAAAATTTGAAACATATACTCGCATTTTTTTGAAATATGATAAAAAAATCTACTAAAAAATCCACTAAAAAAACTACTGATAAAACTGCAAAAAAAGTAACTAAAAATATTCTAATAAAAGCAGAACAAAAAACCATTGGTAAAAAATACCTACCTAACGATAAAGAAAAATATATGTGCTCTAAACATAAACAATTTTTTAAAGAAGAATTACACCGTTGGAAATCAGATATAATTAAAGCGAATAGCTTGACCAATCTTTTAAATTCATCAGATGATAGCGTTTCTTCTGCTGACATGGTTGATCAAGCATCATCATACACAGATAAGTCTGTTGAAATGAAGGCTCTGGCACGAAGTAGGAAGCTCATTGAAAAAATTGAATTTGCGCTACGTAGAATCAAGGATGATACGTATGGTTACTGCGACGAAACTTCTGAACCAATCGGTTTAAAAAGACTTATAGCACGGCCTGTTGCAACACTTTCTATCGAGGCTCAAGAAAGACATGAGAGAGATGAAAAAATTTTTGTTGACGACTAAGCACTAGGAACTGTTTCACCTTGCTCGAAAAGATCGTAGCCTTTTTGAACTGCCTCTCTTTTTGAAATTAGCTCATACCATCTTGTTAGATTCTTGTAATTTTTAAGTCCAATATCATGCCAACCGTGTCTTGCAATCCAAGGAAAGGTTGCGATGTCCGCTATGGAGTAAAAATCTCCAGCGAGATAATCTGTTGTCGATAGTCTCTCATTTAGTTCTTTATAAATTCTTGTACAAACTTTAAAATATCTTGCTTCTCCAAATGTACTTTTACCTGGATTATAGTGATGAAATTGATGGTGTTGGCCTAGCATAGGGCCTACATATGCCATTTGAGCCATTAACCACTGATTGATAATTGTTTTGTTTTCTTTGTCATAAAACTTTTCACTTTGCTCTCCTAGGTAAACTAAAATAGCACCGGACTCGAAAAGACTAACATTATTTTTATGGTCTTTAATGACCGGTATTTTACTAAATGGGCTTATTTTTTTAAATTCAGATTTAAATTGATCGTCTTTAGATATATCGATTAGAGTTACTTTATAATCATATTTAATCTCTTCAAGCATAATAGAAATTTTTTTTCCATTAGGAGTATTTGAAGTGAAAAGCTCTATCACTTTTTTAGACCTAGCCTGTCATGAATATTTTTTGAAGCTGTTGTAAATTCAAATCTATATGTTTCATTAGGCTTAGCTCTCTTAAAACAAGCTCTTGCAGCTAAAGCTCCTTCATGAAAACCAGATAAAATAAGTTTTAATTTACCTGGATAAGTACAAATATCTCCGATAGCAAAAATGCCTTCTTTGTTGGTTTGAAAAGTTTCAGTGTTAACTGGAATAGTTTTTTTATCAATGTTTAAACCCCACTCAGCGATTGGTCCAAGCTTCATAATAAGACCAAAAAAACTTAAAATATAATCAGTCTTAATTTTTTCTATTTTTCCATCTTCATTTTTAATTTTAATTTCTGTCATGATCTTGTCGCCTTCAATAGAATTTAAATTGTAAGGCGTTTTTATATATATTTTACCTTCTTTTTCTTTTTGTTTAACCTCATTTAAAGTGTGGGTAGCTCCTCGAAAATCTGATCTTCTATGTATTAAAGTTACTTGGTTCGTTTTTGAAAGCTCTAAAGCCCAGTCTAATGCTGAGTCACCTCCACCAAAGATTGATATTTTTTTATTTTGAAATAGATTTTTGTTAGCCACAGAATAAAAAATTTGACTGCCTTCAAATTTTTCTGCTTCTTTAAGTGTAAGTTTTCTTGGCTCAAACGAACCTACGCCACCAGCAATAATAACATTGGGTGCTGAGAAAACATTTCCTTTATTAGTTTTTAAGGTCCATAAATTATTTTCTTGTTTTATTTCCTCTACTCTTTGGTTTAAATGAAAGTTAGCTTTAAATGGTGCTACTTGTTTTAATAAACCGTTTGTCAATTCTTCTCCTGTGCACTCTGGAATGGCAGGAATATCATAAATAGGTTTGTCTGGATAAAGCTCTATGCATTGACCACCTGCTCGATCTAAGTTGTCTATGATTTCACATTTCAAGCCAATGATTCCAAGCTGATGTACTGCGAACAAACCGGTTGGACCTGCTCCAATTATAATTGCATCTGTTTTTATCATTTAAGTTTGTTTTATAGGTGTTGTTACTTCTAAACCATCAAGATTGTCTGAAACAATAATTTGACAACTCAATCTACTATTTTTTTTTGGTTCGTAAGCCATATCAAGCATGTCCTGTTCTGCGTCATGAATTTTTTCTAGTTTATTAAACCAATTTTCTGAGACATAAACATGACAAGTGGCACAAGCCATTGATCCACCGCAATCAGCATCTATTCCTTTAACGTTATTTTGTAAAGCACCTTCCATAATCGAAAGGCCAACTGGGACTTCAACTGTATTCTTTTCACCATCATGTGAAATATAAGTAATTTTTGGCATTAAATTTAATATAGGTATTAAAAATAATAGGACAAGTGCTTAAAGTTTCACACTTTTGGGGTCTTAAATTCATTTAATCTCTAGATTATTGATTATAAAAATGTTGTTTTTATTAGATTTTTTACTTTTAATGATGATAATTAAATTTAATAAAACTAAAATAGAGAACTCAATTGTCTAAATATAAAGAAATTTACACTTCATCAATTAAAAATAAAGAAGATTTTTGGAAAAAAATTTCTGACGATATTTTTTGGTATGAAAAACCAACAAAAATTTTAAATACCGAAAACCCACCTTTTTATAAATGGTTTGAAGATGGTGTGACAAATACTTGTTACAACGCATTAGATTATCATATAAATAATGGCAGAGGTGAAAAAATAGCTATCATTTATGATAGCCCTATTACAGAAACACAAAAAAAAATTTCCTACAGTGAACTGAAAAATAAAGTTGCTTTGTTTGCTGGTGCATTAAAAAAACAAGGTGTTGGTAAAAAAGACAGAGTCATTATTTATATGCCTATGATTCCTGAGGCAGTAATTGCTATGTTGGCCTGCGGAAGAATTGGTGCAGTACATTCGGTTGTTTTTGGAGGTTTTGCAGCAAATGAACTTGCAAGTAGAATAGACGACTCTAAAGCAAAACTAATAGTGTCTGCTTCTTGCGGTTATGAACCAGGTCGAACAGTTGAATATAAACCACTTTTAAATAAGGCAATAGAATTAGCAAAACATAAGCCTAACAAATGTATTATTTATCAAAGAGAAAAATTTAAAGCAGAACTAGACACTTCTATCGATATTAGTTGGGAAGATTCGTTAAAGGATATTAAGCCAGCAGAGTGTGAAAGAATGAAAGGAAGCGACTATGCTTATATTCTTTACACGTCAGGCACGACTGGATTACCAAAAGGGATCGTGAGAGACATTGCTGGTCACATAGTTGCTTTGAAATGGACGATGAAGAATATTTATAATATTGATCAAGATGATGTGTGGTGGTCAGCTAGTGACATTGGCTGGATTGTGGGACACTCTTATATTGTCTACGCACCCTTGTTTTACGGATGCACGACAGTTTTATTTGAAGGTAAGCCTGTAGGAACGCCCGATCCTGGAGCTTTCTGGAGAGTTATTTCTGAGCATAAAGTTAAATCTCTTTTTACAGCACCTACGGCTATTAGAGCTATTAAAAAAGAAGATCCTAGTGGAGAGTTTTTTAAAAAATATGATTTAAGTAAATTTGAAAAATTATTTCTTGCAGGAGAAAGAGCTGATCCAGATACAATTAAATGGTTTGAAAAACTTTCAAATTCTCCAGTTATCGATCATTGGTGGCAAACAGAAACAAGCTGGGCAATAACAGCTGACTGTACGGGGATAGAGTCTTTTCCAGTAAAATATGGCTCTGCTTTCAAACCTGTGCCTGGCTATGATGTAAAGGTATTAAACCCTGAAAGAAAAGAAGTTAAGCCAGGTGTAATGGGTGATATTGTTGTTAAACTTCCTTTACCTCCTGGAACATTCCCTACTCTTTGGGAGGCAGATGATAGATATAAAATAAATTACATGTCAACTTATCCTGGTTACTATCAAACCTATGACGCGGGACATATTGATGAAGATGGATACGTTTGGATCATGTCACGGACAGATGATGTTATTAATGTTGCAGGACATAGATTATCTACTGGGGCAATAGAAGAAGTGCTAGCTGAACACAAGGATGTAGCTGAATGTGCTGTTCTTGGAATAGCGGATAAACTCAAAGGACAAATTCCAATCGGATTACTTGCGCTGAAAGCGGGTGTTACTAAGGATAAAAAAGAAATTACAGACGAATGTGTAAAAATGGTTAGAGATAAAGTTGGTCCCGTTGCAGCTTTTAAAATAGCAATTGTTGTTAAAAGACTTCCTAAAACAAGATCGGGAAAAATTTTAAGAGGAACGGTTAGGAAGATTGCTGATAACGAACCTTATAAAATGCCGGCTACTATTGATGATCCGATGATTTTAGAAGAGATAAAAGAGGATTTAATTGAAAATAATATATTAAAAGTTTAAAGGTTGACCTAAGCCTTCTATGTTAACTTTACCATCTGACATTACTATTTTACCATTAATGATTGTTGCAACTGGAAAACCTTTCACAGTTAAGTTATTAAATGGGGTCCAACCACATTTGCTTGCAATCATTTCATCTTTAATAGTTTGCTCTTTATTCATATCTACAATTGTTAAATCAGCATCAAAGTCTTCTTTAATATAGCCTTTGTTTTTAATGCCAAAAATTTTACAAGGATTTTCACACATTAATTTAATCAATTGTTCTAAACTTAATTTTTCATTATTAATATGATTTAACATAATAGGTAGAATAGTCTGTACTCCAGGCATACCTGAGGGTGAGGCAGGATATTTTTTTTTTTTGTCTTCTTTTGAATGTGGAGCATGATCAGAACCTAAAACATCAACTACAGAATTTTTAACTGCTGTCCATAATCTATCGTAATGTTCTTTTTTTCTAATAGGTGGATTCATTTGAGCAAAAGTTCCTAGCTTATCATAACAATCTGGTGCATATAAAGTTAAGTGTTGTGGTGTTATTTCAAAAGTCACATTTTTTTTATGCATTGCTAAAAAATCAACTTCTTCTTTTGTGGTGACATGCAATACGTGAATTTGTTTGTTATATCGTTCAGCTATTTTAACAACTTTTCGAGTAGATGAAATAGCACACTCTGTATTTCTCCATTCTGGATGAGAATGAACATCTCCTTCTTTGATAAATCTTTTTCTTAAATTTAATATTTCTTCATCTTCAGAATGAATAGAAACTATTCTATCGCTTTGAGAGATAACTTTTTCAATGTCGGCTTCTTTGTCGACTAATAATTTACCAGTTGAAGAACCAGCAAAAAGTTTAACACCACAGCAACCTTTTAAACCTTTTAATTTTGAAAGTTGTTCTACGTTTTCA